>Ga0172379_10008740_pt1 | contig 12667 bp, 11 predicted proteins | sample GrowelOW334metaG_FD_119756 | JGI IMG/M metagenome (GOLD analysis project Ga0172379, IMG submission 119756) | Groundwater microbial communities from an aquifer near a municipal landfill in Southern Ontario, Canada - Groundwater well OW334 metaG | ecosystem: Environmental > Aquatic > Deep... | reverse complement strand
TTTCTGTATCCTTTAATGCAAGGCTATGACAGCGTGGCGGTAAAAGCCGATGTGGAGTTGGGCGGCACGGATCAACGCTTTAATTTGTTGGCAGGCAGAGAATTGCAAAAACATTTTAAGCAAGCGCCGCAAGACATTTTAATGACCAATCTGGTTTTAGGAACCGATGGTCGCAAGATGAGTTCTAGCTGGGGAAACACGATTAATCTTACGGATGAACCAAACGACATGTTCGGCAAGGTAATGAGTATCCCGGATAGCCTAATTACTACGTATTTTGAGCACTGTACGCGTTTGCCGATGGTACAGGTGGAAAAAAGCTATGACAAAGAACTAAAAACGGGTAAAACTAACCCACGGGACATTAAAATGGCGTTGGCTTCGGAGCTGGTAAAAATGTACGCGGGGGATGCGGCGGCGAAGAAAGCCCAAGACTATTTCGTAAATGTTTTTCAGAAAAAAACTACTCCGGATGAAATGCCGACGGTCAAAGTTGCCGGCATGACGATTGTTGACGCTTTGGTGGAGAGTAAAATTGCTTCAAGCAAAAGCGAAGCCCGTCGTTTGGTGGATCAGGGCGCGATTCAGTTGGACGGGGAAGTTGTAAAAACAATCGAACAACAGGTAAAAGCCGGTCAAACAATCCAAAAAGGGAAACGGTTTTTCGTGAAGGCGGTTTAAAAACACACGTGGATAATTTGTGACAGGATTGCTTTTTGGCGATACCTGCGATAATCTCTTTCGGTAACCCCAAAGGGCTACTTTGCGGAACGAATGAAAGAAGGAGTCTGTTATGGTTATGGGTGGAAAGGTTATCGTTGGTGTTGGTTTTTTGCTCTTTTCCAGAAATAGTTCGGGTGTTCCGGAGCTTTTTACAATTGTGGAGCTTGGGAGCAAACCGGAATACGGGAAATCGAGTGGGATGTTGACATTTCCCATGGAAACCTTCGAAGCAAGGGATGGCGACTTTCGGGGTACGCTGGGACGCTTGATTCGAGAAGAGGTTGGAGCCTCGCCGGAGGAAATTGTTATTTCCGGAATCGTGCCAGGTTTTTTTCTCCCGATTCCTGAACGTAAATACTTGCGGCTGGTCTATGGGTACGGTCTGTTCACAGGGGATAGGGAGCAAGTTTTCACTCCCGAAGATGGAGATGTCCGGTTTGCCAGTTGGAGCACAATTGAGTTTCTCCAGCAACAAAACGTGCGGGCGGGAGTGCTTCCGGTGCTTGAGCATTTCGTCCAAAACCATTTCGACCGATTGTTCAAAAAATGTGCCCAGGTGGTCGTGTGACCACCTTTTTTTATTGCGTCGCGATAGTCGTATGCGGAAAATTTTTCCCCGTTAGGGCGCGATCGTAGTTATTCTCTTTCAGGCCGTTGAAAATTTCTATTGATTGCAAAGAAGGGTCGTGTTTTAGGGCAATATTTTTTATCTTTCCGGCGAGGCCGCCGGTAACATCCAGGTTGTGGGAAGCGCTTAATTCGATGTTATTTTTTTTGTCTATTTCATGTAGATCTATTTTTTCAACGAGCCGCGCGTTTTTGTGTAAATACGGGTCTTTGTCAAAAATTCCGCTGACGTCGGTGGCGAATAATATTTTTTGCGCGTGTAGTTTTTTTGCCAAATAGGGAGCAAGTGTGTCTCCGGAACAAATCGTCATACCCAAAATTTTATCGAAAACCATGTCTCCGTAGAGCAAGGGAATGCAATTTTGTTCAAGAGCTTCTTTGATAATTTCCAGATTAAAACTTGAGATTGTTTTATTATTCTGAATAACCAATGTGGCAGTATGCGCGGAAACAACGCGTAAACCTTCGGAGACAAAGCTCTCGGCGATAGTGTTGTTCAATTTCTGATCCATGACGCGCGTTTGCAAGGCGCCGGACCATTTTGTTGTGTCTTTTTTTGTGCCGTCCCGCAAGCCGTAGCGGTGCGCCATTTGGTGGCCAACCGATCCCGCGCCGTGAATCAAAATCAAATCAAAGTTTTTCTTTTTTTGTGCCTGTTTAATTGCGCGCGCAATTTTTTTCAACAAAGTTTTTCGCACAGAAATTCCGACGCGATTTTTGTGAGTCGCCACACTCCCCCCGATTTTAAGTATGTATAGTGGTTTCATAAAGGTTGAGAGAAATTTGTTAACTTATAATAAAACAAAATTAAGCGTCTGGCAAGACTGTTGTGTTGGAAACAAAAACTTGACAGGAAACTTTAGATGTGCCAAAATACGGGGTTCCTTTGACATAAATAAGACCACTCTTTGTAGAGGAGTTTCCAATGAGTCCGACCACCACTCGTATCGTTTTTTACGTTTTGACGTTCGCCTGCATGGTCTTGGCCGTGGTAGGCGATTGCGTCTTGGCTCATTGGGCCAAGAAGAGCAACAACATTTTTCACTTTGTTTTGGGGTTTATCCTCTGCAACGTCGCACTCGGTTGCTTCGCCCAATCTTTGAAGATGGGAACGTTGCTCTGGGCGGCTATCCTCTATGACGTTTTAACCACTACGGCCTTCGTGGCTGTGAGTCGGTATTACTTCAAAGAGGCCATGCCATTCCCCGTGTACCTGTTCGCCCTGGGCGCGCTCGTCTGCGTGTGTGGTATGAGGTACTACATGCCAGGGGAGTGACGATATGTTGTAAAACCGAGCCCGATGATTCACCAACGCGGTGATGATTCGGGCTCTTTTTTTGTCTAAACTCGCTCTTCGGCTATAATAGACAAATATATGATTCCAACGTTTCCGGGGTTTAAGAAAATTGAAATTTCGGACAAGGAGGAGATAGAAAATTTCACGAAGGACTTTCCGCCGTATTCGGACTTTGATTTCGTTGCTTTATTTTGTTGGGACGTAAATGAAAAAAGACGGATTTCTATGTTAAACGGTAATCTGGTCGTGAGGTCTACATGTGATATTACCGGGAAAGAGTTTTTAACCTTTTTAGGAACAAATTTGGTTCCTGAAACAATAAAGGAATTGTTGAAATACGGAAGGAAAGAAAAATTAGAGAGAGAATTGCGGATGATTCCTCAAGAAACAACGAATTTTTGTTCTGATCCTTCGTTGCATTTAAAAATAAAAGAAGATAGAGATAATTTTGATTACGTATATTCTTTATCTGATTTGAGTAATTATACTGATTCAAAATATCTAAAAATTAGAAACAAATACAAAAAATTTGTAAAGGAATATGGAAGTCGTTGTCGGATTAAAGAATTTAACATAGAGGACGAAGATGCACAGAATCATCTTGTTAGTCTTTGGAAAGAGTGGTGTGATATTAAGGAGGTCTATTCTGAAAAAGAGGGCATCGCTCTAAAAAGACTTATTAGGAGTGCTTCATCTTTTGATTTAACAAATGTCATGATGTTTGTTAATGAAGTTCCGGTGGGTTTTTCCATTAATTGTGTAATCAGCAATGAATATGCTGTTAGCTACTTTACTAAAACATCTTTTTCTTATAGAGGAGCTAACCAAGTACTCATGAAAGAGACGGCAAAGATATTAATGTCAAAGGGTTGTAGTTTTCTAAATTTCGAAGAAGATTTAGGCCTACCAGGGTTGAGAGGTGCAAAGGAGTCATATCGACCCACTTTATTTCTAAAGAAGTATGACATTAGAAAGCGTGGTCTATTCCAATATTTATTGGGTGTTGTATAATAAAAATAACCATATGGAAAACTCGTTTTTTCAAAATCTTCAGAAGCGTAAACTAGCCTGGTTTACGATTCTATTTTTTATAATAATGTCTGGTTGGTGGTTTACTATGTATTTCAGAGGGTTAACTGAAGGTGCAGAGAATGACGTTTTTGCCAATATTTATTGTCTTGTAGCATTGCTTGGTGGTGTAGCAGGATTGTTCGTTTCAAAGCGCTGGGGTGGGTATAAAAGCATGTTGGGCAGAGCTGTTGGTGCTTTTGCTCTTGGATTACTTGGACAGTTTTTTGGGCAACTTGTTTTTGACTATTATCTTTTTGTTTTGCACGTTGAAACTCCATATCCGTCTATCGCCGATATTGGTTTTTTTAGCACGGGAATATTTTATGGTTATGGCGCAATACAACTAATGAAGGTTGCGGGAGTAAATTTTTCGCTTCGCAGTTATAGCAACAAAGCTTTGGCTTTGGTTTTCCCTGTTTTATGGGCCATCTTCTCATATTGGTTCTTTTTAAAGGGCTATCAATTTGATTGGAGTCAACCGATTGTGGTTGTTCTTGATTTGATTTCACCCGTTATTGATGCGGCGTATTTGTCGCTGGCTATTTTGGCCTATCTTCTGTCTAGGAAATGGCTTGGAGGTTTTATGAAATGGCCTATTTTGTTTCTGCTGGTTGCTATTATTTCAGAAGCAGTGGCGGATTTTCACTTTATTTATCAGGCGAGCAGGGATACGTGGTATGCGGCGGGAACCAACGACTACTTGTTTCTTGTGACCTTCACGCTTATGGCGCTAGCGCTGATGCAAATTGGGACGTCGTTTGATAAGATTAATGAAGGATAATTATGACCGAAGCTATCGAAAAAATCGCGAGTAAAATAATCGAGGAACAGGCCGCTATTATTGGTCCCGTGGCTTGGACGGAAGCACTCAAAGTAAAAGGTCTTCGTGTTGATTCTACAACCCGTGAACTTCATATTGAAGGCGACTCCAAAGAAGTCCTCACAAATCTTGTCGGTCAATACGAAAAACTTTTCGGTAAACTGTCGCGTGAGGTTTGTCGCGACGCGGTGCGTCCGTTGATTGCCTTCGCCGAAGAAAACGAAATTCCGGAGACGCTGAGATAGAATCTGTCTATCAATTTTGGGTGTTTGCCGCTTAGTTATGTTATAATGTCATCAATATAAATATGACATTGCCTTTCTCTTGGCTATTCAACAAAAAATCGCAGGCGGCAATTGCGAAGAAAAATGAAGAAGAAGGGCTGTTGGCATCCGTTAATCGCGAATTGTACAAGCGTAACGCGGAGTTAGCTTACCGCAATAAGACACTCGCTTTGTTGCGGAAATTGGATGAGGCCTCAATTGCCTCCGTTGGCATGGAAGACATGTCATACAAGGTTTCTCTGGCAATCTGTCAGGAGCTTGGTTACGAGTTGGTGGCAATTTCTGTTTTGAACGGAGAGGGGGCAGCGGGGGCTATGCGGTGGTTGTCTTTTGCGTCAGCGGTACCGGAGTTGGCGAAGATTTTAAAGAAAAAAACCATTACGGAAAAGAAAGACTTTGTTTGGAATGACAGTTTTGCGAAAAAGGTTCTTTTGGAAAATAAGACCAAGGTGGTTAAGGGGTATAAGGATGTGTATCCGAGCGCGTTCTTAAAACAGATGGAAAAAATTGATTCCAGCAAGGCGTTGGAAAGTACCCTAATTTATCCGCTCGCGCTTGGTCACCAAGCGCTCGGTGTCTTGATTTTAACGGCCAGTCGCGACCTTAATGATCTTTCTCGTTACGAACGGGAGACAATATCGGGAGTCATCGGGTTGATTTCTTTGGCGTTATACAAAGCGAAAATTTACGAGGATCTGCAGAAAACAACCGTTGAATTGCGAGAAGCCAATGAACGCTTGGCGCAACTGGATATGGCGAAAAGCGAGTTTTTAAGCATCGCGTCCCACCAACTATACACGCCGCTAACGGCGATCAAGGGTTATCTTTCGATGGTTGAGGAGGGTGATTATGGCCGGGTTAACAAGAAAATGCAGCCGGTTATGGGTATTTTATACCAATCGAGCGAACGGTTGATTGGGCTGATTAAGAATTTACTTGACGTGTCTCGGATTGAAAGCGGCAGACTGGAGTTGTCGTTGGAATCGGTCGATTTGGCGAAAATGGCGAAAGAAATCGTGACGGAACTTATGCCTAACGCTCAAAAGAAGAGTTTAGCATTGAATTTTCTTTGCGCGGAAGACGAATTGCCGCATGTGGTCGCGGACGCGCAGCGGATTCGTCAGGTTGTGTTGAATGTCGTGGATAACGCGATTAAATATACAAATAACGGCAAAATCGATGTCCGACTTGTTAAAGAAAACGATTCCTTGATTTTTTCCGTGCAAGACACGGGCAAAGGGGTAACGGCGGAAGATATCGGTCGTTTATTCGTCAAGTTTACACGCGTGGGGGGAGCGGAAAAATACCATACCGACGGATCGGGCTTGGGTTTATATGTCGCGCGTAAGATTGTTCGGGAACACCATGGTGATATTTGGGTGGACAGCCCGGGCTTAAGCAGGGGGTCCACTTTCTTCGTGCGTCTTCCTGTCGAGGGGTCGAAAGAGGCTTTGACGGTGGGAACTAGCGTGGTGGTTGGGTTCAAACAAGAAGAAAATTAATCGAAAAATTTACATCAGTTATATTAGGGCTTGGTAATTAATAAGCGCTTTAAGATTATGTTCAAGGCGCTTCAAAGACAGCCGCCTTTGATTGAACAAAATCTTGAAGCGTACTAAACGTACGTTGAAAGATTTTTGATTGAGAAGCGGTTGTATTTGAAGATGGATTGGACATAAGATAAGGCGTTTATTGATTACCAAGCCCTTAGCTTGTGTGGTTGCACCTTGCGTCTTCTGTTGTCTCTATGTAAATTAGAAATAGATCTGACTTATTAAGTTTACGCTCGATGAAGCGAAAAAATGCGTTAATCTATGGGGTGATGTTTGGCGTGATTGCGCTATTTGCGGTTGTTTTTGGCAGTTTTGCCTTTTTGAGCACTTTTTATAAAGACCGAATTTTACCGCGTGTTTGGGTGGGAGATGTTTATGTGGGTGGTTTGGATGTCAATTCCGCGGAGGTAAAAATTCGTGAGCAGGAAAAAGAAAAAAATGTCGCGAAAGTGCAATTGAAAAATAACGGAAGACTGATAGCGCAACCGACGTTTGCCGAAATTGGCGTCAATCCGCAAATTAAAAACGCCGTGACGGCGGCGGTTAATCTTGGTAAGCCGCGTCCGGGAATAAAATGGCTTGGTGAATTAGCCGGCGGTTTGGGGTATAAACAAATTCCGTTGCCGGTTTTGGTTTATCGCCCGACGTTTGACGCGTATTTAGTCAACGTGCTTAATCCGAAAATTAAAGTTCCGCAGTCCGCCAACTGGGTGTTGGATGGTACGGGGGTGTTGCAGTTTTCTCCGGCAACAGCGGGAGAACTAATTGATCAGAAAAAATTGGCAGGGGATTTGCTTTCGCAATTTAATGTCGGTACAGGCGCCACCATTGAAATAGTCCTTTTGCCGACGCGGCCGGTGGTGGGAGATCAAGACGCGCAATTGTTAAAACCGATCGTGGAGAAAATCTTGGCGGAAAAATTTGTTTTTAACGCGGAGGGGAAAAAAATTGAAATACCGCGCGAAACGATTGGTGCTTGGATAAAATTAGAAAGAATTGACGATAAACCAATGGTAACGTTTGCCGCCGAACTTCTGGAAAAATATTTGCGGGAAACAGTGGCCACGCAAGTGAAAAGAGAGATGCAGGACGCCAGTTTTACGATGGAAAACGGCCGGGTGACGCAATTTACGCCCGCTCTGGACGGTTTGGAACTAAATATTAAGGAAAGCGTTAATCTGGTTCGTTCGGCAGTGCAATCCGGCCAAAGCGAGGCTAATTTAGCATTAGTTTATACGCATTCCAAGGTGGCTTCGACGGCGGAACTTGATCGGTTGGGAATTAAAACATTGTTAGCGACCGGTGAGACGAATTTTCGTGGGAGTCCCAGAAATCGTGTTTTCAATATCGGTGTTGGCGCGGCGCGGTTTAACGGTGTCTTAATTCCGGCGGGAGCCACATTTGGTTTTAATGAGAATTTAGGTCCGGTTGGTAAAGCCACTGGCTATAAGCCGGAACTGGTGATAAAAGAACATGTCACTACACCTGAATATGGTGGCGGTCTTTGTCAGGTTTCAACAACAACCTTTCGGGCGGCGATTTTGGCGGGACTGCCGATTGTCGAAAGGAGTAATCATGCCTATCCGGTAGCATATTACGGCGCGCCGGGATTTGACGCCACCATTTATCCAAATCAACGTACCTGGAAAGACGGAACGGATTTAAAGTTTACAAACGATACGCCGGCGAATATTTTGATTCAGACAAGAGTGGAAGGGACGAAACTAATTTTTGAATTTTGGGGTACGTCGGATGGGAGGGAAGTAAAAATCGTCGGCCCGACTTCTTTTGATCGAAAGCCTGATGGTTCGGTGAAAGCGCGCCTGGTTCAACAGATATACAAAAATGGGCAAGTGGTTCGTGAAGATGTAATCTTGAGTGCTTACAAATCGCCGGCGTTGTTTCCGCATGTTTTGGCGGCAAATGCGGAAAAAATTGTGGTTGCGCCAAGTCCGACGCCGGTTCCGATTTTGCCGTCGCCAAGTCCAAAAACTACGTTAACGATAATCAATAAAGACAAAACTCCATGACCGAGGAACAATCGACAAATAATCAGCCAGATTTCGACAAAGAGGCGCTGGCGCGGCCAATCAAAAAACCCCAACAGAAAATTGCGGGAGTATCTGAAACGTCGGCCGGCGGCGTGGTTGTTCGTCGTATTGATGGGCGCGTACATGTCGCATTATTAAGAACGGAACATGCGCGGGGCGACGTTTGGATTTTACCGAAAGGACACGTGGAACTGTCGCTCGGAGAAACACAAGAACAAGCCGCCGTACGTGAGAGTCAGGAAGAATTGGGGATTAGCAACCTTGTTTTGAAGCGTCAACTTGGTTCAACGCGTTACCATTTTTTTACCGAGCGCGGTCGGGTGACAAAAACAGTTTATTACTACCTAATGGAATCGTTAGATGGTGAATTGCATCCACAGGCGGAAGAAGGGTTGCTTGAGGCAAAGTGGATGACAGTCAGAGAGGCGTTAAAGAAAATTACCTACGCCACGGATCGGGATATTATTCTGCGCGCAGTAGCGTCGGGAAATAAGGGACGCAGGAGATAATTGTAGGCGTCGTCTTTGCGAGCCCTTTCAAGGGCGAAGCAATCTCACAAACTTGTCGTTTTTGCTTAATTGTGTCATTGTATATGGACAAGTCGAGACTAATTTTGTCTCCGTAGCTCAACTGGACAGAGCGTCAGCTTGCGGAGCTGAAGGTTGCAGGTTCAAGTCCTGCCGGGGACACTTAAAATAATAATGCCCACACCAGTGGGCTTTGTTATTTTTAAGTAGTTCTCGAGTAAGCCACCTTCGTGGCTTACGAGCAGGACTTGAAGCCCGCAGCGATGTTTTTGTTTGCCCAGCAAAGCAAGGCAAAAAAATCTATTATATACATGAGAACAGTTCGCCAAACGTACGTTATTGTTATATAATGGCATTATGGTGAAGGGTATTAATAACTTAGATCGAATAGTTTTTCAACGAGGCGAGCAACGTAAATTCATTGAAGACGTTGCCGGAAAAATGTGTTTGCCCGTAACTGTTCTGGCTCGGTTGCTGGTAATTAACGAGCGAACGCTTAGGGATTGGAAAAGAGAAAAATATCATATGTCGTTTATCCACGCTCAAACACTGGCGGTAAAGAGTGGTGTTTGTTTGCCTTCTTCTGCCAATTTATTGCGATGGAATGAACGTATTAGAAAAATCGGTAGTTTGGGAGGTAAAGCAATGTTTCAAAAATATGGGCGGATTGGGATGGACGAAAGTTATCGCAAAGCGCAATGGGAAAAATGGTGGAATAAGACGGGGAAATATCAAAAGCACAAAATCCTTTGGAAAAGTTTGCCATTTAAAAAACCCAAGAAATCCCCGGAATTGGCTGAGTTTGTTGGGCTAATGCTTGGTGACGGAGGGATAAGTAATTTTCAGTTGACTGTAACTCTCCATAGATACGATGATTATGAATATGGTATTTATGTTTGTGATTTAATTCAGAAATTATTTGGAGTTAGGCCAAGCGTGATATTTTTAAAAAATGCCTTAGCAAACGATTATCGTGTAAGTAGGGTGGAAATGGTCCATTTTTGTGTTGAAAAACTGGGTTTAGTCGTAGGAAACAAAATCAGACAGAAAATAGATATTCCAATGTGGATAAAGAGGAAACGGAGGTATTTAGTTCCCTGTATTCGAGGGCTTTTTGATACAGATGGAAGTGTGTATTGTCATAAGTATAGGGTCAATAAAAAAGAATATAGTTATAAAAAGATATGTTTTACTTCTGCATCACCGCCATTGCGTGAAACAGTTCTTCGTTTTTTATCAACGGTTGGGATTAGAGCAAGAATTAAAGACTATAATGTTTTGATTGAAGGACAAGAGGGAGTCGGAAAATATATGAATTTTATTGGCTCACATAATCCTAAGCACTTGAAAAGGTACTGTTCGTGAAGTATTGTTATTGAGCTTGGAGAGGTCGCATAGAGGCTGAGTGCCCGACGGTGCTAACGTCGTAAACCCGCAAGGGTTTCGTGGGTTCGAATCCCACCCTCTCCGCAAAAATAAAACGGCTTTTGCCGTTTTTATTTTTGCTATGTGGGATTCGAAGGGTAGTCAAAAAATCTCAACTGCTTGAGATTTTTTGACACCCGGGCTCCGAAGGAGCAAAATTCCATCGAACGAAGTGAACGGAATTTTGCGGGTGAGGAGGAATCCCACCCTCTCCGCTCGAGAGTTGTTTCGCTCAGCGAAACTACATATTTTTTCGATACGCTTTCGCGTGTCGCGAGTGGAATTCGAACGGTTCGCGTTGTTCCGCAGAACCGCGAACCGGTGGCCAGAAAATTGCATATCAATGCGATTTTCGAGGCCGAATCCCACCCTCTTCCCAATCAGATTGTTTTTCGGTAAGCCATGGCGTAAGGTTGAGAAACAAATATTTGTTATTCTTCATTAACTTACTATGCCAATTTTAAAGTCCGTCAATTCCTTAAGAACCATTTTGAAAAAAGAAAATCCATCGAGCGTAATCATTGTCAGTTCGAAGGCTGTAATTGAAAAGCTGAATTGGGCGATTAAAGAAATGGGTCTTTCGCGTTTTAATATTATTGAGATTCCGGACGGGGAAGCGGCCAAAGAGTGGCCGGAAGCGGAAAAAATAATCAAAAAATTTACCGATTATAATTTGGATCGAAACGGCCTTGTCATCGCGTTGGGCGGAGGAACGGTCGGAGATGTTGTTGGGTTTGTTGCTTCGATTTATTTGCGAGGGGTTAAATATGTTCAGATTCCAACGACACTGCTCGCGCAAGTCGATAGCGCGCACGGCGGAAAAACCGCAGTTGATTTTTTGGGCTATAAAAATCAGGTTGGAACTTTTTATTTGCCAATCGCCACGATTATTGACTCAAGATTTATGAAATCTCTTCCTGAAGAGCAGATTATTAACGGATTAGGAGAGATTATTAAATCCGGCCTTATTAAAGATTCCTCAATTTTATCCTTGCTTAAGAATGAAACAGTTAGCGGGTTGTCTGAAAGTAAAAAATTAGAAAGTATTATTGAAAAAACTATCAAGGCGAAACAGTATTATGTGAATAAGGATTATAAAGATATCGGTGTTCGACAAATTTTAAATTTCGGGCACACCCTTGGCCACTCTATAGAATTAAAGTACGGCGTCGGCCATGGGCGAGCCGTCATTATGGGGATGTTGCAAGAACTCAAAATTGCCGAAAAACTGAAATTAACCCCTCCTTCGGTAAGAGACTGTCTTGAAACCACCTTGGAATCGCTGGGTATAAAAATTGATGATCAAATGAAGGCGGAATATGAAAGTATTTTGCATGATAAAAAGGTGGATGGAGGACAAATATTTTTGCCAGTTATTTCAAAAGTCGGAAAATCACGATTAGTAAAACTAAACATTCATAAAATCAAAACAATAATGCCAACTTTGGTATCATAGTTTCGGTTTTGAGAGGTTGCCTGCGTATTTTGCGCTGCAAGTGTTTCTTTTGTGACATATAATACTGCATTGTTGACACGATTTGCTCAGTATAATAATATAAGCAGTACTTATTATTATTTATTAAATTAAACACATGGCAAAAAAGACATTGCAGCCCTTCGCTAAACGGATTCGCGCTTACCGTCACGAGCGGCACATTTCGCAAGCGGAGTTGGCGAGTAAGGCGAGCGTATCAAATATCACGATTTCAAAGATCGAGTCCGGGGATAATGACAACCCGACGATTACCACGCTAAGGAACATCGCGAGTGTTTTGAAAGTAACGGTTGTTGATCTGGTAAAGTAACTATCGGTTAAGATTAAAATGCGTAGATCGCAGGTCTACGCATTTTTGTTTGGGGCGGTAAGCCCGAAAGAATATTGTATTTTTCCAATAAATAAAGCAGAATAGGTTATTATTCTACTCGAGTATAGTGTGGTTTGGAGTAGGGTAACGGGGGCCCCAGCGAATCGGAAACGAAGTTTTTGTGAGTGTAGCAAACAAAAACGAGTGAAGATTCGGTGGGGAAAGGAGTCCGCCCCAAAGCGATGAGGAAAGTGAGTGAAACTCATCTTTCCGATAGGCGGAGGGAGCGGCGACGCGCGCTCGTAGCTCAATTGGCAGAGCAGAGGACTCTTAATCCTAAGGTTGAAGGTTCGATTCCTTCCGAGCGCACTCGAGATTTGTTTCGCTAAGCGAAACTATCCAATGTACACAAAACAACCAAACGTCCTGTTTGGTTGTTTTGCACAAGAATCGAAGAACTCCGAAATCTTCGCGACAAGAGACG
>Ga0172379_10008739_pt1 | contig 12669 bp, 12 predicted proteins | sample GrowelOW334metaG_FD_119756 | JGI IMG/M metagenome (GOLD analysis project Ga0172379, IMG submission 119756) | Groundwater microbial communities from an aquifer near a municipal landfill in Southern Ontario, Canada - Groundwater well OW334 metaG | ecosystem: Environmental > Aquatic > Deep... | reverse complement strand
TTATAATGTTGAAGTGGGAGACAAAGTTTCCCAATTGCTGATTACTCCAGTTGAAATTGTCGAACTGGAAGAGGTTGAAGAGCTCAGTGATTCTGTTCGTGGAGAAAGAGGATTTGGTAGCACAGGGAAAAAATAGTTATGCAACAAGAAATAAAAAAATTAATAGTAGATGCGTTAAAAAATCTCACCATAGAAGTGAGTGACATCGCGCTGGAACATCCGGAAGATTTGAAAAACGGGGATTATTCCACCAACGTGGCCCTGGCCATCGCGAAAGGCATTGAAAGAAATCCGAAAGAACTTGCTGAAAAGATAGTTTTTGAAATAAATAGGCTCAATGTAGATAAAAATATAGAAAAAGTGGAAGTCGCTGGCAATGGATTTATAAATTTCTATTTGTCTAGAAAATTTTTTGGTAAAAGTGTTGAAGAAATTTTAAATAAAGCGGAAGATTTCGGAAAGAATAATCTTATGGATGGGAAAAAGGTTATGATTGATTATACCCAACCCAACCCATTCAAGCCTTTTCACATAGGTCACTTGATGAGTAACGCCATCGGTGAATCCATTTCTCGTCTTCTGGAATTCTCGGGTGCGCAAATGGCACGAGCAAATTATCAGGGGGACGTAGGGCTCCATATCGCGAAGGCTATCTATGGTTTGCTCAATAATGAGAAATTGCAAAGCAAAGTAGGCTCGCACAATTTACAGGCGACGAATATCGGAATGGCATATGTTTTCGGTGCTGGGGCGTATGAGAATAATGAGCAGGCAAAAAAGGAAATTGATGAAATAAATAAAAAAGTTTATGCCAGAAGCGACCAGAAAATTAATGAAATATATGCCTGGGGTTTCGATGTAACGATGGAAGCCTTTGAAGATTTATATAAAACTCTTGGTACAAAGTTTGACTTTTATTTCTTAGAAAGTCAGATGATGTCTATAGGGATGGATATTGTCCGTGCGAATATAGGAGAAGTTTTCGAAGAGTCAGATGGAGCCGTAGTTTTCAAAGCGGAAAAATATAATAAAGAAGGAGAGCCCCAGCTTCATACTCGAGTTTTCATCACTTCGCAAGGTTTGCCAACATATGAGGCCAAAGAACTTGGATTAACTGAAGAGAAATTTAAAACAAATCCCGGGATGGATCTTTCTATTGTGGTTACTGCAACTGAGCAAATGGATTATATGCGTGTCGTTACAAAAGCTATATCGCTTATTCGTCCGGATTTTGCAAATAAGATGAAGCATGTCACTCACGGTATGATGCGTTTTGCCTCCGGCAAGATGGGTTCGCGTACAGGCAACGTGATTACCGGAGAAGCGCTTCTGGGTGATGTTCGTGATGCTATTTTAGAAAGAATGACGGACCGCGATTTTTCAAACGAAGAAAGAGAAAGGGTTGCTTCCGATGTCGGAGTATCCGCGATAAAATATTCTATACTTAAACAATCAATCGGCGGGGATATCATCTATGATTTTGAGAAATCCATTTCTTTTGAAGGTGATTCTGGTCCATATTTGCAATATTCTTATGCGCGAGCAAATTCCGTTTTAGAAAAAGCGCAGAAAGAAAATATCTTGCCGGACCCACATGCTTTTCCTCCGGAGATTTTTGAAGTGGAAAAATTATTGTATAAATTTCCAGAAATTGTAGAAAGATCCGCCAGAGAATACGAGCCACACTATATTGCGAATTATTTGATAGAAATCGCCCGCGCCTACAACAGCTTTTATGGAAATATAATGATAGTAAACAAAGATGATACAACTTCTTCATATAAAGTGGCTCTTACCTATGCATTTACTTTTGTAATAAAAAATGGTTTGTATTTGCTAGGCATTAGAGCACCCAAGAGGATGTAGATATGAAAATGTTGCAAAACTAAAAATATTGTGATAAATATAAAATATAGATAAATATCAATATATGAACTCAATTTGTCACGGAAAGAAGATAATAAGTTTTTTTAAAGCAATATGTGATTTAAATCGCCATAAAATTTTGTATTTGATTAAAAAAAATGGAGAAATGAATGCCTCGGATATTATTAGTAATTTAAAATTATCTCAACCCACTGTTTCTCATCATTTGAAAATTCTAGTGGAAGCTGAGGTTATTGTTTCAAGAAAAATAGGGAAGGAAATGCATTATAAAATAAATGAAGAATTTATAAATCACTGTTGTAATGGGTTTATAAAAGATGTTTGTTCTAAAAAGAAATAAATATAAACATATTGACATATTGAAATCCTTCGATATATAATAGGGATAGGATCGGCCGGTCCGCTTATTATTAATTAATTGAAGGGTTTTTGTTTATAGCAAGAACTTTTCCAAAAAATATGCAAAATATGTGTCATTTGGGTATTGTGCGATGTCTCAAGGAATTTCACAAGAAATTCAAGTTTTCTAAAGAAAACAAGGGGGATAAGTTGGTATTAACTTTTTCCGGTTCAAAACAGGATGTTGATAAAATGGATAGAAAAATCGATGCCTTCCATGTTTTAACTGAGGATTGTTGTGACGGAGGAGATGAGTCTGTTTGTTAATTAAGTAGCCTGTAAAAAACCACCAGTATAAAATGGTGGTTTTTTATTTGTGTTAGATTTTAGGAAGATGTTAGAATAGGACGTGACTCAAGACCAAGCTTTAGATATTTTAAAAACTGGCGCAAATGTTTTCTTGACCGGTGAACCGGGGGCAGGAAAGACACACACAATAAATAGCCTTGTGAATTATTTGCGCGACTCTGATATTGAACCGGCCATCACTGCTTCGACAGGCATTGCTGCTACTCATATAGGCGGAATGACCATTCATTCTTGGAGCGGGATTGGGATAAAGACAAAATTGGATAAATATGATTTAGATAAAATCGCGAGCAGTGAGTATGTTTCTAAGCGAATAAACAGAACCCGAGTTTTGATTATTGATGAGATTTCAATGTTGTCGGCGAATATGCTAGATATGCTTGATATGATGTGTCGCGAAATTAAACAAAATGATGAACCTTTTGGAGGAATACAAATAATTTTAGTTGGAGATTTTTTTCAATTACCGCCGATTGTAAAAAGAGAAAGTAATCAAAATAAACAGAATTCTCTTATTGCGGAAGAACTTCCGCAAATCTTTGCTTATGATTCCGGGGTTTGGGGAAGAGCGCGACTAGTCGTGTGTTATCTAACAGAACAACATCGTCAAGATGACACAGATTTTCTTTCCGTACTTACTGCCATTCGCTCCAACCAATTTTCGTCTGCGCACATGAAACACATCAATGCCAGGAAAATTGATATTGACGATCATCCGGAAAATATCACCAAACTTTTTTCACACAATATAGATGTAGATAGAGTAAACAATGATGAGCTTTCAAAAATTGAGGAAGAAATAAAATCATTCAAAATGACCACAAGTGGAAATGATAGGATGGTAGAGACTCTTCAGAAAGGATGTTTGTCGCCGGAAAACTTGGAGCTTAAAATCGGCGCTGTCGTGATGTGCACAAAAAATAATCTGAAAGAAAGATATGTGAATGGCACGCTCGGCACAGTCACAGGTTTTGAAGAATTTAGCGGTTATCCGATTGTCAAAACCAGAAGCGGACGCAATATCGTCATGGCGCCACTTGATTGGACAGTGGAAGAAAATGGCAAAATACGCGCGCAGATCACCCAGATTCCTCTTCGGCTCGCATGGGCCATAACCGTGCACAAGAGCCAGGGGATGAGTATGGATGCCGCAGTGATGGATTTGTCGCAAGTGTTTGAATTCGGGCAAGGCTATGTGGCACTCTCTCGTGTGCGAAGACTTTCAGGATTATATCTCCTTGGAATAAATGAACATGCGCTCAAAGTCCATCCGGAAATTTTAAAAAAAGATATTGACTTCAAGAAAAAATCAGAAGAAGCTGTCCAAGTTTTCGGCAATTTATCTCTAGACGAACTCAAAAAAATGCATGAGAATTTCGTGGTCGCGTGCGGAGGCAAAAAGAAGAAAGAAAAAAAGAAAGATGGGTTTTCTGAAATTCGAGAAAAACATCCAAATGCTTATCGTCCATGGAGTAAAAACCAAGATGAAGAATTGAAAAGATTATTTACTTCTGGTATCGGAGTATCTGACTTAATGAAAAGTTTTGGTAGAAAAAGAGGAGCAATTACCGCGAGGCTTGAAAAACTTGGGTTAGGAAACTGAATTTTCTAGAGTTATCTATATTTTCTACAATACACACATTTCAACCATGGTTGACATGTGTAATTAATGCTACAATACGTACATGAATTCCAAAGGCAGATTCTTTTATAAAGGAATGAGGGTAAATTCTTTTGGTATCCCGATTTTTTTAAAAAATAAAAATAATCGTATAAAAAAAGAAAATAGAAAAAAAGATTTTTACCATACAACTTTCGCTTCTCCATTTTTAGAAAATGCTTCAAAAAATTTAATTGTTATGTATGATATTCCAACTACTTTTAGACAGGAACGAGATTGGTTTCGTCGGCATTTGGTGAAATTTGGATATATTATGATTCAAAAAAGTGTTTGGGTCGGACCCTCACCCTTACCAAAAGATTTTCTTGATTATTTGAAGGAAATAGAAATAGGGGATAATTTCAAAACTTTTAAATTGGCAAAATCTTATACAGAAAAACGATGAGTATATTTTACCTATTTCAACCATGGTGTAAATAGGTTTTTATAAAAGGTAAAATTGTTTTTATTTATCATTATTTTGTGTTATGATTTATCTACAAGCATTGAAGGGGATATCACCCTGGAGCTTCGGGAAGAATCAAGTAAAACCCGACGGGCAGGCCCGTTATAGCTGTAATGAGAAGTAAACAAGGTGGTACCACGAGAGAAACTCGTCCTTGTATAGCGATTATTTTAATTGTTGTACGTGGGTGAGTTTTTTTATTTATAAATAAAATTTATGGACAATAATAATACAAAAAGTGAATCAGCTTTACGTGAAGAGCGAATTTTAGAATTCTGGCGAGAAAACAAAACTTTTGAAAAGTCTCTGGAGAAAAAGGCGCCGAAGGGGCATTATGTTTTTTATGATGGTCCGCCTTTCGCTACGGGGCAGATTCACTATGGGCACATTTTGGGAAGCACAGCCAAAGATGTCATCGGCAGATACCAGACGATGAGAGGCTTTTATGTGCCTCGCAAGTGGGGTTGGGATTGCCACGGTCTGCCGATTGAAAATATCGTGGAGAAAGAATTAAAAATTGCCGGACATCAAGAGATTGAAGAGTATGGGATTGATAAATTTGTTGAATACGCGCGAAGCAAAGTCTTGCAATATGATAAAGATTGGGAAAAGGGGATAGAACGCATCGGGCGCTGGGTGGATTTCCGCGGGAGTTATAAAACCATGGACAACACCTTCATTGAATCCGTCTGGTGGGCATTATCCGAATTGAATAAAAAAGATTTGATCTATGAAGGAGTGCGGGTGCTCGCTTATTGTCCGAGATGCGAAACGCCGATCGCCAATTCGGAAATTGCAATGGATAATAGTTATAAAGATATTTCGGATATTTCCGTATATGTGAAATTTGAATTGGAAGACCTCGAAGGAAAGAGTACTTCCTACGGGGCAGGCGATCCTAGAACATATTTATTGGCGTGGACGACGACCCCATGGACATTGCCGGGTAATACTGCTATTGCTATAAATAAAAATTTTACTTACGTGAAGGTAAAAATGGGGGATGAAGTTTTTATCCTCGCCAAAGAAACACTGCAGAATGTTTTTAAAGACAAAGAATATACCGTTCTGGGAGAAATAATGGGTAGCGATTTGATTGGTAAAAAATACCAACCAGTTTTCCCGTATTATAAAAATTCCGAAGCCGCGAAAAACAAAAACATTTGGAAAGTTTGGCATGCGGATTTTGTAACCCTGGATAAGGGTACCGGGATGGCGCACGAAGCACCCGCCTTTGGAGAAGACGATATGAATTTAGCGAAACAGAATGATATTCCGTGGATTATTCACGTGGATGAGACAGGCAGATTCAAGCCGGAAGTCACCGACTTTGCGGGGATGCAAGTCAAACCACAATCCGAAGAAAAAGATGGACACCAAAAAGCCGATATAGAAGTCTTGAAATATTTAGCAAACAATAAAGTGCTTTTTGCCAAGGAAAAAATAATCCACTCTTATCCGCATTGTTATCGTTGCGAGACCCCCATCATTTATTACGCTTTGCCTTCCTGGTTTATAAATATCAAAAAAGTAAAAAAAAATGTCGTAGGGCGGGCGGAGGATATGAATTGGATTCCTTCTCACCTGAAAGAAGGAAGATTTAAAAATATAATGGAAAATGCTCCAGACTGGAATATCTCCAGGAACCGTTATTGGGCGAGTCCGCTTCCGATTTGGAAATGCGAGAAATGCAAAAAACAAACGTTTGTAAATTCTCTTCAGGACCTGAAAGACAAAACCAAAAAATCTGGCAATAAATATTTTGTGATGAGGCATGGTGTTTCTATCGCAAATGCAAAAAATGCAGAAAGCTTGAAAGCTGGGGAAGAAAACGATGCTTTAACCAAAGAAGGCATAGAGCAAATCAAAACAAAAGCAAAAAGTTTAGAAATAAAACCAGATATAATCATTTCTTCTGGTTTTATTAGAACTAAACAAACAGCAGAAATTATAGCGGAGGTTTTTAATATTCAAAAAGAACAAATAATTATAAATGAAGAATTAAGAGAAGCTGGTGCAGAAGAATCACCAGATGAAAATAGTGAAGATATTAGAAAAAGAATGATTGGTATTCTAAGTGATTTAGAAAAAAAATACTCAGAAAAGAATATTTTAATAATTTCTCATGAATACCCAATTCGTGTGTTGTTATCTGGCTACGAATCATTGAGTGAAAAAGAGGAATTTGATAATTTAAATATAAAATATCCTTCAATACAGAATGCGAAAGTTTTTCAATGTGACTTTTCGTTATTGCCGAGAAATAGTACCGGGCAAATAGATCTACACCGACCATATATTGATGAAGTGCCACTTGTTTGCGGATGCGGTGGAGATCTTATACGTATCCCTGAGGTGCTAGATTGCTGGTTTGAGTCAGGCTCTATGCCTTTCGCGCAAGATCATTATCCTTTTGAAAATAAAAATTGGCAAAAGAATAATTTTCCGGCGGGTTTCGTGGCGGAATACATCGCTCAAACAAGAACCTGGTTTTATTACACTCACGTGGTTTCCACAATTCTTTTTGACCACGCTCCGTTTAAAAATGTCGTGACGACAGGCACCCTACGCGCAGAAGATGGAGAAAAAATGTCAAAGTCCAAGAATAATTATCCCGACCCGTGGAGCTTTATAGATAAATATGGCGCGGATGCGCTTCGCATTTACCTGATGTCTTCAACTCTGATGAAAGGAGAAGATGCAAACTTTTCGGAAAAAGCGGTGCAAGATATTGCAAGCAAAATAATCGGACGACTTTTCAATGTGCTTGCTTTTTATGAGCTTTATAGAGAAAAAGCATTGGAAGCGGACGACGAACCAAAATCAAAAGATGTCCTGGATGTTTGGATTTTATCAAGGTTGCATCAAACTCTGGAAGAAATCACGAAAGGCATGGAAGGTTATGATATGGCGGAAGCGACCAGGCCGGTGGATTTATTCATTGACGATCTTTCTACTTGGTATTTGCGACGTTCCCGCGACCGAATCAAGGATGGAGATAAAGAAGCTAAAATTACCCTATATTATATATTGAAAACTTTAGCAAAAGTCTTAGCACCATTCGCGCCTTTCACTGCCGAGGATATTTGGCTGAAATTGCGAAGCGAGAAAGACGTAGAAAGCGTGCATTTGACCGAATGGCCAGAAGTAGGGGAAATAGATACTAACGTTGTTGTAAAAATGAAATTAGCTCGTGAAATTGTTGAGCGTGTTTTATTTGCCCGACAACTACAAAAAATAAATGTTCGGCAAGCTCTATCTGAATTGAAGCTCGGTCAGAATTATTTACTACCAGACGAGTATCTTGAAGTTATAAAACAAGAAGTTAATATAAAAAAAATAACCAAATCAGATGATTTAAAACTGGATCAAACACAATGGTTTGAGATACGTAGACTTTTAGATAACCCCGCTGAGGATATGTTGTTAAATATATTTATTACTCCAGAGTTAAAACAAGAAGGGGATTATCGGGAACTTGCTCGCGCTCTGCAAGATATGAGAAAGAAGATGGGACTCACTCCGAGTGATGTGGTTGTGATAACCTTTGAAACTGATGAAGCAGGCAAGAAACTAATTCAAAAATTTGAAAATGATATGAAAAAAACCGTTTTGGTATCTGAAGTAGAATTCAAAAATACAGATGGAGAAAAAGTAAAAATAGACAACCTAATATTCAAAATAAAAATTGAGAAATGAAGAAATACGAAAAATACATAAAAAAATATTTAAAAGAAAGGGGTTGGGATAATTTACGTCCTGGAGATGTTGCCAAATCAATTTCAATTGAGGCAGCGGAATTACTAGAACTTTTTCAGTGGACAAATCAGAGTTTGGGTGAGGTGAAAAAAGATAAAGAAAAACTTGAAAAGATAAAACATGAACTTGCAGATGTGTTTAACTACTGTTTTGATATGAGTGTTCTCTTGGGTTTTGATACTGAAAAAATTCTAATGGACAAGATTAAAAAAGTTAAACAAAAATATCCCGCACACTTGTTTAAAGATAGGCCCAAGCATATAGATGCAGGCTCAGAGGATATTTATTGGAAAATAAAAAAAGAATATAGGGCGAAGGGGGAATAGAAATATGGAAATTTCTAATATCTATACTAAATATAAAATAATGCCAAATTTGCAAGAACACATGTTGCGCGTGGCAGCTGTGGCGTCTTTAATTTGTGACAATTTTAACGAATCACTTCCAAAAGAAGAAATTATCACTGCGTGTCTGTTTCATGATATGGGAAATATAATAAAATTTAAATGGGATTCCCCATTAGGACTTTTAGAACCCAAACTTGAATATTGGAAAAAAGTACAAAGTGAATATATTGAAAGATATGGGGAAAATGTGCATGAGGCGACCTTGTCTATCTTGAGAGAATTGGGGCTTAAGCCAATTATATCTGTTATTGAATCTTTTGATTCCAATAATCCATACGATAGTGATAATATTTTAAAAAATAATAATTGGGTGGTAAAAATTTGTCTTTATTCAGACGAACGCGTTGCCCCTTTTGGGGTAACTTCTATTGAAGAGAGACTAATAGAAAACAGAAAAAGACTTGAAAATCGCGGGATTCTTATGTCAGAAGAAAAATATATTTTTATTAAAAATTCCTTGCTAGAACTTGAGCAACAAATTTTCTCAAAATGCAAAATAAATCCATCATATATAACTGATGAAACCGTTGCGCCCACAATTTCTGAGTTAAAAAATTTCGTGATAAAATAAAGTAATGAAAATTACTAAATTTGAACAATCTGGGGTTATTATTGAAAACGACAAAGGTTCTCGTTTAGCTATAGATATCGGTAGTTATACGTCTGTGGAAAAACTTGAGGGCATTACAGCAGACGCGATGATTGTGTCTCATGTCCATCAAGATCATTTTTCCTTAGAGCAAATTAAAAAATTATCTCCCCAGAAATTATATATCGGTAGTGAGGGCAAAGAATCTCTTGGTGGGGAAATATTTCCGTTTGAAATTGTGGTAATAAAAAACGGTGATCAGATTAAAGTCGGGGATATTGTGGTGGATATTTTTTATGTGGATCACGGCCCGAATGTTTCTGCACCGGTTAGAGATAATTTTGGTTTTTTAATTACGGCAGATAATAAAAAAATATATTTTGCAGGAGAAATGTTTTATGAATCTGGTATAAATGTGGAAAATCTTGAAGTTGATTATGCTTTTTTTCCTGTTGGTTCTTTTTATACTTTTGGTCCGCAAGAAGCTTTTACTTTTGCCAAAAAATTCAAGAAAATAGGAAAAGCTATTTCTATGCACGACAGGGGAGTTTTAGAAAAAAAGATCGAGTTTATAAAACTAGCTGAAGGGAGTTTTTCGGCTGAATAAATTCTAATGTATCACATAACAAACTTTCGTGATCGCGAAAATGTGTTATGATTAGTTTATGGAACCCACAACCCTAGACATGCTAATAGCATTTTTGCTTTCTGCTCGCTCGACAAAAATATATAGAAAAATATTATGGGAAAGTACACGTTCCATGAAGAAAAATTTAAATGTGGGAGCCTTTAACCAACATATTTATCGTTTACACAAAAAGGGTCTTCTTGAATCAAGAGAAGGTGAAATTTATATTCATAGAAAAAAACTTGTTGAGTTTTCTGCAAAAAAGAATTCAATAATAAAGAATGTTGCTCTTGGTAAGACTGAAAAAGTTTTGATATCTTTTGATATACCGGAAAAAAAGAAAAAGGTTAGAGATTGGCTCAGAAATCAAATAAAATACTGGGACTTCAAAATGATTCAAAAGAGTTTATGGCTGGGGTATGGCCCACTGCCGGAAGAATTTAGTCTTAGACTAAGAAAATTCGGTATTTATGAAAATGTCCGGGTATTTAAAGTCAAAAAAGCAACATAACAACCTATCGCGGTCGCGAAAAAGTGTTATGTGATGATTTGTGGAAAAAAGTAGAAAAAATGTGGTAAAATATAAGGATGGCAACAGGAAAATCTATCTGTGGAAATAAATTTCAATATACAGTAAATAAGACGATAATATTACCAGTCAAACTAGAAAACTTACCGAATGAATTACAAATAGAAAGCAATACTCTATTGTTGCAATCTTCTTTTCATGTGAGTTTGGTATGTATTGGAAAAATTATAGAAAAACACAATATTTCTGTTCCCGATTTTGAAAACAAAATTATAAATGATTTTTGTAAATTTTGCGAAACAAACAAAATAGAAGTTTTGGAGTATGATGATTTTAAATTTGTTGTTCAAGATGACCTCAAGACAGTGATTGTCATGTGCAAAGTTTCAAACCTTGATAGGTTTTTTGGATTAATAAATAAAAAATATGAATTAAATATTGAGTATCCACCAACTCACGTAACTCTCTATATACTTCCAGACAAACACGGCATTTTTTTGACTGACGCTAGTGATATAAAAAATTTAACAAAACCTATTCTAAATCCAATAGGTCGTACACTATAAATAATGCATCACATTTATCATACCGAGGGGATAATATTGGGGAGTAAGCCTTATGGCGAAGCGGGGAAGTATTATTTTATTTTTACCCGTGACCTGGGGATGATTTATGCTTCCGCGCAGGGCGTGCGCAAGATGTCTTCCAAACTTCGTTTTATATTACAAGATTTTTCATATATTAAAGTTGACTTGGTGCAGGGCAAGGATTTCTGGAGAGTGACCAGCGCTTCAAAGACAAATATGCTAGGGGGACTTACGAAAAATCCCGGGACATTTGGAGTTGTTTTCAACGTTGCAAAATTATTGAAAAGGTTGCTCGCTGGCGTAGAGCCAAACCAAGCTTTATTTTTAGATTTAATAAATGGTTTATCAGTTTTAGAAAAATCAGAAATAAAGGATATGGGGAATATTGAGGTTATTATTGTTTTACGAATTCTTAACAATTTAGGCTATATTGGCGACAATGCAGTATTACAGAACCTTATCAAGTCTCCGTTTGAAGAAAATCTAATATTTGAAGTTTCTAAATCCAAATCCCAGGTATTGAGTCAAATCAACAGGGCTCTCAAAGAGACACATTTATAGAATGTGGTACAATCATACATATGTCCACAAACGACAGAAATAAGTTAAATAGGCTTGAAGAATTGAAAGGCAAGCTTTTCAGCAAGAATTATCAGGTAAAAATAGAACATCGAGACAGTTTTTCTCATTTAAAAAGAGAAAATATTTCAGATTCATGGGGAACTAAAGAAAAGGTGGGTTCTGATGTTACAGAAAAGTTCTTCATGAAGACTTCTATGTTTAAGAAATTTTTTATTTTTTCTTCAATTTTTTTCGTTTTAACTTTAGGATATGCTGCGTATGTCTTTTTTGCTGGAGGGCACATTGTTTCCAATGACAATATTGATATATCTATTCTTGGCAATAATTTTACCGCTGGTGGCGAAGAGCTTCCATTAATCGTTGGGATTACAAATAAAAACAATTCCGCGTTAGATTTGGTTGATTTGATTGTGGAATATCCCAAGGGTTCTGTGTCTGACTTATCTTCCGATACTGAACGTTTCCGTATATCATTGGGGACCATTCCAGCCGGGGCTGTCCGTAATGAAAATTTAAAAGTGGTGTTATTTGGTGAACAGGGAAGCGTTCGCCCCATAAAACTTTCTATTGAATACAGAATTTCCGGTTCCAATGCTATCTTCGTGAAAGACAAACTTTATGAAGTTAATATAAATTCTACGCCGATAAATCTCTCAGTGGATGCTCCTCTTACGATAAGTCCCAACCAAGATATTGTTCTCAAGGTAAAAGCGACGTTGAACGCTACCAAAACAGCTCCGAAGATACTAGTGAAGCTTGATTATCCAGTTGGTTTTACTTTTGTGAAATCTATACCGGCTCCATCTTTCGGCAACAATGTCTGGAACTTGGGAGATCTTGCTCCTGGCACTGATCATGAGATTTCTA
>Ga0172379_10008738_pt1 | contig 12669 bp, 15 predicted proteins | sample GrowelOW334metaG_FD_119756 | JGI IMG/M metagenome (GOLD analysis project Ga0172379, IMG submission 119756) | Groundwater microbial communities from an aquifer near a municipal landfill in Southern Ontario, Canada - Groundwater well OW334 metaG | ecosystem: Environmental > Aquatic > Deep... | reverse complement strand
GTAAGCGCATCCAAACCCTTATATTCGCTTGTCAAAACAACGTCCATGCCGGTTCCGACAGAAGCAATATTTGATCCCCATTCCTGATTAATCAGGGATGCGACTTGAGAATTCGTCATTGCCGCAGGATTGAAGCCGTAAGCCGTAACGGTCGAATAATCAAAGGTAATATCCCGAGAATCAGCCGCAGGTGAAGTAATCGTAAACTGATTCTGTACCTTTACATCGTACCATTTCAGGCCCAACAGACGGAAAATCCAATGAACCGCAGCCGCATTGCCTTGCGGAATATCGCCTTGAGGGAGCGGAATCTTGATATAAGAATGTCCGACAATCTTGCCGGGAGCCTGAATCAAAATTTCGCCGGTTGTCTTCAGGAACATATAATCGCCAAGGCCCGCCGGAGAAGCGGCGTTTGCAGCATTCACCATGGCTTGCAGATTGGCTTGAGTAATCGGTGCGGCCCAAGTTTGAACCGGAACCGTAAACGCAACATTGTAACCGTCGATTACAAGCTGAATAACCGGATTGATTCCGATATACGGAGCTGCTTGCAGAATCGCCAAAGTCGCAGCCGACAAAACATTGGTTGCTGCCAGATTATGACCGATCATGGAAGCTGTAAAGCTGTAAACAGTCGGACTATAAGTTGCGCTATTGTCGTTATTGTTAATCGTCGCGACCGCAGCTTCGCCAAGATTGTAAGGTTGAGCAAGTGCGCTTGTAATCTTCGCAGGAGCGCCAAGGTTGTATCCGCCCGCGCCTTGCGCCAAGCTGTCAATCGAAGCCGCAGTCAAGTTGCGGATCAGTTCAATGGTGCGTGCTCCGGTTGCCGAAGTAACACCCGAAGTAAATCCAAACAAAGCCGCAGCATCCGCACCCGTGGTAGGCGGCATAACATCAATTTTGGAAAGTCCGCCGGTCTTAGCTTGAGAAAAGAATTTGATCTTTTTACCAGACGGAGTTCCGTCTACAACAGTCGTGTAACCAAGGCGCGGTTCGGCGGTCCCGTTGGAACTAAGGACGCCGTTAATCCAAGACGACAAAGCATTGATCGTATCCGACAAAGTAGAGCGGATCAGGCTTGTCAATACTGCCGACGTGAAGGTAAGATTAACGAATTTGCTACTATCCGCATCAAACCGCAGGCGCAAAGTCTTGGTTGCGGGATTGGCCAAAGCCATAATATCAGACGGAACCAAAAACGCCGTCGCGTCGGTTTGCGTCAATTCAGCTCTAGTATCGGTATTGGCCGAATAGATAGGATCATCGCCGCGCAAAGAACCGACACGGCAGAACCAAGCTTGATTTGCGCGCTTCAGGTAATTCACAAGAGCGTGACCGCCGAATTCTTCAAGCAACGGCTTACCAATGCCTTCAACAGCATCGTCCGGACTCGAAAAGAATAAGGCTTTGTTCGGCTTGCCCTTGCGAGCCGCGCCGACTATACCTGCAATAGTCTGAGAAATGGCAGGCGCAACCGAAGAAAGATCGACTTCGCTCGTAATTACGCCGGGAGAAATTAAAGAAGCCATAATTAAACCTCTTCCTTATCGAAAAGCTTGCTTTATTGAGCCGTTTTCTTCAACATACTTTTAGCAACTAAATTCTGCATTTGAGGCGTTAAATCCGAAACCGTCACTTTACTACGCGGCCGAATGCGAATCGTTTCACCGCTTTTCGTGTGAAGTTCAAGCGCCTGATTTGAAATGTTTTTCAGAGTTACCATTTTTAAAATCCTTTTTACGGAATCAACACCATATTTCCGCCTAGAGTTATCTTCGTCCGTTCACGAATTGAAATTTGAACCGAAGGCGTTTCTGTTCCTTGAAAGACATTACTTCGCATCGTTTGTATATTTCCATTATGCATTGTTACACGTCCATAATGAAATTCCCGTTTCGTTCACGACATTTGTCATGTCCACAGGCGTTACTTCGGGCATAACCTGCCCTAGTTGGTTTAATAGATTAATTGCAGCATTTTCATCTCGATCATGAACAACGCCGCACTTTGGACAAATCCATTCACGTTGGCTTAAATCAAGTTTTTCAAGCTTGTGTCCGCAATCCGAACAGAGTTTGCTAGACGGGAAGAATCTATCGACAATTAACAAATCATTATTGTAAATCTTTGATTTATAAGTTAGTTGTCGTTTGAATTCACTCCAACCCATATCAAGAATTGCTTTAGCCAACTTGTGATTCTGCACCAATCCTACAACATTCAAATCCTCAATTGCAATCGCTTGGTTCTCGCGACACAACCAAGTTGAAAACTTGTGCAGGAAGTCTTTACGGATGTTTTTTACTCGTAAATAAAGCTTTGAAAGTTCCTCTTTACATTTGTACCAGTTGCTTGAATGAAGTTTCTTTTTGGAAAGCTGTCTTTGCTTCCGACTTATTTGTTTCTGTAGTTTTTTGAAAGGCTTCGGCCCTTCTATTTTTTCTCCGGTTGAAAGAACTGCAAAATCTTTAACGCCTAAATCAATGCCGACAGAATTATTTGAAATTCTTTCTTTGATTATATTCTCATCTTTTATTTCAACGCTAATCGAAACGTACCAACGGTCTGCTTCTCTGCTTACAGTTGCGTTCATAATTTTGCCGACAAATCGAAATGATTGCCTCATTTTAATCCAACCAATTTTCGGCATACGGATCATATTTTCTTTGAGATCAAAAGTATCGTTTGCTAAATAAAAACTATCATGTTCACCGCGTTTTTTGAATATTGGATGTCCAGACAATCCTTTAAAAAAATTAACAAAAGCTTGTTGCAAATTTCTGAATGGTTGAGAATTACAATCGCGATGAACATCTTTGAGAAATGGATATTTTTCATATTTTATTTTGTTAAATTGTTTTAAAAGATCGCGTCCATTTGGTTTTAATCCTTCAGTATATTGTTTATTCCATTCTTCAAGTGCATAATTATAAATAAGACGCGAAACTCCACAAGCTTTGCGAAAATATTGTTCCTGTTCAGGTGTTGGAACCAAACGAATTTTATGAGCAAGATTCAAATTTATCCCTATTTTATGGAATCAAAATCATGTTTCCACCTAGAGTTATCTTCGATCTTTCACGAATCGAAATTTGAACCGCAGGCGATTCAGTTCCTTGAAAAACATTGCTTTTTATCGTTTCGTCGCGTTCCGGCGGAATAATCACGCCCGGAGCGGCTTCTGTTCTTGTCCTTGAACGAAAATAATCTTTCGCGTCTCCGGTTGCCCAAATCGCTTCATGCAAATTTTGAAGATTGGAATCTGTAAAAACGGAATCTTCTTCTATTAATTTATCCCAATCTTCTTGCGAAATATCCGTTATATCAACATCTGTTAATGTAGAACTGATATTTTCAATCCTCGAAACTTGTTCCCAAGGAAGCGGAAGCCAACCCTCAACCCGAATCGAATAAGTCCTGCGTAATCTACGGTCTGCGGCAACTCCCGGCTCCAATTCGCTCGAATCACTAATTGATTCTATATGTATTGGACTGTCGGCACCGTTCGCTTGAACGTAACTTAAAGGCCGAAAACGAGATAAAATATCATAATCTGCATATTCGGCCTCGAATTCTTCTTTATGCCATAAGGAAATTGAATAATTCAAATCGTAAGGAAGAGACTTAAAATACAGCCGCCATTCTGTAGGATTGCCGTCTGCGTCCTGCCCAACGGCTTCCTTCTCCCAAGTCAATCCCGGCAATGACGGGACGAACCAGCGATCTTTGTTGAAGGAAACCGAAGACAGGAAAAAAGAGAACATCGGCAAATCAGGATTACCCTGATTCAGCGGAGCTATATCACGCGCAAAAGCCAATTCCGGAGTCGAATAGATTACAGGATACTTCCCGTAAATTCTACCGCCACGCCATTTGCTGATATCGGATAACCAAGTTTTAATAGCCGAATGATATTCGGCCCAAACTTTGAAACCGACTCCTAGCGTGCGGTGAGAAAAATAATCGTATTGGCTATCCGACATTTAAATTTATTCTTTGCGCATTCCACGCGAAAGGCTGTTGGCTTTGCCCATAAGCGGATCAACTTCGGCAAAGAATTTCTTGGCCAATTCTTTTGTCGCATCGTCGAAATTCTGTTTGTCAGCACTGCGAATAACCATAAAAGTTCTCGAAACGATATTCCAAAGATTCCAAATCGTTTCACCGGGAGCAGTATAATCGCTTCGTCTGGCCATTTCGTTTTCGAGAGTCTTCAGCGCCTTTTCAACACCGTCGAAAACCGACTTGAACCCGGCCGAATTTTCAGCGGCGTCTTCGCTAACCGAAGATTCATTAATGGAATTCATGATTCCAGCAAGGCGGGACATTTCATTCATAAGGGTCGGGTCATCATTCTTCATAGAAATTTTCATTTATTTTTAAAAATTACCTGATCTTGGAAGAAATCAAATATTTATCTTCCATTTTCGTTTCCACTGTTCAATTGTTCTTTTCATAAAAGGTTCCGGCCGTACACTCAAAGCAAAAGATCCAAGTTCTTTCATTTTCGCCTTTAATTCAACTTCAAGCGACGGCACGACTTGGTATCCTTTTACAATGAACTTGAAGCCCGAAGCTTCTGTAAGCATAACTGCTAAATCTTCAAGCACCGGCGGAAACCAATTCTCAAGAACACCCGTAAACTCGAATTTGATTTCCGCTCTCATTTATTATCTTCGTTCAACCGATTTCAAAAAATGCTTACAATCCCTTTTTCTTCTTCAAAAACTCCATAGCGGCATATGCATGTTTGCAAACAGCCGCAGTTTCATTAGGATTTGTCTCATTTGGACGCACGCCTTTTTTTGCTCTAAGCATTCCGGAAGAACCTTTTTTATTCAGTGCAAAATCCCAACGAAAGCGAAAATCCTCGCAAGTGCAGTCAATCCAAGTCCGCGCCGTCTTTGAATTCAGCGGTGCAGTCTCGTAAATTCTGATTCGGGTTATATGCGTTCCGTCCGGAGTTTCCATCGGCAAGACAGTCTCATCAATAGATTCATTAGGCAGAATCGACTTTGTTTCAAAGGTATATTGGTCGTAAATTCCGGCTTGATCTTTGCCGCGTGTCGTCTTCAATAATTTTACCCGAACGAACTTCGCCGCGCGCTTCACCTTATCTAATGTATTAGTCCGCAAGCCCATTAGAGTTAAGGTTTCGTCCAAGTTATCGTATTTCCAGAAGTTTTCGATTTTCATTTAACTTCGTCATTTTTTCGAGGATGAAAATCTTTGACGGCTTGAGCGGCGTGATTTGGCCAGAAGTCCGGAGAGGTAGAAAGTTCGATTTCTTTTCCGTTGACGGTAACGACGTAGCCTTCAATCGGAATCGATTTCAAGGTAATATGATAATGCTGATAGCGGAAGAGAGTTTGCTCTCCGCGCCAAGCACGAACGATTTCCAAGAATCGTCCATCATGCAACTGAATTAAATCACCTTCAGACGGCAGGTTTATGAAGTTCTGAATCAACCATGAATAATTGAAATGAGCCGAAAGCTCTACAATGCTTTCAATGCCGAAAGTCGTTAAACTGCTTTCGATATCCACGTCTTCATAGTTGCAATGCACCAAAACCGGCGAATCGAAGAATCGAAGCTCAGTTTCACCGGTTGTTGTATCAAGAATGGTTTTTCGTTTATCGATTGGATACCAGAGGCTCGGCGGGCTTGTAATCTCAATCAATTCCTGTTCGATTGTATCAACGAATTGACGATCAGGATTGTTGGGATCGTAAACAGAAAGAAGCCCACTTGGGGCTTCTGAATTGTTTCCGGGATCGAATGCAGGTTGATAATAATCAACTGTATTCGGGAAGTAGAAACCTTCCATATCGGAAAACTTAGTTACCGGAAACTTATCGTTTAAAGGATATTTTTCGTTTGGCTTAGTCATTAGGTTGAAACGATTTCTGTTTCTTCATCAACAACAATAAATCCGCTCAAATCACCAACGTCTGTCCAACGAGCTTGTAACGCAGCCGTAATCATATCAATCGTATGAATGCGCCAAGCAATAACGTTCTTTTGAGCAACGTCAAAATCGTCACCAACATCTATTGTCCGAACCAAATACGATTGCGGAAAATCATCCGGGAAATTTTTGATGTTGCTCAAAAGATTCAAAGTAACACTTCCGTAAACGGGTACGCTTACGGTAAATGTTCCTCCCAATTCAACCTCAACAGGCCCGCCGCGTTCAAGCATATATCTATGTTCTTGATCACTGAATTCATATGAAACAGTGGTTCTGAATCCGCCTAAAACGGCCTCTTGAATATATCCGATATAAGACTTGGACATTAGTTTGCCCTTTTATTCTTGCTTGAGGTCTTGGAAAATTGAATTTGCAAGTTTCTTGCATTCATCAATCGGAATTCCGCGAAACCGTTTTTTCAGAGACTCCAAAAGTTTCTGCGGAGTTGCAATAGCCGAATTCGCTTCTTGTTGCACAACCTTGCTGTAATCGAAAGCATATTCCTCTTGGACTTGCTGTTGCGGAGCCTGTTGCTGTTGTTGCCGTTGCTGCGTAGGACGCCGTTCTGCACCGCCGCCTTGACCCTGCTTTGAAACCAAGTCGTTAACAGTACGGGTATCAGGCGCACCCCGATAACGACGTTCCATTTGCGAATCAAGCGAATCCGCATTTCCCATTCGAGACATTGCCTGCAAAAGTTCTTCGTCCATTTCGCGGGCGATAGAAGGATTGCCGGAAAGTTCTTCAAGAGAAATGCCGGGAAACTTGTTGGAATCAGAGAAGCCGCCACCGTTATTCATGGTTAATTTTTGTCCTTTTATTTGAGAATTTTAGCCCGTATAGAAACCAAGGGGCTCTTCATATTCGGTCCGAAGCACGTCAACCAGCCGTTCCATATCGGAACGAGCCTCATCAATCAACTTGTCGCCGTCCATGGTAATATCGCCACGCGGCCCCGGAAGAGAAGAATATTTCGATCTTGCTCTGCCTAATCGCGTCTTGATTACCGCAAGCGCATAATCACGTATCCAGTCTTCTTCTCTAACATCTCCATCTTTTAAGTCAAGATATTTCTGATACTTAACGAAGACAGGAACCGATTCCGTCGGATACGGATAGAGATAAATGTAAGGATGCGAAAATTCCCAAGTACCTTGAATTCCAAATGTTCTGAGCGCCTGACCGTGATACATATCTGCAATCGTATAATCGGTCAAATTGCCGGACTGATAAACTCCCCACCACATATCCCAATAAGGATAAAGATTTGCAAAGAACCGCTGCATCATTCTCGGCTGATAAATTACAGTCCTGATTGCAAGATAATCGTCCGGAACGCGATAACGATTCGTTCCCGGAATTGCAGTAAAAATCGTCCAGTGTTCCGACTGCGGCGAATATTTTGAAAACACCGAAATTGAACGATCAATCGCTTCGTCAAGCCAAGGCTCGGGAACCTCGACCTTGACGACCGGATATCCAAGGTCAAACATGATGCCGCGTTTTAAACGGTCTCGTAATCCTGCTCCGGGCTTGTGCATATTAATTAAGCTCCGCGAAACATTTTGACAATTTTTCCGTCTGCAAGATAGCCTGCATCTTTCAGCACTTTGAAAAATGCTTGAATCGAATAAACCTGAATCTGAGCGTATTTATTCAAAACGTCCGGTTCGCCCTCTTTTTCAAGTTCTTCAAAAACGACGTAAATCGAAGCAATGTCTTTAGTGAAATGCCCTCTTACAACTTGCTTCCCGGAAATGCTAATCGAAGTATTATAGGTATCAATCTTTTTCGCCAGCGCATTAAACGATTGATTGAATTCTTCGTTATTCTTGTTTGAATAATGAACTGAAGCGTTACCTTTTATATCATCATAAAAATCGAATTCGTCAACCGGATCTTCAGCACGGATTTTTTCAAGAGTTTCCAAAGCGGCCTTGTGAGCTGCATCAACTGCCTTCTTCAGAGTCGGCAGAAACTTTGAATCAATATCCGTAGAAACCTCATCAAGCATAAGGTCTGCGTAAGAATTACCGAAAATTTCGTTCAATTTGTTGGCCATTTATTTAATCCGTTGGCTTTTCCAAGCTTCGCTTTTCTCATCAAGCCAATAGCGGTAGCGTTCACCTGTTTCAAACACGGTGAATCTTATTTCTCCCTGATATGGAGCGCCTTTGTCCACTTCAACGTTTGTTATATCCAAATCTCCAGAAGCGACTTTTTTGAGAAAAACACCGACTCTTGAATAGATTGTTTCAAGATCGTGTTTTTGAAATGTTGATTGCGGATTGGTTTTCTTGTAAGCCATTTCAAGTTCCTCTTTCCAAGGTCTATGAAACGGCGGAAGATTTTTCGGCCTATTTGCAGCTTCATCAATCAGAAGATCGGCATAAGCATTTCCGAAAACTTCATTTATGCTGGACATGATTTTTTCCTTAATCTTCTCTAATCCAAATATTTGCGTCTTTGAGATAACCGGCGTTCTGAAATACCTTCAAAGCAGCCTCATGAGCGGCAACTTTGATTGACAAAAATTGAGTATAAGCCGCAGCATTTTTGCCTGTTCTCAAAGACTTCAATCCAAATCCAAGAATCATTTTTTTGGTATAATCGTCGAAGTGCATAGATGCATCTTCGTTTTTTGCAATGTACCAAGTTCCCTCATACAATGAAGCCTGTTTAAAAGACTCAATGAAAACTTGATTTTTTTGTCTCGGAAACTCAATCATTGCGAAGCCGGAAACGTCATTGATTACGGCAATGGTTCTGCCTTTATCCGCAACGCCCCAAGACGGGCCTTCTTTTTCAAGCTTCTCGAATTGAGCAACTGCGGCTTCAATAGCCGCACTATTGGCTTTTTTCAGAAGAGGTTTAATGTCAATGGCCTTCGGAGCTGCCAATTCGCCTAATTGATTGTGTGAATTTTCAAACTTGATCGAATCACTGATTTCAAAATCGTTAATATATCCCGCGCTTTTCATTTCTTTGAAAAACGCCTTATATGCCGCAGCTTGAACCGATTTGTGAACATTCATTTCATAGAAAAACTTTTTGGTTGCAGGAAAGTCGATAGTCAAGAAATAATCGTCGCCAGAGCCTTTTTTCTCTATAACAAGCTTAACACCGTCAAAATCAATTTTGTATTCGTTTTTGGTAAAATAAGCAGTTTGAATCAAGTTAAAAAATTCAGGATTGTCTTTTTTGCTTAAAATTATCCAAATCGAACCAGCGCCCTCTTTGTCTTCAAATTTTCCATTCGGTTTCTGTATTGATTTCATCTGCTTTAGAGCAGCATCTTTGGCCAAATTGACCGCTTGTTGTAAGTCTTCTTTGAATTTTGTTACAGCGGGCTTATTTTCTTCATTCAATGAATCGTCTTCAAACAAATCATCAAAAGATTCGTTCGGATATTTTCCTTTGAATTCTTTCAAGTCTACAAATTTAACCCAAAGATTGATTCCGTTGGGCTTGGATTTGGTTTTTATAGAATGAAGATTTTGCGGCTTGTTTTTCTGGTAAGAATATTCAACATGGACTTCGGCTTTTCCACCGGGATCAGTAGAAATTTTTGCCTTGTTTTCTTCATTGCGAATAGAGATAATTTTCCCGACATAAATTCCTTCTTTGAAGTTGTAGTCGAATTCTACAATATCTCCGATTTTGAAATTTATGCCGGGCTTTGATTTAGCTTCAGACAAGTCTTCAATCAGAAGATCGACATAAGCGTTTCCATAGACTTCATCTAAGCTATTGGACATAACACAACCCTTTTCTGTAAGAGATTACTTCCTTACAGGTTTATCTTCGGATTCGGAGATAACCGGAGTCAATGGCGACGGCATATCGTCAACCAAAAGTTCAATTTTCCGTTCATTTGTTGGAAGAGGTTTATTTTCCTCCGTAGGACTTTTTGGTGTATTTTCTCTTGTTGAAGCTTGATCGTTGTTCATCATTTTCCTCTTTGGTTTTTTCCGGCTCAACAACCGGAGTTTTGGGCTGTTCAATTACCATAGGCGGTATTGCAAGCTTAATTTCAGCTTCATCGGCTTTGGCAATTGAGGCATTAAGCGGGTCAACATAATTAGGATCAAATTTAGGAACCGCAGGCATAGCGTGCTTCGGAGTTTCAATCTGCTTAATCATTTCTTCTTCATGCGCTTCCATCGGAGCCGGAACGATTTCTTCTTGCGCTTGAATATCTTGAATGATTTTCGACGGAATAACCGCAGGTGCAGGCACAACCGGAACCGTTGTCGTCGGTACGGTCGGAGCTTGCGGAATTACTGAAGGTTGAACCGTCAAAGGCTTTGCAGCAACTACAGGAGCCGCCGCTACAGGCTTCGCAACAGGAACAGAAACAACCGTAAGCGGTGCAGGCGAATCTTCAACCAAAAGCAATTTCAAAGCGCGCCCTTTTTCCAAAGGCAGTTCGCAAGTTCCGCCCGGCATTACGCGGACAAAACCAGTAGAAGTATTGAGATTGATTGATCCGGGATGCGGATTGATGAATTTAGGCATTTTAAATCCTTTTGTAAAAAATAGTACTTGCTTTTTTCATTCTATCTGTTTGCTTTTATGAAAGCAAGTCTAATCAACAAATTAGCGATAAAAAAAGGCGGACGGTTGCCCGCCCGCCTTTTTGTTGGAAACTAGAAGGATTACACCAAATCGGTATTGCCCGAAATAAGATCGGAACCGGAAATTGTGGTGCTGAGTTGAACTGGGAAGCCCGTAGGAACGGTCATTCCGATTGCATTCAGGTTGGAAACCTTGACGATGCCGTAGAAACGTTCGCCGTTTTCGACCATGAGCTTACCATAGCGGGTAAGAATTCCCTTGGTCGGGTTAAACGTGCGGGGATCAACAATCGTCGGAGTCAATTGCAGCGGGATGTACGGGCAGTAATAGTAGCCCGAATCCATGTTCGTCGGACCCTTGAAGCCCATCAAAGCCAAGTCGGCGGGGAACAGCGGATCAATTATCACGCGGAACTTGGATTGAAGAACACCGCTTTCCTTGATGCCGATGGAGTACAGATTGTCCGCGCCCTTGGTCGCTTCAAACTCCGAAAGAGCCTCAAGCTTGGAGCCGATCTGCGGAGAAGTGACGATCCAGTTTGCAGCGCCGCGCAAAGTCTGGCGGTAAATGTCGTTGCCGAGTTCAAGGAACTGATACAGCAAGGACTTATTGCGATCATCAAAGTTGCCGGAGCCCGGAACGGTCCACCAGGGCTGTCCACCAGCGCCCGGAAGAGTCGCAGCCTGATTCCAGTTTACAAGACCCGTGCCGCCACCGACTGCAAAGCCACCGGTAAGGAACGGATGCGAGTAATTGTAGTTTCTGCGGTGTCCGGAATTAACGATCAGGTTATTCAGAGTTTCGCGGTCGATTTCGGCGGCGATTTCCGAGCTAAGCAGAGAAATCAATTCTTTCTCTGCGTCGATTTGATGCATGGCCCTCATATCCTGAGCGGCTTCAATCGACCAAACGGTACGCAGCTTGCGAGTTTGAACCTGCACGACCTGCGAAGCGATTTCAAGGGAAAGTTCCGGCATTTCCGGACGATTTTCCATATTGATATCGTAAGTGATCGTGTTCATGCCCAAATAAGGCACACCAGCGGCAACGGCCAAAGCAACCTGAGCACTAGACAGAATGAAGGTATAGTTACCAACGCCGAAGTTTACAGTGAAAGTATCGGTAGCGGCGGTAATCATACCAGTCAAAACGTTGTTGATTGCCGCAGTACCATTCAACTGAGCAAGATTGTTAACAGTTAAAGTTGCAGCGCCACCGGCATTAACGAAGCCGGTAACTTCAACGAGGCAAAGCGATTGACCGGCAACCATAGCCGCAGCGTAAGTATTGGCGGTTGCAAGCAGAATATACAGTTTCGTGCTGGAATCGAAGATCGGGACGGTAGCCTGTACGGCAACGTGTACACCGGCCGCGCCGCCTGCAACGCCCGCGCCAATGGTTCCACCACCGGTTGACAGAGGCTCACGGCGAACGGTCTGCAACGAATAGTAAGGATCAACAAACCAAGTATCACCAGCGAAATTGGCATACTCAGTACCCGGAGTCGTAGCACCCTTAGCTCTTGCTGCAACGCCCCAAGGATTCTGCTGATCGATCATACCAGCATACCAATACTTCAGATAGAAAATCTGAGCCGATGGAGAAGTCATAGGCTGAACACCAACAAGAGAGTTGGTAATCAGGTTCGGATACATTCTCCGAATCAGGGGCATGAGGTAATGGCGGAAGGTAGCAATCTGCGGAACCTGCCCCGAAGGACCGGCCAACGTAGACGCCGTAAATTCGTTCAACATACCGTCATTAAGCAACGAAGCGCCGTAACGCCACGTATTTTCAAGCAGAACGGCAGTGTTCATAATGTTGTCTTCGCCGCGAAGACCTTGAAGCATCGGATACCAGCGCTCGATGAGCAGCTTGCCGATTTTACGATAGGTATTGTAGGCCGGAGTTACGCGGCCTTGAGGATTGGTAGACATGAGAATCAAGCTCCTTAATTAAAGATTTGGAATTACGCTTTTTTCGGTGTACCAGCAAGATCCTGCCAACGAGCCCAATCAAAATCTCCACCGGTTTCACCTGTAGGAGCCGGATGCGATTCTACAAGAGATGAATTATTCGGAATTCCGTTATCGGCATATTCATCAAGTTGCCG
>Ga0172379_10008737_pt1 | contig 12669 bp, 12 predicted proteins | sample GrowelOW334metaG_FD_119756 | JGI IMG/M metagenome (GOLD analysis project Ga0172379, IMG submission 119756) | Groundwater microbial communities from an aquifer near a municipal landfill in Southern Ontario, Canada - Groundwater well OW334 metaG | ecosystem: Environmental > Aquatic > Deep... | reverse complement strand
TTCGCGCAATGTCGCCAATAGCCTCTCCCGGCTCGCTTGCTATATCGCCGAGCACAATTATTTCAAGAAGTTCCTGATAAAAGGAACGGTGTCCGATGATAGGGTCCATGCAGATGTCGCGGGTATTCCTTCGCACGTGAGAGTGAGTGCCATGGAAGGGTTCTTCTCGGATCGAGCGTTTCTGTCGCGATGTCGGCTCTCATCGCCGATGCGGCGGATATGGAAGAAGGCTGATCCTACGCCAGGCAAACTAAAAGCCGAGTATCTCCCGGCGTTTGCCCTCAGTTAAGGATCAGTCCTATAGTTGGCCTACTTGCTTCCCCCACAAGCTTCGTGGCACTACTCATTCCCCGAACCGCTCCCCCAACCACTCGGTGCATAAGTACATCCAGGACGAAACATGAGGATCAGAATCATGCTGATCGTCGCTCGTCTCCTCCGTGGCCAGGGAAAGCCCATGCACCCCCTCGGGGTATACGTGCAACTCGAAGGGAACCCCCTTCCCTCGCAGGGCGCCCGCGAAAAGCAGGCTATTCTCCAACGGCACCGATTGGTCGGCATAGGTATGCCAGAGGAACGTCGGCGGCGTCTTCTCACTCACCCGGCCCTCAAGCGAAACCAAGGCCAGGGACTCGGGTCCCGCGTTCGGCCCCAGCAAATTCTCGAACGAACCCCTGTGGGCGAAAACACCCGAGCTGATCACCGGATAACTCAAAATCAAGGCATCGGGGCGGTTCATCCCCGGCTCGATGCCCGGCGCGTCCAGGGCGAGGGGCTTGTCCCAGAAAACGCCCAGGCTCGCCGCCAGATGAGCTCCCGCCGAAAACCCGCAGAGCGCGATTCTGCCCGGATGAATCCTGAAGACATCGGCCCGCTCTCTCAGGACGCACATGGCGCGCGATACATCGAGAAGCGGGAGAGGATGCCGCCTCGGCGCTACGCTGTAGCGAAGGATGAACGCGTGGTAGCCCGCCGCGTTGAACTGGAGGGCCACCGGCTCCGCCTCCCTCGGGGAAAGAAAACCGTAGCCTCCTCCCGGACAAATCAGGATGGCGCCCCTCCGCTTGCCCCCCTCCAGGACATAGGTCTCGATAGCCGGGACAAACCCGTCGCCCATCGCTCCGCGATACTCTCCCTGGCCCCACAGCTCTATCATTTCATGAATCACGTCGCCACCTCTTTACGCATTATCGAAAAACTCGCTACGCGGAAAACGCGAAAAACACCCCGTCACTTTCCGCTTGAGGGAACTATATAGTACATTCTGGATATAATTTCTTCAAATGCAAAGGGGAGGATTAATATGCTTTACAGAAGACTCGGCTCGGCCGGTATAAAAGTATCGGTGCTTTCGCTCGGTTCCTGGGTAACCTATGGCGCGCAGGTGGATATCGACGCCGCGGCCGACATGATAAAACTGGCTTACGACAAGGGCATCAACTTCTTCGACAACGCCGAAGTTTACGCCGGCGGACAATCCGAAACGATCATGGGAGCGGCTTTCCGCAAGCTCGGCCTGCGCCGCGGCTCCTACCTCGTCTCCACCAAACTCTACTGGGGCCTCAACGATGGCCCGAACGAAAAGAACACCCTCAATCGCAAATACCTGCTCGAAGGAATGGACGGCAGCCTCGAGCGCCTAGGCATGAACCACGTCGACCTTGTCCTCTGCCACAGGCCCGACCCCGAAACCCCCATGGAAGAGACCGTCAGGGCAATGAGCGACATCGTCTCAGCCGGCAAGGCATTCTACTGGGGCACGAGCGAATGGTCGGCGGAACAGATCCGCGAAGCCTGGGACATCGCTGACAGGCGCAACCTCCACAAGCCGCAGATGGAACAGCCTCTCTACAACATGATCAGCCGCTCCAAGGTGGAAAAGGAATTCGCGCGTCTCTATGAAGGCATCGGCCTCGGCCTCACCACCTTCAGCCCCCTCGCCTCGGGCCTCCTCACCGGCAAATACCGGAACGGCATCCCCGAAGGCTCGCGCTTCTCCCTGCCTGGCTACGAATGGCTTAAAACCCGCTATATGCACGACAATTTCCTCGCCAGCGTGGCCAAGCTTGAACCCATCGCCGCCGAACTCGGCTGCTCGATGAGCCAGATGGGCATCGCCTGGGTCGCGCACAACCCCAACGTCAGCACGGTCATCACCGGGGCGTCCAAGAGGGAACAACTCGTCGAAAACCTGGGAGCGCTCGACGTGCTGCCCAAGCTCACCCCGGCTATCCTCGAGAAAATCGACGCTGCCCTCACTCCCGTGATTCAATGATCGAGTAGCACCACGACGAAGCGCGCTCTGCGCTTCGTCAGTCGCCCGGAAGGCGCACGATCACCGTTCCTGGATCTACGCCAAGCGCCGCCACGCAGAAAGACCGCCCAATCCCCGCCAAGCCCTCGCGTATGCCCGCCCTCACCGCCTTGTCGGTGAGAGAAGCCCGGGCTTTGACCGCCAGGTCCGCTGAAAGCTCGTCCCTCATCCTGGCCGCTTCTTCCTTGAGCCTGAATATCGTGTTCGTGACGAGATTCGCGCCCTTTACAGCTATCTCGATCGTATCGGTGCGCACCGCGGGCGGCAGACAGTCGGGCTCGGGCGCCGACAAGGTCAGCGATCGCGTTCTTTTTTCCCACGAAATCGACCAACGCGAAGGATCCGCCGCGTCGACGAAATAGAACACATCGGCCCAAGCCGAAAGCTCGATGGACGCCTTCACCTTCAATATGGCGAGAAGCTTCGCCGTGAATTCTTTTGAGGCCGCATAACGTTGTTCCGAGGAAAGCACCACGAGTTTTTGTTCGGGCTCGAGGTTCTCGACATAAAGCGCCCAACGCTCTGAAACGGAAGGTTTTGCCGCGATGGTCTTCCCTATGAAAACCCCCGCGGCGATGACGAAAATCCCCAGCGCGGCAAGCGCCGGAATCTTCCAGCCCATCTTCATCGCAACGCCCCCGTGAGGCTTAGAACCCGATATCCTTCTCCCAGCCGGCTATCGCCGCCCCCGCCTCCTGCCGCAGCACGGCCAGGGAGGAAGCGCTCCCGGAAGAAACGATATCGGCCAACGCCTTGTTCGCGATCATCGAAAGGGATTCCTGCGCGTGGTCGCGGCCTGCCGTGAATGAAGAATCACTTGAACGCAGGAAAACGCGCGAGCTCTTGAGCCACGCGGCCCAGCGCTTCCAATACGCTTCTGATTTCTGCGAGCCTTCTAAGTAGTCGTAGCCGGACCAGAGCGGGATGAATTCGCCCTTGAAGAGGAGCATGGGCTTGTACAGCGACACACAGGGATACGAAGTGCCCGTGAACCACAGGATAGCCGCGTCGGATCCCCTGTATTCAACCGCGAAGGAAGCCGTCGTCGCCGAAGCGGGAACCCCGCCACCGTGGACGCAGAGACTCTCCATATGCTTCGACAAGGGCTTTGCCGGATTGTAGGGCCCGTGGGAACGCAGAATTCCGAGGAAATTCAAAAGATCCGGCGCTCCATTCGCCGCCGTCGGAGCCGCTTTCGCCGCGCCCGTTTTCGCTACGGCAGCCAACGCGCCGGCCTTGGAGGCGAAACCATCAAGAAGGGAAAGGGAGAGCGCCCTGCGCGCCTCACCCTTCGTGAACCGCAGGTAAAACCTGTTCTCGACATGAGCCTTGAAGGATTCCTTTTCGCCCTTTCTGCCGGGATCGGCCTCGTCGGAGCAGGCCGCCCTCTCGTTGACCGGCGCGATCTCCTTCCGCGTCTGCGGGTCGAGTCTCTTGTAGTCCTCCTCGATGCAGTAGGCGTTCGAAATAGCGTCACGCCCAAATACCGCGCGCCAGGCCCAGCGATGGCCCGCCGTTTCCAGGATATAGGCGCCTTCGTGGTCGGAAATGAGGAAACTATTGTCGTAGTAGAGGGAACCGCGGAAGGAACCATTGCCGCCCTGGTCGAATTTTTCGACAAAGGCGCAGATATAGTCGACAGCCTCTTTGGCCGAAGCGCTGGCGCCGAGGGCCGCCCTGAGGATATCCATGCCGAGGATGCCTTCTTTCGCGGGCTTGTACTTGGAGAAAACCGCCTCGTTCCCGATGGCGACGCCCTTCTCGTTCATGCCCATCTCTCCGCCCGCCATCCATGAAGGTTTGGAAAGGACGAAACCGAATCCGGCATCGGCCATTGGCACGGTCTTTCCGCTCAGGGCGGTTTGAGCCGAGGGAGGACGACGAGGAACGACGCAGAAGGTCTGTGGCTCGGAGGGCTGGCGGTCGGAATTCTTGCCGAATAAGGCGCCTGCCGGCCCAACCCCGACGGCGGCGGCGCGAGCGGCGCTATAGATGGTGTCGCACATTTCCATTCCTCCAACGTCCACTGTAAATCTTCCGGGCCGGAGGCGCAAGCCGAAAATGGCAACCCGACAGGGCGGGCAATGCTTCAGCATGGCGGCCGCGGTTGACCGCGGCCACCGCCAGGCATACTCTAGAGAAAATGATTCTGCCAAAGTTCGGTCAACTACTCATCGTCATCGCGGCGCTCAGCCTTGGCGCCGGGACGGCGCAAGCCCAAAAGCAGTCTGGCATGAGCGCCCAAATCGACTCAGGCGCCCTGGCCGCGGCCTCGAATTCCCCCGCGGGCAGAGCCCTGCCTTCCGGCGCCGACCCCGCCTTCATCGCCGCGCTCTATGGGCTCAGGGACGCCGTATATCAAAGCGCCTCACCTGACGAGGTGGAAAACGCGGCGCGAAATCTCGCCCAAACGGCCAGGGCTCAAAACCTCGGCGACATCGACGAGAATCTTATCCTCGCCAGGATCGAATACCTCACCGCCCGCTCCTGGAACGAAAGCGGCGACAAGAAAAAAGCCATACCTCACTTCGAGGCGGCGATACGCTACGCGCAATTGTCGATGAAATCAGGCGAACATCCCGCCGGCCTCATGGCCCTCACGAAAGCCCTCTCCGAACTCTGCGTCATCAAGGATTTGCCCTTTCTCATGGCCAACGGCCCGAAAATTGCCCCCAACGCCAAGAAAATCCTCGCCATGGAACCCGGACATCCCGGCGCGACCATCACCATCGCGGCCTCGAAGGCCTATCCGCCAGCGATCTTCGGCGGCAACCCCAAGGAAGCCATAACCCAGATGATTGCCCTCATCGCCTCCCACACGGAAGGCTTCGAGAAAGACGATCTCTTCGATATCAGGATCTGCCTGGGAACCGCGGCCTATAAGCTGGGACGAAAGGACGAGGCGCGCTTCTGGTTCGGCGCCGCCCTCGAACTCTACCCGCGCAACGAGTACGCGCGACGCGAACTCGAAAAGGCCAAGCCGTGAGCCTCGAAGCCATCATAGCCGCCTATGCCGCGGTAACCGCGGTGGCGGCCATCTATATCCTTACCGTCACCGCCCTCAACGAAGCCTGGCTGCTCCACACCGGCCTCATTCACGGAAGGAAAACAGGCGATCTCGTCAGCATCCTCATCCCCGCGCGCAACGAGGAAGCCCGCATAAGGCCCTGCCTCGATTCCCTCATCGCCCAGGACTACGAAAACCGCGAAATCATCGTCTACGACGACGACTCCACCGATGGCACCGGTAAAATCCTCGATGACTATGCGGAGAAATATCCCAAGCTCGTAAGAGTCATCCACGGGAAAGGCCTCGAAAAAGGCTGGTTCGGGAAACCCCACGCCATGCAGCGCCTCTCCGAAGCAGCATCAGGCGCCTGGCTCTACTTCACCGACGCCGACACGATCCACAATCCCGACAGCCTCGGCTCAGCCATCGGCCAGGCCGAGTTCTACAAGGCCGATCTTGTCTCGGGATACGTCCGCCACACCATAGGCGGCTTCGGGGAAGCCCAGGTTCTCCCCTCCATCTATCTCCTGTCGATGATCGCCATGCCCCTCTGGCTCATCCACCTCACAAAAGCCCCTCTCATCTCCCACGCCATCGGCCAGACCATGCTTTTCAGGACGGAAATGTACCGGAAAGCGGGCGGCTATACCGCGGTGAAGAACAAGGTGTCCGAGGACGTGCGCATCGCGCGGCTCGTCAAGAAAGAAGGCGGCAAGGTCCTCTTTGTCGACTTGAAGGACTGGATCAGCTGTCGCATGTACGAAAATTACGAAGGCGCCATAGCGGGCCTCTCCAAGAATGTCTACGACTACTTCAATAAAAATATTTTCGTGCTGATCGCCGCGACGATAGCCGTCCCCCTTATTTTCTTCGTCCCGATCATAGGGGCGGTCTGGGTTCCCGGCTTCCTGGCGGCCGCCCAGCCCCACTTCCGCCTAAGCTTCATGCTTTGCTTCTACGCCTGGGTCGTCGTGACCATGGGCCGGATGCTCCCCTGGTATGTCCCCCTCATCTACCCCCTCATCCTCGTCAACGTCCTTTCCACCGCCTGGCGCGCCGCGAGAATCTTTTCCACGGGCAAGTCCATCCTCTGGAAGGGAAGGATGGTGAAATAGACCATGGCGTACAGACGAGGAAATCCTCTGATCAGACGGACGCCGCTTTTCCTGGCGACGTCGAAGGCCCTCACCTGGCTCGTCGAACTCATCGGCTGGCCACTCATGAAAGCCATCTATGGCTACCGGGCGAGCGGAAAGGAAAACCTGCCCCGCCGCGAGGCAAGCCGCCGGAACGCCGGAAACCCGCGAGGCCGAAGGCCGGTCATCTTCGTCTCGAACCACGCCCTGCCCCTGGACCCCCTTCTCCACGCCCTCTCCATCCTGCCCCGCTTCACCTATTTCACCCTTCTTGAGGACACCGTCCTCACCCCCGTTCTCGGGACCTTCGTGCGCCTCCTCGGCGGCATCCCCATTCCCCCCGATTCCGACCGGCTCGACGATATCGAAGCGGCGGTAAAGGCTGCCCTGGACGGGCGCGGACGCGTCCACTTCTATCCCGAGGGCGAGTGCTTTCTTTTGAACCAGGACATCAAACCCTTCAAGGCCGGCGCCTTCTACTATGCCATCAGGCACGGCGCCGCCGTCGTCCCCATCGTCACCCTGCTGAAACGCCGCGCCAGCCGTACGACGGGCGGCGCCGAAGGCCCCGCGAGCGCCGCCACGCTGAGCCGCCCTGCCCAGGGCAGCCCCGCGCGGCGGCGCCCCGGCCGCGTCCGCGCTGAAATCCTCATCCTTCCGGCCCGCAAGCCGCCCGCCGCCACCGGACGCGCCTCGGCCGACCTCCACGCCGCCATCCTATTCGCCAGCCAAACCCGAGCCGCCATGCAAGCCGCCATCGACTCAGGCGGCGGCGACAAAAGCCTCTACCTGGGCCCCATGCCCCGCATCAAAGGCGTTAACGACCGCCAGCGTTGAGGCGCTTGCCTAGCGCTATTGCGAATCTGAGCGCGGCGCGTATACTTAATTGATGAATTCGAAGTAGCCGAAAAAGACCGCGTAGCCTTGGCGATCGGCAGTTGCTCGGACGCGGCATTCTTCCTGGGTGGATCGACAACGCTCAGCAACTATGTCAGCACACTGATGCCAGCCGGGCGCGACTCACTGAAGATTGCGTATTTTTCGTTTACAAAAATTAGCAAATAGTAGTATTATTGTAATCGATGAAATTTGACGATCTCATGGAATCCTTCGGGAGCCTCACCTCATTCAACCGCTCTGATCTATCCCTCATGTTCGGCGAGAGCGACAGTTCGCTCGGCGTATCCATGCATCGGCTCAAAAAAACCGGAAAAATCGTTGAGCTCAAGCGCGGCCTCTACGCGCTCTCCGACCCGTGGAGAAAGGCGGTTCTCCACGGGCCCCTGGCCGCCAATATCATGTACCATCCTTCCTATCTATCGGGACTCTGGGCGCTCTCCTGGTATGGAATCATCCCCGAAAAGACAGAACTCTACACAAGCGTCACCACGAGAGCGACGCGTACTTTCGAGAACCCTTTCGGCCGCTTTTTGTACCAAAGCCTCAAGCCTTCTCTCTTCGGCGGATGGGTACGAACCGCCATCGCCGGAGCCGAAGTCCTCATCGCTACCCCAGAAAAAGCGCTCGCGGATTATTTCTATCTGGAATCGGGAGAGTGGAACGAAACCCGCATGACATCGATGCGTTTCGATCCCGCCGATATAAGCGCGGAGAAACTCGCGGTCTACCTTGAGGCGACCGGTGAAGCCAGGCTTTCGCGCGCCTTGAATTCATGGAGACGATATGCGGCCGAATTGGCCGAAGGAACGGTGACGCTATGAAATTCGATGCCGTGGAACTGGCGAGAGGCGCGGGCGAGCCGACGAAAGCGGCCAACCTCCTCCGCGAATATATCCAAGCCCACATCCTGGGGAGCCTGCACGAATCACGCGCTTTCGAATCCCTCTCGTTCGTTGGCGGCACGGCGCTGCGTTTCCTCTATGCCCTTCCCCGCTTTTCGGAGGACCTGGATTTCTCGCTCGAAACGCCCGAGGATTATTCTCCGGTCCAGTGGCTGGGAAAATTGAAGCGTGATCTCGAATTCCAGGGATTCGAGGCGACCATTACGTTCAACGAAAAAAGTACCGTGCAGACTGCTTGGGTCAGAATCGCGGATCTTCTCTACCCCGCGGGGTTATCGCCACGAAGGGACCAGGAGCTGGCGGTCAAGATCGAAATCGACACCATGCCCCCCGCCGGAGCGAACCTGGGAAAGCGCATGCTCACCCGACATATCCTTTTTGGGATCCGCCATCATGATCTTCCGTCGCTCATGGCGGGAAAAATTAGGGCTATGCTCACGCGCCCCTATGACAAGGGAAGGGATTGGTTTGATCTGCTCTGGTATGGGAACCGAGTACCCGCTGTTGAGCCAAATATGACGCTTCTTTCAAATGCCCTGGCGTAGGGCGACACAGCGGGCAACAAGCCAATTGGCGCGCTACAATGGAAAAAAGCATTGTCAGCAAAACTCGATCGCCTGGATTTCGCGGCGCTGAAAGCCGACGTGGAACCTTTTCTCGAACGGCGCGAAGACCTGGCGGCGATGAGCCTGGAAAATTTTCGCGCATTGCTCGGTCCAAGCTAGCACGTTAAAAAATGGGGTCTGACCCCATTTTTTAACTACAGAAACAGTTTGCAGCTCAACTCCAGCACATTTCTCCACTCGGGGCTGGAGACCGGCGCCCCGCCGCCCGTGCCGTCCTCGTACCAGGTGTAGGAAAGGCCATAGCCGATGCCTAACTCAAGCGGCACCGCCGCGCCGAAGACTTTGGGCGCTTCCGCCGGTCTCCAGTACAGCTTCGCCTTCGCGATGTGGTTGTAGTCGTAGATGCCATCGTGGAGGAAGTTTTTCAGATAGGTGTCAACGCCGAGGCTATAGTCCATCCAGGTGGCTACATCGCCGCCATAGTCCCCATGCCGCACGAAGGAATACTGCAGCGAGGCGCGCCAGCCCGGGGCGGGCATGGCTTCGAGCCTGAAGAGAAATTCGTCGGAGTTGGGAGGCAGGTAGTAGCCGAGATTCTCCCCGTCCTGCGTGTAGGAGGTGTCCACGCGGAGGCGATAGTCGGGATACCAGGTCGGATAGTGGGCGTAGACGAAGGGTTCGATCTTCGAATATTGGGCGGTGAGGGTAAAAAAGGGCAAGCCCGGCAGGGGAATCTTGGCTCCGCCCTGGAGCGCGAACATGTTACGCGCCTTGGTGAAAAGCTCGTCGAGGTGGGTGATTTCCATTTCATCGGCATAGAAAGAACCGTAGAACTTGCCGATCCGGGGAATCTGCACGCTGCCGTCCACCTGGACGCCCAGATTGTCGATATCGGCCAGCTGGTTCTGGTACATCACCGAGAAGAGAAGAGGAGAGAAGTATCCCAGTTCGAAGCGCTTGGCCCCGATCAGGGTGCTTGTGGCCGAAACCGTGAGCCAGTCGAAGGGAAAAAGCTCCATGCGCTGGAGGCCGAGCATTTTCTGCCAGGAAATGGCCGAATATTCTTTGACGCCGTCGCCGTTCACGTCGCTCATCGCGAGACTTTTTTCGTCCCCGCCCTTTGCCCAATTCGTCAGCGAGCCCACGAGGCTCGACACGGCGAAATATTTGGAGGGTCGGAAGGCAACTTCCAGGCCGACGAAGGGGCGGGCTGTGCCCGAGAGGGCGAAAGAGCCAGAGCCCATGCCCCAGTCGCGGCGGAAGCGCGAAAGGCGGACCATCAGCGAGCCCGAGTCGGTCTCGGCGGCGATGTCCTGCCGTATGTCATAGCTGAACGAAGGGTAGTCTTTTTCGCCAAGGGAATAGCGGGTGTCGCTGAAGTCAATATGGTTCGTGTCCCACTCTTTAGTGAATTCGTAGGGCAGATAGAGGCTTCGTTCGATCTTATCGATGGTAAAGCCCGCTTCTCCCTTGACCGAAAGCCAAGGGGTGATCGCGCCGGCCAGATAGGGCACGAGACGGGAGTTGAGGTGCCAGAGATCCTTGAGAGCCACGGAACCTGAGCCATCGACGAGGTTGATAAGCCCATCGGGCGCGGTGCGGAAGGTGGCTTCCACCGTCACTCCCGCCGCCGCCGCGCCGTTTTCGGATTTCCAGATCGGGGCGCCGCCGAAACCGCCGGGCGCGAACTCAGAGGCGAAAGCGGCGATCATCTCCCTTTCGGCGGGCGAAAAGGCATCCATATGGGCTTGGATCGTCGCGAGGAAGTCGGCCACCTGGGCCCTTGTGTAGGGTTTTACGGAAGAAAGGCGGGAAAGGACGCCGCGCAGCTCGGCGGTTTCGATCACCCCATAGACGGGATGAGTCAGCTCCACCGCCAGATGGTCTTGCGCCGAGACCTTCGTCGCGCCGAACATCGCCAAAAGCGCCGCGGACAAGCACAGCGCCATAAACCGTCTACCGGAAAACCTCGCCATCAAGCACTCCTTCCAACCCGCATAGTATAACCGGAATTGAAAAAGAGCGCCACGCGTCGCGGCCGGGTTCAGCCCTATCGCGTGACCTTGTCGATGTCTTCCATGGAGAGTTCCAGATGCTTCACCATTTCCCTGGCGCCGGCAACCGCGTCCCTGGCCTTGAGCGCGGCCATGATCTTGCGGTGAGGCTCCAGAGCGTCGGCGATGTTCGCCTTCACGGCGAAGGAGCGTGCCCTGTAGTCGCGGAAATATTCGGAAATCGTGCGGTTCATCATGATGAGAAGGTTGTTGCGGGAGGCCTCGGCGATGGAAGTATGGAAGGCTTCGTCGGAAAGCGCCAGGTCCAGGGCGTTCCCCGTATCGACGGCGCCCTCGAAAACCTCGAGAATCTTTTCGATGTCGGCGATCTCGACGTCGTCCGCTCTTTCCACGGCAAGCTTCACCGCCAGCGGCTCGAGGCTCATGCGCACTTCCATGAAATCGGCGAGGCGAATCTTGTTGGAGGTGAACCAATCGCGAAGCTTTTCGTCGGTGTCCTCGGAAACCTTGGCCACGAAGGCGCCCTTCCCCTGGCGGATCTCGATGAATCCCAGGGCCTTGAGCATCCTCATGGCTTCGCGCACCGTCGAGCGACCCACACCAAGCTGTTCGGCCAGCTCGTTTTCGGTGGCGAGACGATCGCCCACCTTGTACGTGCCGGACAATATCTCGGCGCGAATCTGGCTGACCGCCTCATCGGTGATCGAAATGCGATTGATTGAACGCATGGCGTTCTCCTTCATCTACACTATTTTACTATCATGCCACTTTGAAATTCAGCGACTGCCTTTGCCGATGACTCCAAGAGCGGTCAGCTTTTCGGTTATCGTCGCCTTCGCTTCCTCCCCAAGAGGGAGAAAGGGTTTTCTACACTCGCCGCAGGGGCTGCCGGCGGAGGCAAGAGCGCACTTGAGCGCGGGGAAGAAGGGCACCGCGGCAAGGACCTCGACAGCGGCGTTTACCTTGGCCTGCAAGGCTCCCGCCCTCGCCATGTCGCCCGCCTTGAAAGCCGCCCTGATGCCGAGAAAGAGCTCGGGCATGAGGTTCACCGTGCTGCCGATCATTCCGTCCGAACCCATGGAAAGGGCGGGCAGGAAAACCTCGTCATAGCCGGAAAGCAGCAGCTTGTCCGGATGCCGACTCCGGATCCGCTCCAATTCGTGCAAATTCATCGAAGTGTGCTTGAGCCCCGCCACCCCAGGAATGCTCAAAAGGCGGTCCAGGCCATCGGCGCCGAAATTGCGCCCGGAAAAAGCCGGGATGTTGTAGACAAGGACGGGCAGGCCCGAAGCCTGGGCTATGTCGGCGTAATAGGCGCCTATCTCGTCCAGTCCGTAGGTAAAGTAAAAGGGCGGCGTGGCGGACACGGCCGCGACGCCGCGCGAGGCCGCATGCCTGGCGAGCCTCACGGCGGCGGCCGTCGACAGCGCCCCCACGTGGGCGATCACCGGCGCCCTTCCGGCCGCCGCCTTTACGACCGCTTCCAGCGCGGCCTCGCGCTCAGCCTCGTCCAGAAGGAAACATTCGCCCGTGGAACCGCCGACGTAAAAGCCCTCCACACCCCGATCGAGAAGCTTCCCGACGAGGGAAACGAGAGCGGCCCGATCGAGCGCGCCATCGGCGTCGAAAGGGCTGGGCAGGGCCGCGTAGATTCCGCCGCTCACCATGATGTCCACCCCCCGTCGATCACAAGATTGGATCCCGTCATGTAGGAGGAAGCCTTGGAAGCCAGGAAAACGATGGCGCCGTTGAACTCATCCTCGTTGGCCATCCTGCGCATGGGCATCCGGGCGCAATAATTGGCCTGGAATTCCGCGTCCTGGGTC
>Ga0172379_10008736_pt1 | contig 12670 bp, 17 predicted proteins | sample GrowelOW334metaG_FD_119756 | JGI IMG/M metagenome (GOLD analysis project Ga0172379, IMG submission 119756) | Groundwater microbial communities from an aquifer near a municipal landfill in Southern Ontario, Canada - Groundwater well OW334 metaG | ecosystem: Environmental > Aquatic > Deep... | reverse complement strand
GTCAGCAGAATAGCGCCCGCTGAACCTACGAGTGCGACTAGCGCCGTGATGATTGTTGCCCACATAGCGCCAATCTACATAGAGCGGCTCTTCGCAGCAACGCCCCGCACCCGAAGGCGCGAGGCGGTGCACAGCGTCAGGACGAAAAGGAGTGTCCGTTCCCCGCTGCTGGCCCCGATGTTGTGAAGGCGAGGGGTCGGTGGCCTTGACCCTCATCGCGGGAGTTAAGCAAGAACCTCCCGCAACCTCTATCTGAATCTGTCCTCGTCTCCCCGGCAGCCTTGCGCGCCGCTGCATAGGCGTAAGCGGATCACGTCCTCTGAGAAAAATGGGCGGCGGCACTTGAGACAGCGGTGCCAGCCTACCTTCCTGACCACACGCCGCGATTCCGCGTCCAGCACAGGCTCGCGGCGCACGCACCCATCGAAGGGCCACGGGTCCGGCTCAACGATGCCAATGGCCGCAGCCTGCCCGCGCATACGGAGCGGCACATGGGGACCGTCCGACTTGGGGCGAGGTGCGGGTGGCGCTGGTGCGGGGCGCGGCTGACTCTGCTCGTGCCGCCACGCTAGTAGCCACGCTGGCTCACCGTCAGCGATCATACAGCCCCTCCCAAGAGCGAAGGGCATCCACCACGTCTAGGAATTCCGCGTCCAGCGTGCCCGTGCTCACCGCCGCATACGCACTATCGACAAAGGCATCCCACGAACCGAACCATATCACGATGAGCGACGGTCGCGGCTTCCGGCCCTCCTCAATCCGCTTAACGCGACGTTGGAGGGCGCGGAGGCTCATGTGGTCAGGACCGGCGATCCACAGCACATGCCTCGGTGGGCAAGTTCAAGTGCCGGTTGCGAATGCCTTCGCGGATCTCGTTTTGCTTCTCGCGGTCGATGCGCTGGCGCTCCTCAAGGGAGATGTCAGCTTTCAGTTCTTCAGTCTTGTCAGTCATGGTGGATCACCTTCAGTTGAGTGAGAATGTCGTGGGCTTCGGCGCGGACGTGCCAATCGTCGCAGTCGCGCATGATCTCGCACATGCTGTTGACCACATCCCGGCGCAGCGCCCCGCGCTCCTGATCGTTCAGGGTGGCGAGCATGTCGGCAAACGGCGTCCAGCGGTCGGTGCGGAGAATGTCGTTATGGTTGAGCGGCACGACATAGAGCGGATGCGTCATCTGGTCCGCGATGCCTACCGCCCAGTCCAAGCACTCCTGATAGGAGGCGATGGGAAGATAGCGGGTTGAGATAGCGCGGCGCACGCCCGGTTGATCGGTCGGACCTGTCCAGCCGATATAGACCATCACGTCATCCGGTTCTGGCTGGTCCGTTACGACCTTGTTCCGCTGTGTGGTTATCGTCGTCATGAGCCGGTGCCCCTATGTGTCAATCTGGACGAAGGCCGGTCGCATCGCCGACTTTCGCAACCGAAGTGCAAATAATTCCAAATTAGCGCCGGGCATCGGAAGCCTCCTCAAGAGCCTCGATCCGAGCGGCCAGTTCCTCGGTCGCCCGAACGTCCGCCAGCGACTTGATGCTGTCGATGATGAGCCGCGCCACATCGGGAGCCAGTTGCCCGCGCGCTACCCCGTCGAGGACAGCGGCCACCTGATCGCTGATCGGCGCGGTCGCATCGAACTCGAAGTTCACCTTCTCCGCCTGAGCCTTAATGCTGGGCAGACACTTCGCCATCAGGATCGCAGCCGAGTTGGAATCCCCTTCCAGCGCCTTGCCGATCAGCACCGCCACGATGTTGCGCATCTCGTCGAGCATCTGCTGTGTGGCCAGCAAGCGCCGATCTGGAATGCCAGGGGGTCTGCCAGAGGGGTTGGGCGATGGTCCACCAGCTACCCATGAGGGATTGCCGGGACCGCGCGGTTCCGATGGAACGGGCGGAGGCGCAGGCTTCCAGTCCGTCCCCCAAGGGGGTGTGATGTCAGTGCTCATCGAACTATCTCGATTTGATTAGAACAAGCGTCAGACCGGCACGGCGAAGCGTTCATTTGACGCTTTTACGCGATTGCGTATCTCCCCGGCCGTCCACGTCCGAGCGAGGGTGCGGCGACCCTGCCGGTCCTCATGATATTCCTCATGAACGCCGACCGCCTTCTCGACTGCCTTCGTGAGAAGCTGATAGCGGTTGTTGAGCATGTCGGCAGCGGCGCGCATGGCGCGGAGCTTCTTCGCTTCGACGGGTCGCTGGGCGTTGTGCCAGTCGCGCAGATATTCGGCGTGCAGGTCGGGATCGAGACCGGACAGGTATGCGGGCGCGCCCAGCACAGCGGTCGCGGTCGTCGCGTCACCCGCCTCAATCGCCTTCCGCAGCGCGTTCATGCGCGGTCCCTGTTCGAGGCTAGCAAAGTGCCGTCGAATTTCCGACGCCATGGAGGCGGTGGCGCGCTGCTCGACCGGCGCGTAAAGGTCTTTCTCCATCGCCGCGATATTGTTGTTCAGCGTATCGACCGCGCGTGACCACGAGCCATAGACCTTGTTCATCACCTTGGTGGCATGATCGTCTACGGCGACGAGCTGTTCGAAGTCGTTCAGAGTGACGTTGAGCTTCGCGCCCTCCTTGGCATTGTGGATGGACTGCAACGCCTTGAATGCAGCATCGACCGCCGTTTCGGTCTGCCCAAGTAGCGGGCGCGTCTCGTCGTCATAATCGGCAATCTCACCGGCGATACCGGGATGCAAAGTGGGCGAAATACGGATGTCTGTGTCATCGGCCATTTATCGAACTCCCAAGCTGGATGCGGCTGGATATTGGCTACAGGCTAGGGAGGCCGGTGAAGGTCACGCAAGCGAAAAATAAGTTATAACAATCGCTTAGGTCAGTTCAGGCGCGGCAGGCCGTGACATAGCATATGTGCGGGTCGGCAATTTGCGGGCCGCTGTGCCTGGCGCTGTAGCGGTGGCACGGGGTTGCCGGCACCCCAGTGGCGAGCGGGGTGCTTTCGCGCCCCAGCGCGGCGGCTACCCGGCTCTACCGTAGTTCAAGCTGGTAGGGTTGCGCGGCATTGCTACGTGTCAGCCGCACCACACCAGCGGCGATCAGGGCTTGGGCGAATTTCTTCGTCCCGGCAGCCGCTTCGCCGCGCTGTTCGCACCATGCGCTGTAGTCGGTATGGAGCAGTTTATGAGCGGTGGCACCCCGTCGCACTGTGCGATCCTTGAGCCACTGCGCGACGTTCTCCGCGCTATCCAACTCATCGAGCAGTTTCAGCAACGCCGCCTTGTCGAACCTATTGACCACGACCAGTTCAAACTTCGGGTTCGGTTTCATCTTGGTGGCGGTCACTTTCCTCCCTCCCTTTTCGAATCTGACATACAGCCCCTCATCTGGCGCCAGCGACCTGCGAAGCCATCCCACGTATCGGGCAACAGCCTTGCGTCGCCGCGCGGTCGTCGCCTCATGGGACGCTAAGAGGTAGTCGGGCAACCATGGGCGAAGGCGGGACCGAGCCCCGCGCACGAGCGGTATGAGCGCGGTGGCGGGTATGTCGGACCAGAAGAACCCATGCGCGTCGGCCCGGCGGGGTGCGCGAGTAAAGTTGGCGCGGTAAAGAATGGAGAGGTTTTGCTTTCGCAGCGCGCGCAGCGCCGCCGCATTACCATTTTGCAGCTTTTCCATAAACTCAGGAATGACCCTCAGTCCTTCGGAATCCACGGAATAGAGCCATTTTCCTGCCATATCGTCGTGTATGATGTGTAGGGTTTAAGAAATCGTTCGCGTTTGACCACACCATACACAAGCTACACGACATGACCGGCTGTAGCCTGTAAGCCGTTAGCCTCGGGAGAGAGAGTATATGCACCCTCTTTCAGCGAGATTTCGTGAGATCGGGGACAGTGTAACTAACACGCTAACACACACATATTTCATATAGAATCCCTAGGGTTTTGCCGGTTTTTTGCGTTAGCCTCGGGAAGGCTAACGCGGGCTACAGTTAGCCTGAGGTCGAGCCGGTGGCCGGGCTACGCAGGCTAACGTAGCCGCTGGCTGTAGCCTTCGCCTAGTTGCTCAACCGGGGTCGATCAGCCTGTAACCCTCCCCGTGGTAGTTATAGTTCTCTGCCATCTTGTCCTTCTTCACTTCCATCAGCTTGCCGTTCGCAATGGCTGACTTGATCGCGCCCATCATTGACCCGGTGTGCCTGAGGGGGTGATTCTCGAACATTGAGAACCGCTGGGTCCGCTGCTGGATGTATCGGCGCGGAACTATACCCGCATCCCGCATCGCCTTGCCATGCTTATACTCGCCCAGCTTTTTGTGGTTATCAGCCAGTCCCGTGAACTCGACGCAAACGTCAATCACCTTCTGCTCGCGCCCGCTGTCAGTGCCCACGCCCACCTCGCCGGACTCAATGCGACCCAAGAACGTGCCGTTGCCGTATTCGACAAGACCGATAGCCCACTGCGCCTGCTCGGCGGTCACGATGGGATTGAGATGGGCATCACCGACAGCCAGCAACGCGGCGACCCGGAGCGCTTTCAAATGGGCGCGGTTCCAGACCTGCCGTTTGGCTTCGTCGTCGGTCGCCCGGACCCCGGCAGCGCACCGCAGGTCAAACTGTTCGAGCAGTTCCGCCGCATCCGCGCTGAATGCCACCATCTGATTGTTGCCCGCCGCGAGCGCCAAATCGGAATGGGTCATGAGTGCGGCAAGCGCACGGACTAGGTTCTCTGGCGGGTTCAAGATTGGAGCGCCGTTCTTCTCAGGTCGGTCCCCTTGGTATTCGATGACGCAGAACCGCGACATGAAGCCATCTTCCATCATGGCGGGCGTCAGGGATTCGTAAAACGTCCCCGGTGTCGTCTCGCCAACGATGCTGAACGCCAAACCCTTCATCGACTCGACGTTGTTCTCTTGGCTGCTGTAGGTGATGCCTCCCGTGATGCTGTGCGGTGCGGACTTGCTATAGAGGTTCGTCATCTGTGTTCGGAGGGTCTGCATACTCGGGTCTTTGTTCGCTGCCATGGCAAGGAACCTTCGCCCGATTTCGCCGCTCACATTCACGAAGCATTGGTTGTGCGCGCACGCCTTTAACAAAGCTGGCCCGGACGCATACTCTGTGAAGTCCACGAAGTTACCTGCCACCGGGCAGAGCGGCAGGGCGGCGTTAATTAGGTCCGCGATGCCATCATGCAGCGCCTCCTTCCCGACACCGGAGCGGGCCACGAGGACGATATACAGGTTCAACCCGCTCTTAGGGATCACCCACACCTTGCCGCAGATGCCCGCCATGAACCCAAGGGCGGCGGTGATGGCGACCTCGGGGACCGGGAGCAGCGCGCTCTGATATATGAAGCGCGCCATGTCCCCGACGAAGCCCGGCGGCATGGGCAGCGCACCTTGCACTGGCAGCGCGGGACCATCAGCGACATACGCGCCGCCATTCGGTGTCCGCGCTGCCGCTTGAGCCAGCTTCGCCTTGTGCTCTGCTTCAATCTCAGCAGCAATTCGCAGTCGCTCAGCTTCCCCGCCGTTTAGGAAGGCTGCGCTGAAGGACACACCATCGACGGACTTATCAACCATTACGCGCCTCCCTGCCGGTCGGGGCGGTAGTCAATTTACGCGCGCGTCCATCCGCACTCGGCGAATTTTTACGCGGTGCATAGTTTTGCCCAAAAACTTCGGGGCATGTCGATGTTTGCGACCTCTCCGCGAGATCGGTTAATGTAGCGGTGTTCACGTTGATACCTTTCGGAGGCAGGGGTCGCGCCCTGCCTCCATTCGTGAGGGAATGGGTCAGGCGGCGACCTGCTCGCTGGTGCTGTAGCGGGCACCGACCGCCAGCCATCCCAGCACGTCGCGCTCGGCATACCGGATGATGCGCGAACCGGGCGGCGCGAAGTGACGAAGCGGCACGCCGCGCGTGCGGTAGCCCTCCAACGTATCGACGGAGAGGCCGAGCAGTTCGGCAGCTTCTTTGGGATCGAGGGGACGCCCCTTTGGCGCGTAGTTGAACAGCTCGCAAAGCTGCTCGAAGCTCATGTGATCGGGATTCATGGCGTGACCTTCAACTCGAATGAGATGAGCTGTGGTCAGCAGCACCAGAAGAACCCCTTCTGGCAGACTGGCCGGGGGACTAAGAGGGCACTTCCACCCTCCCGTATATCCGGCTTCGGTCCTAGGTCTTCCCTCGTGGGCGCGTGCTAGGCCGCGGTCACCCGTAGGCAACGGCAGTTACCCTAAACGGCTCGCAGTAAGTCGTGCAAGCCCCTTAATGCGGCGATTGTCGCCCAGCCTGTCACGAAAAGGGACAGGCTAAGCACCTGTGCCTTTTGGACCTTCGCTGTAAGGCGGCGTGGGGCGCAATCGCTGCGCTGTCGCCCCTACCCCGGCAGCGCTACGCGATCGCCGCTGTGCGCGAGGCTGTGCGCTCCCCGCCGTGCGTCAAGCGCGGAGAGCCACCACATTGGCACCGCTCGCCTTTGCTGCCTGCTGTTCAATCCAGTCCGAGATGAGCTGGGCTTCGGGCAGGAGGTATTGGAGGCGCTGGGTGCGGAGATAGTGCTTCGCCGTGACACCCTGCGGCACGTGATTGGTCAGCAACTCCATTTTATGGAGGGCGATGTCCAGCGTTGCCACACCCGTTGATACGAACGTGCGCCGCAGGTCATGCGCCGAAATGGTCTGGTCGATCAGCTTGGCGATGCGCTCCAGCGGGGCGCGCGTGTCGGTAACGAAGCCACCCTTGGCACGAGACGGGAAGCAATATGCGCTGGCCTCCTTGTCATCGTCCTTCGGCTTGCGCGCCTTGAGCAACGCCACCGCCTGCGACGACAGCGGGAGCCAAACTGGATTGCCGTTCTTGGTGTTCGGGAGGTGGAACCAAGCCTCGTCCAGATTGACGTTCCGCCACTCAAGGCTTGCCGCTTCCGACCGGCGACACCCCGTGAGCATGAGGAAGCGCACAAGGTCAATACCGGCAAGTGCATCCTGATTCTTCGGATGGGCGCGCATTTCCGTGAGCAGGTTCCACGTCGCGCCGACATGCTTCTCGTCAATGTCGCGGGTGCGGGGTTTGAAACCGGGCCAGTCACCTTTCATGGCGGCGACCGGGTTATGCGCGATGAGCGGCGTTCCGTCTGCCCGCTTATACCGGCGCATGGCGAAATTGATGAGGACGGACAGCGTGGTCATAGCGATCTGGGCTTGCCCTGGCGCTGGGGTGCCGCGCAGCCCCTTTGTCGCCATCTCGGTGTAGCGCTTGCGCACGTCCGCCTCGGTGATGGACGCGATGGGCTTGACCTTCCACGCAGCGAACACCGTCTCAATATGGCGGTTCTTCTCAACGACCGTCGCTTCGCGCAACATGCCGGGGCGCTCATAGAGATATGCGTCCGCCACCTCGCGGAGCGTCACCTTGGCAGCGGCATCTTCCTTTTGCGCGTCACGCGGGTCGATCCCCTCGCGCATTTGCTGGAGCACGCTCTGCGCCTTCTTGCGGGCGGAGTCCTCGGTCAGCACGCCGTAGGGACCGAGCGTGAACTGAACGGCTTTCCCCCTCACGCGCCCCTGAACGAAGAACACCTTCTTCCCGCCCGAAGTAACGCGCAACCCATACCCCCTCACCGATTCATCCCAGTGATTGTCGTATTCAGTCTCCGGTGCTTTGACCCGGTCAATGAATGCTTTCGTGATCTTCGCCATTCCCAATTCCTCTAGCACATATCTAGCACGGAAGAACGGGTTACGACGAGTTGCTGCGACCTTGCAAGGACTTCAAGCCGTTGAACTAAAAGGCTTTTACAGGTGTCTGCGTGCTACGACGTGCAGCTAAGTATTCATGTGTCCCATACTGGGGGTGTGGGGGTCGCAGGTTCGAATCCTGTCGCCCCGACCAATGGATTACAATTAAGACAGTAACTTAAACGGGCAGCCCTGAGCTGCCCGTTTCCGTATGCGCGGTACTGTCTAACGTATGTGTAGCAACACCGCCGCAACCGTTGTGACTGACAGCACCTGCCGACAAGCTAAGGCGATAGTTGCGCAATCGACATCGCTATGCGATCAGTTGCCTCGATGGCTGGAAGCGCACGGGGGCACACCTTGCAATATTGGTCGGCAATTCCTGTCAAAATTGTGAACTTGCCAGTCGCTCAATCGTCTTGGCTTGACCCTAGTGCATTGTCGCAAATTATAGGCGCATTCATCGGCGCCATCATTGGTGCGGCAATAGCAATTGTCCTATGGCAAAAAGAGGGTAATCGGCTCAGGCAACAGTCAAAACAAGACCGCAACGAGCGACAGCAGCGCGTTCTAAAAATGATTGCTCTCGATCTATTTCGCATGAGTAAAGGTGTTGATCAACTTTTAATAAATACCGACGAACTACAAATAAATTCTGGAAGAGGCCTCATTGCATTATTAATGAATAGAGGTTTCAAGGTTGAGAGAAATAGATTTATTTCTCTTCTCGAAGCTTGGCTTGATACAGACACCCTCTGGATGCACATTGATCCAGCTTACACAAGCCAGCCCATTATTGACGCTGTCGGTTCAATAATCTCAATGCGAGATGGGATTTTTACGGAATTCCAAAGCCTCGCTATGACCTTGTCCCAAGGCAGCGGACTTGTTGAACAGCTATCTGAGCTTCAAACGCAACTTCGCACCTTGGATGCTGAGATGCAACGTGCTAAGGATTTGGTTAACGAGACATTGATGGCAAACGCTGGAGGGGCGGAGTGAGCAGTATGTGGAAACTGAAATTCAAATACTCGGCCAACGCCTCAAACTCTTGGCATGAGCTGCAAGAGAAATTTCCGAACGGTCATGTAACAAAAATCTCTAGCGCCGTTTATTATGCTGTTACAAAAATGGACGCTGATGACCTGAAGGACGGCAGGCTTGTAATTCCAGGATACCGTATCGTTTCAATTCCAGGCTACCCTCAAGGCTCTTACTTCTGTTGCTATGACAATACTCACGTAAGTGCTGTGGGGCTTATCTTCAGAATAAAGATGAGGCGGAATCTTTTTATCGTAGAAGAAATTTACGAAGGTAATGAAGCCCCCCCGCCGGTGGCGGCGGCATATGCCGCTTAAGAAAGTATCCACTTGGGCTGGGTATGATGCCCAGCCTATGCCCCCTGCAACAATCGCGACCATCATTGAAAAAGCCGCTCAGGCCAGCCCAATGCTGGATTTGGAACGCTTTTGCTATAGAAAGATGATTTTCCACGAAGACGTGGAGGCTCATGTGCTTCATGGCATAAGTCAAGCATTCGAAAAGCTTAACCGTTTGTTTTTGGTTGATAACTCTGCTTTCTATCAGTTGACGGAAACCATTGAAGTTTCAACTGAAAACATTGATGATCTTTGCAAGCATTATACCCTCAATACCCGAGTGACTGCATTGAAGCTGGTGATGGCCTTAGCGGATATTCATCGACATTAAAATATTCACAGATCCGCCCAGCGTCGGACCGAAGCCAAAACAATAGGCATATCGCGACTGTCTAGCGTTTCATTCTCGATGCCCGATATCACACTCACCTCGAATTGCTCTATTGAACCAATCAGGCGCACCAGCACCGATACCTTTGCCTGCTCCAAGCGGGCAACACGGGCGAGGAGGGCGCGCGGCGATGCCATTTCAGCCCTGCGCGATCTTCCGCCACTTGAACCCGACGCGAACCAGCACCTCGATGCCAGTCGCAGGCGCAACGGTGACGCCGCATTCCGCATGTCTGCTCACCCCGATGCCACCCTGCCAAGCATTACAGCGCCCGCGCCACCACCCCACCAATCACCACCACCGCCAACGGCACCCCCGCCAGCACCCACCGCCAGCGCGGCAGCGCGCGGATATCGGCGCGCGGGAGCGTCAGCGCGGCGGCGATGCCGGTCGCGGTGATCGTCCAGAAATGATAGCGCACTTCGGACGCCACGCTCAGCGGCAGATAGCTGAAGCCATACAGCACCGCCGACCACGCCATCGCCGCTGCCGGGTCGAGCGTCCGCACCGCAGGCCGCAGCACCAGTAGCCCGAGCCCCAGCGCGAGCCAGCATAGCGGCCAGCCGAACGGCGTTTGCAGCAGCGCCTGTGCCGCCATCGCCACCGCATCGCGCGCGGCATAGGCTGGCAGCGTATAGCCCCAGGGATTGGGATCGGACGCGACCGACAGCTTCGGTAAATCCGCGTCGCGCACCAGGAAGCGCGTGTTGTTGTTGAAATGCGCCAGCCGATGCTGCGTATAGGCCAGCGGATGCGCCAGCACCGCCGCTGCCCACCAGGCATAAGGGCCATGCCCCGCCTTGAGCGGCGCGCGCAGATTGGCAAAGCCAATCGCGCACGGCTCCGCCCCCCACCAGGCATAGCGGTCCCACGAAACCGGGGTATAGCAACCGGCATTGACCGCGACCGCATCCGCCACACCCGCTGCGGGAAAGACGTCGACGCCGCTGAACCGCCCGATTCCGCCGAGATCGTAAATCACCGGCGACAGTTCGACCCCGCTGCGCTCCGCCCGCAGGGCCGCATTGGCGGCGGGCAGCGCGAGCGCCAGGGGTATTGCCGCCAACACACTTGTGGCCGCCAGGCGCGGGGCCGTCCGTCGCCATGCCGCCGGAAGGGCGAGCACCAGCAGCGGCAGGCAGGCGGGGACGGCGTTGAAGCGCAAGGTTGCCGCAGCCACCAGCAGCGCCGCCGCCAAACTCCGCAGCCACCGCGCATCGGGCCGCGCCACCGCGAGCAGCCCGCTCGCCAGCAGCAAGGCACCGGCGAACAGGCTGTCTTTCAGAATCGTGCCGACCAGCACCACCGCGATTGGCGACACTGCCAGCGCGGCGATCATCACCGCTGCCCACGGGCGATCGCGCCACGCCGCGCGCAGCCACAGGGCCGTCCCGCCCCAATATAGCAGGATCTGCCCGACAAGCATCGGCGCAGGCCCCGCAGCGAAAACGCCCAATTGTCGCCACAGCCAGTTCATCGCTGGCGGGTGCCAATCGTCATAATGTCCACTAAGGGACTGACTATATTGGCGAATTGCATCCCAAGTCAGGATGCCCGGCCAAAACAAGGCCGCGTGCGCGCCAGCCAATGCCGTGAGGAGCACAACCAACAGCGCAAACGATCGCCGACTCCTGCTCCACCGGGCTGACATTATCGGTGGCACGTCGCCAGACTATCATTTCGCACAGTGAAATCCATCGTACGTCAATACGTAACATTTCCCCTGACAAATGCGAAAAAATTCGGCTACCATCATTTGAACAGCTTGAACTTCCGTTGTATTTTTTGGGGGGGGATATCGGATGGCGGATTGGGGCATCGTTTTTCACAATGCCCTTCCGCTGGCCGATGAAGCAGGGGAGATAGGGGTTTGGCTCGAACGATCTTGATTGCGGATGATCATCCGATGTGTGTCGCTGCCTTGGGGATGGCCGCGCGCCAGGTGGAACCCGATGCCGTCATCGAACAGGTGGGGACCATATCCGATGCGACCGGCCTGGCGCAGGGCCGCAAATTCGATTTGATCCTGCTCGATCTCGGTTTGCCCGATGTCCAAGGCTTGGCCGGATTGCTGATGCTGCGGCGCCTGCAGCCGGATGCGACAATCGCGATCGTGACCAGCAGCGATGAACCCGCGATGATGCGCCGCGCGGCGCGCGAAGGGGCCAAAGGCTTCATTCCCAAAAGCGAGCCGATGTCGGCAATGGTAACGGCAATCACGACGTTGCTGTCGGGCGAAACGTCCTTCCCGTCGGAAATGCTGGAGGGGGCGGATCCGGTCGAGGTGCCGTCGCTGATCGGGGAATTGTCACCCGCGCAGTTTCGCGTGCTGCGCGCCGCCGCCGATGGCAGCCAGAACAAGCAGATCGCCTATGAACTGGGCATCGCCGAGACGACCGTGAAGACGCATTTCGCGCAGATTTTCAAGAAATTGCACGTCACCAACCGCACACAGGCAATTCTTGCGCTTCAGGCGCTGGACGTCACCGCCTGACCACGCGCTTGTGCGATCGCGGCGATGGTCGCGGTCGCACAGGCGGCAATCTGCTCGCTGCCGCGCTCGGTTTGCTGTTCGATCGCGCGACAGTGATGCGCAAGGTCGAGCGCGCCAATCCCGTCCGCCGCGCCGCGCAGGGCATGGGCCTGTTTGATCGCTTGTGCGATATCGCCATCGGCAAGCAACGCTGCAATGCGGCTGGTCCGCTCGGCAATATCGGTCGTCATCATCGCCAGCAACGTGTCAGCCTGGGCGTGGCCGACCGCCGCGCGCAAATCGGCGAGCCGCGCTAGGTCGATCAGCGTGCCCATATCGGATGAGCCCGCAGCGGTTGCCAGAAGGTGCTCGATCTTGTCGACCAACTCGCCCGGATCGAAGGGCTTGCGGACATAATCGTTGGCGCCGGCCTCCATCGCGACCTTCGAGTGCCATTCGCTGCGTCGGGCGGTCAGGATCAGCACGGGAAGCGTGTGGAACATCGCCGATTGGCGAATTTCGCGCAAAATGGTGAGCCCGGTCTTGCCGGGCAGGGCGCAGTCCAAAATCGCCAGATCGGGGCCGCATTCCCACAAGATGTCGAGTGCATCGTCGCCATCGCGCACCGCCACGACGGTATGGCCGACCGGCGCCAGCGTCCGCGCGACAATGGCGCACAGCAGCTCGTCATCATCGACCATGACGATCGTCGCCATTTTATTCGGCTCCTGTCG
>Ga0172379_10008735_pt1 | contig 12670 bp, 10 predicted proteins | sample GrowelOW334metaG_FD_119756 | JGI IMG/M metagenome (GOLD analysis project Ga0172379, IMG submission 119756) | Groundwater microbial communities from an aquifer near a municipal landfill in Southern Ontario, Canada - Groundwater well OW334 metaG | ecosystem: Environmental > Aquatic > Deep... | reverse complement strand
ATTCTTAAATGACCGTGAAACCTCAAGTTTATACCGAGTATTCGGAGGAGAAGACCGAGCTTGCCGAGAAAATTCTCTTGGAAGTGTGGGCTTGTCTTGGAGAGTTCCGCAAAGACATGGTTCTTGTCGGAGGATTGGCTCCACGATATCTTGTCAGATCTTTTTCAAAAAAACAGAGAAGTTCCAACCCATTGCGGTACAATGGATGTCGATTTCGGTTTGAGCCTCGCTATTGCCGATAGAAAAACATACGGTGCCATAAGGAAGACACTTGTTGACCGCCTCGGCTTCAGACCGGGAACAAATGCCCGTGGAAGAGAACAGCGCCATTCATTCGTCAAAACTGTAAATGGTGTTGATGTCAATATTGATTTTCTGACAGCCGTGTACGGAGGTCCAACAAACAGCCGCATGCGTGAAATGGAAGAAGAAATCAGCGCTATCCAGGTAAGAGGACTCGGGCTGGCTCTGCTTGATCCCTTGGAAATCAAAATCTCAGGGAAAATGTTGTCCGGAGAACTGACGACTGAAACTGTAAACGTCTGTCGTCCGGTTCCCTATGTTGTTCTCAAGTCTCTTTCTTTCTCGGATCGTCGTGTAGCAAAGGACGCATATGATCTTGTTTACATCATTGAAAATTTTGACGGAGGCCCTGCGAAACTCGCGAAAGCGGTGCGTGAAGACGAGATTAAATCCGAGTTTTGGGACGAGGCCGTTGAATCTCTGAGAAACCATTTTGAAAGCATTGGACATACTGGGCCGGCCCGCTACGCCTCATTTCTGGGAGATAAAACTCGTGCGGCCCAAGCATTCGCCGCAGTACAGGGATTTTTGAGAGGACTAAAACAATTGGGATTTTGAATTTAATATCCACAGGCAAGATGTTTACCCGCATCAGGCGGCACCGAAGGTTTACGCGCCGTGGCGTGCGACCAAGCCCCGAGCTGCTTAAGTCCAGAACGGTGGTTTTTCCAATTTGAAATCATTAAGGGATTTCTCGTCATAGAAGACTTTGACCAGGAAAAGTCCGTTCGCTGGAGCTGTGTCATAACATGAAATCCGGTTTTTGCTTTCGAGAATATCGCGAACCTCTTCAGCTTTTATTCTGCCGGTGCCGACAAAAGCGAGGGTTCCCATGAGGCTTCTGACCATTTTATAAAGAAATCCCTCTCCGACAAATGTCAGGCAGACAAGATCTCCGAACTCCTGAATTTCTATCCGGAAAATTTTCCTGACCGCATCATCTATTGCACTCCTGTCAACGGTAAACGAGGAGAAATCATGTTCGCCGATCAGGCAAGTCACAGCTTTGCGAACTTCGCAGAGTTCGGTGAATTCACTCATATTCCAGGCCCACCTGTCGGTAAACGGATTTGGAATTCCCCTGTTGATCACATAAGTGTAGGCCTTTCCGACGGCTGAAAACCTGGCGTGGAACTTTTCATCCACCTCCCTGACTTCCCTGATTCTTATGGTGCTTGGCAGCATTCTGTTGAGAGCCTTGTAGAGTTTCCAATCCTGGACAATCGGTCTTTCCGGAGCGGTGAAGGTTACGGTCTGGTTTAAGGCGTGGACACCGGCATCAGTTCTTCCGCTGGATTCCACACGGATTACCTGATTGGCGTAAATAATGGAAAGTTTTCCCTCGAGAACCTGTTGGATTGTGATTCCATTGGGCTGAACCTGCCAACCGGCAAAATCCGTGCCGTCATAGGCAAGTTCCATGAACCATCGTATAGTCTTGGGATTCAGATCTGCCATGATCACTCAATCTCCAACCGTTGAATTAACCTGGACATTCCTTGTTCGATATTGGATATTCAAATTCCCCGCACCCAACCCTATCCCAACCTGTTTGCCATTTCATCTGATTGCATACAATCAGATGAAAAATAGAAACTCAGAACAGCCCTGGCGGGCTTAACTACGAACAGGTTCCAATTTCTTTTGAAATTAGTTTGCAGTTAATGCCGTAAGGCATGTTCTCGGCTTGTTTTCTTCGTTTAAAAGGTGTCCGCGCCGTCTCACTCCGTTTCGCCCGGATACAGGAGATGGCCGCAGTTGTCGCAGAAAACCTGCATTTCCTTCCTTACGGAATTCACTGTCTGAGGCGTAAGCTTCAAATGGCAGTTTCCGCATATTCCCTGGTGGACATCAACCAACGGCGTTCCCGTTTTTTTACTGAGAAGCCTTTTGTATGTGGAAAGGAGATCCGGACTTATTTTGGCTGAGAATTCCTCCCTGGATGAATTCTGTTTTTCAATTTCAGCTTTCAGTTTCCCTTCAAGATCCTTCAGTTCGTTTTTTTCCTCGGCAAGGGCTTTTTCCCTGTCCTTGAAAAGTTTTTCCTCGGACTTGAATGCGTTTTTCACAACTTCAATCTTATCCATGAACCCAAGCTGTTCCGTCTCAATGTCGCTTATCTTGTTTTTAACGTTTTCGATTTCCTTCATTATTGCGCGATATTCCTCATTTTTCTTTATGAGGGCGGACTGCGTATTGTATTTCTTCATGGTTTCATTCTGATCTTTTATCGCAGATTCCTTCTTCTTTATTTCCAGCTCGATTCCGACAAAAGACTCCTTGGCATGCTCAAGTTTGCCCTTCTCGATTGCAAGCTCTTTCTCAAGCTTGGATATTTCTTCCGGAATTATTGAGAGTCGCGTCTTCAAACCGCGTATGCGCATGTCAATTTCCTGAAGTGCAAGCAAATCTGTAATCCATTGTTTCATTATGGGAACTCCTTTTTTATTTTATCGTCTTGCCATTAATTATGTTTCATCTTCAGTCTTTAATTCTTCTTCGCTCCCTCAGCGTCTTCCTCTCAGCGTTCTCCGCGGTAAAACATTAAAATCTTAACCGCAAAGTCCGCAGAGATAAGACGCAAAGACCGCAAAGTTAAATACAATCTATAAAAAACTTCAAACATAAATGCAAAAAAAAACGGGCAAAAGCCCGTTTTATAAGAACTTCATCTGCCTGTCATCGGCAGACTTGCGGCGTTTCACCTCCGGAAGACTGTCAAGACCAAGCCTCTCGAGGGTCTTTGGGGTGACAATCCGTCCCTGAGGCGTCCTCTGAATATATCCCTCCTGTATCAGGAACGGCTCGTACACCTCTTCAATGGTGCCTTCCTCCTCGCCAACCGCAACTGCAAGGGTTTTGATTCCGACCGGTCTTCCTCCGAACTTATGGACCAAGGCCTCCAGAATACGGTTGTCCATTTCATCAAGTCCGTCCTTGTCAATATCGAACATCTCAAGGGCGGCGGACGCCACCTCCTTGTCAATCTTGCTGTTTGCCCTGACCTGGGCGTAATCCCTGGACCATGAAAGAAGATGGTTGGCGATTCTGGGGGTTCCGCGGCTGCGGCGCGCTATTTCAAGGGCGCCTTCATCATCTATTTTAATCTTGAGGATTTTTGCGGAACGGAAAATTATCTTCTGGAGGTCTTCCGGATAATAGTAATCAAGCCTGCATGACAGTGCGAACCGCGATCTGAGCGGAGACGACAGAAGCCCGGATCTGGTGGTGGCTCCTATGAGTGTGAAGCGTTCAAGATTAAGCCTTATCGCCCTCGCGCCCGGCCCCTGCTCCACCATTATGTCTATGAAGAAATCCTCCATTGCGCTGTAAAGGTATTCTTCGACAACAGTATTCAGCCTGTGAATTTCATCAATGAACAGTACATCTCCCTTTTCGAGCGAGCTGAGAAGTCCGGCGAGGTCGCCCGGTTTTTCAATTACGGGACCGCTTGAAGTTTTTATCTTTGTTCCGCGTTCATTTGCTATTATATACGCCAATGTTGTTTTACCGAGGCCGGGAGGTCCGCTGAGAAGGACATGTCCAAGGGAGTCTTCCCTCTTTTTAGAGGCGTCAATGAAAAGCTGAAGCCTTTCCTTGACCTTTTCCTGCCCCGGAAAGGAAGTAAATGCGGTGGGGCGAAGGCTGCCATCGAACTCAACATCCTTTTTATTAAGGGAGGAAGTGATGAATCGTTCAGTTTCCATGTATATTAGACCTGTTCCTTATTTGTAAAACCAACAATGGAAATTATCGTATCTGCGTTTTTTTTCCATACGTAAGATAAACATATTTAACTTATTTTAAAGAAAGGCTTTTTAAAATGGCTGATTACAGACTCGAAAAACTCTCTGCGGACACCATCAGGGTCTTATCCGCGGAAGGCGTTCAAAAGGCGAAGTCGGGGCACCCGGGCATGCCTATGGGGTGTGCCGATTACGCATTCCTTCTCTGGTACAAGTACATGAAGCACAATCCGAAGAACCCGAAGTGGCTTGCACGCGACCGTTTTGTACTCTCTGCCGGACACGGATCAATGCTCCTGTACTCTATTCTCCACATGTTCGAATACGGGCTGTCCATGGATGAGTTGAAGAGTTTCCGCCAGTGGGGAAGCCTGACCCCGGGACATCCGGAATTCGGACACACCGCAGGAGTCGAGGTGACAACCGGCCCGCTGGGGAGCGGTTTCGCATCTGGCGTAGGCATGGCGATGGCGGCAAAAAATTTCGCCGCACGCACGGGGCTTGACAAAACCGGCCTCATGAACCATAAAATCTACATACTCTGCAGCGACGGATGCATGATGGAGGGAACCACCCATGAGACCGCCCCTCTTGCAGGCCATCTCAAGCTTGACAACATCATCTGTTTCTATGACGATAATTCCATAACTATCGAAGGCGCAACATCACTGGCATTCAGCGAAGACGTCGGAATGCGTTATGAAGCCTACGGCTGGCGCGTTATTCATCTTGACAATGCCAATGACATGGAAAAAGTTGACAAAGCCCTCGCGGAAGCTCAGAAAAGCGACGGAAGACCTACAATCATAATCGGCAAGACTGTAATCGGGTTCGGATCGCCGGGCAAGGCTGGCAAACATTCCTGTCACGGTGAACCGCTTGGAGAAGAAGAAGTTTTAGCGGTTAAGGCAAAGCTGGGACTGGAAAAGAATCCCCCTTTCACAATTCCGCAGGAAGTGAAAGACGCTCTGGGCAAACGCTGCAAGGAGCTTGCCGCTGATGCTGCAAAATGGGACAAGGAATTCCAGTCCTATCTCGAAAAGAACCAGGAATCGGCGAAGATGGTTTCCGAACTCCTGCACAAGCCTCTCCCTGAAAACCTTCTCCAGGAACTCATCAAGGCTATTCCCGTTGACAAGCCGGTTGCTTCACGTGTTTCCGGCGGAATTGCCCTTAACAGGGCAGCGGACCTCATTCCCGCCCTCATGGGAGGTGCGGCCGACCTGACACCTTCAACCAAGACAAACATAAAAAACACCACCGATTTCAGTGCAACCGACAGAAGCGGAAGAAATTTCCATTTCGGCGTCCGTGAACTTGGAATGGGATTTCTCGCAAACGGAATGGCTCTTTACGGGGCAAGTATCCCCTATTCGGCCACTTTCTTTGTATTCTCCGATTACATGAAGCCGGTGATCAGACTTGCCGCCATCCAGAGTCTGCACGAGATATTCATATATACCCATGATTCTTTCTACGTTGGAGAAGATGGTCCGACACATGAACCAATTGAACAGATTGCAATGCTTAGAACCATTCCCGGCATGACAGTTATCAGGCCTGCGGAGGCAAATGAAGTCGCACATGCATGGTATGCCGCGCTGAAGGCAGAAGGACCTGTGGCTCTCCTTCTTACAAGACAGGATCTTGCTCCCATTGCGCCGGAACTGGTGAAAAACATTGATGTTTCAAAAGGTGCTTATGTGTTGAGCAGCGACAGCGGTTTTGATCTGATTATCATCGCAACAGGTTCCGAAGTCGAACTTGCGCTCAAGTCCGCGGATATGCTCAGGAAAGAGGGGAAAAAGGTAAGAGTGGTTTCCATGCCTTGTCAGGAATATTTCAAGGCGCAGGATAAATCGTACAGGGATTCAGTGCTTCCCCCTTCATGCAAAAAGAGGGTGTCTGTCGAGGCGGGAACCACTTACGGTTGGAATACGTTCGCAGGGGACGAGGGGCTTTGTATCGGCATTGACCATTTCGGGGCTTCCGCTCCCTACAAGGTGCTTGCGGACAAGTTCGGATTCACTCCGGAAAAAGTCTCTGCAAGGATCAAGGAACATTTCAAAATATAAATTTTCCAAAAGGAAAATTTTATAAATAAGCGGCATAACCCTCCCGGAGGATATTTCTTATATCTGAAGCGGATTTTTCTCCTATTCCATAAATGGACGCAAGCTCCTCTGAATTTGCCGCCATGACCGCTTCTATCGAACCAAATCTTTCAATAAGCTGCGCGGCTTTTACCGGTCCTATACGGGGAAGGCTTTGAAGAATGAACAATTGCATTCCCTTTCTGTCTCTTGGCCGCCTTCCTCCCCTTGGAATCCCTCTTGAATCCGACCTGTTCACCTGTCTGGAGGTCATTACAATGAGTTTTGCAGTCTCCAAATTGTCTTTTGAGCGAAGCAGGGGAATTCCCATTATGACGCTTACCGTAATAATCGCCCCTTGGATAGATTCCCTTTTCAGCCCGAAAGAGGCTATGTTTTTTGTAGTTCCTTCAAGGATCAGAACTGGATGCATGCCGCTTTTCTTTAAAGCCATCGCCTGACGAAAGAGACGTCCTTGCATTATAGAAAGTATGAAATCCCTTAAAGACTTTCTTTCAATAACTATTTTCCTGTCAACAACATAATCGCCGACGGGAATCCTTCTTACATCGAGTGCGACTTCCTTAAAATCCCGCAATGCCTCAATAACTCCGCAATTCCGTTCCCTGTCATCCGCAATTATGTTTATAATATCTTGATTCATTAGTAAATTTATTTCGAAGAAAGAAATTTTTCTTTACCGGTCAGACACAAGCCTCGCCAGATATGCCAGCTCCGGAAGAATAGGAAAACGGCAATATCTCCTCGCAATCTCACGTGTTTCCCTCCTTGCAACCGCCCTGTTGCTGTTTGCCGTTCCGCCGAGCTCCATATTGACAAGCGGTTTGCGAATTTCGCAGAATTTTACTCCTTCCCTGTAGCAGCGATACAGGAATTCATAGTCAGCGGAAATACTGTATTCCTGATCAAAGAATCCAAGCTTGTCGTAAACGCTTTTCCTGACAAAACATGATGGATGGGCTATGGGCATCATGAGGGGGAACATCCACAATGGTCTGCAGTTCCTTAAATATTTACCTCTTCCCTTGTGGAAATATATTGAGCCATATACGATGCCGGCATCTGGATTGTCCTCAAAAGCACCGAGTATTTCCGATACGGCATCAGGTTCATACCAGTCATCGCTGTTCAAAATCATTACGATATCTGTTTTCACTTCCGCAAGTCCGAGGTTCCATGCTCCGGTTATTCCCGTCTTTTCTTTCTGGTCAATGATTTTAAAACCTGTTTTAAAATTATTCTCCCTTATTATCCGCAGAGTCGCGTCTGCAGATCCCCCGTCAACAAAAATATATTCCGAAGGATGAATTTTCTGCGACAAGACAGAATCAATGGATCTTCCGATAGTCCTTTCTGAATTCAGGCAGGCTGTGAGTACGGAGTAGTTCATAGTTGATAGGCCAGAGCGGTTAGCCGTGAACCTTGAGCTGTTAATTGTGTTCATTTCATCGCTTTTTTCAAGATGTGAAGGCCAAGCAGTCCAATGCTCAGGAAACCGACTACGCATATGAAGTGCAGAACGACAAGGAATGGATTTATTAAATTAAGATTGCCGAAATTCCTTTCCACCCATATGAAAAGCACCCAGGATATGACTGCGGCGCATGCTGTGAAATTTGAAATCAGGATGAAAAAGAGCTGTGCTTCATCCATGTTAATCAGTCTCTTTGTAAGTCTCAGCGGTTCATCCGTACCCACCAGGTAAATTGAACTGCCCAAAAGATAAAGCTGAGCCCCGATACAACCGCCAAGCAGAAGAAGCGCATGAGAGTGATAATCAAAAATGTTCAGCTTTAAAAATGAGGACGGGCCCGTCAGCAGTGCGGCAATCTGAAGTACGGATGTGGCGATTATCAGGAAGAGTCCCGGATATTCCATTATCTGCGGCTTTTCGGACAAGATAAAAAGCAGATGCCTCATTCCGTCACGCCAAGTCTTCAGGTGCGGCGGGCGTGAACGCAAGTCCCTCCTCAATCCTGATTTTATTTCCTCGATTCGGGATTTATTCTTTAAGGCCTTGATCAGCAGCTCGCTGGCAAATTCCATTCCGTTTGCCCTGATATTCCATTTTTCAAAAGAGGATTTCCTGACGCAGCGGAACCCGGAATTACAGTCGGACAGTTTTCCCCCGAAGAGAATATTGATCAAAAAGGTTAAAACCGGAGTACCCAGAAAACGATGAAGAAAAGGCATCGCTCCTTTTTCAACAGTCCCGTTCAGTCTTGAGGCTATAGTCATGTCGTCATCACTTTTTACAGCGACATCATATAGTTTCAGGGTGTCTTCGAGACGATAACTCCCGTCGGCATCTGCAAAAATGACATATTTTCCCTTTGCCGCTAAAAAGCCCCCTTTTATTGCTGCGCCATAACCCTTTTCAGACACGGAAACTATGACCGCCCCCAGCGCCCGCGCGATTTCCACAGACCTATCGGAACTGCCGTTGTCGGCGACAATTACCTCGTATTCAAAAGAAGCTTTGCAGAGGGAATCTTTCAATGCGTTTATGCATTGACCTACAGTTTCCTCTTCATTAAGACATGGGAAAACAAAACTGAAATCCATATTCCACCTTATTTACGGGGACCTTCTTTTTCACCCTCACCGGAAGGGGGATTATTGTACATCTGCGACAGCAGTATTCCCAATGAAATCCATATCCATCGTTTGCTTAAAATGTCGTCCCACAGCGACACTATGAATATGGATGCGACATAAAACAGAATGATTCTCTTTTCAAAGGAGAATCTGCTGTTAGTCGAACTCGGGGCTTTAAACCAGAACAAGTACATGGAAAGCATTGCAGGAACACCAAAAAGGGCGCCAATGTTCAAATATTCATTGTGCGCATCCATATATCTGGAAAATATCCCGGACAAATTCTCCTGTCTGTACTGCTGAAGTACAGACATTATCAAATCATGGTCCGCAAGCAGGGGATAATTCTCCACGATGCCGCTCATCCCGGTTCCCAGAAAAAACGAATGAACACTTGAAAATATGATTTTAAAGTAAATTGTCTGGTGGATCATGTACATGCCGCAGGTTTTTACATTTATGAAGGGAAAAGTCCGGTCCAGGGGAAAGACCGGATACAGGACAGTGGCATAGAATATGATCGCACTCATGATCAAAGAGGAAAATATTAAAAACCTGCATATGAATGATTTATTAATCGCCGGGTAAAAACTTGCAGCAGCAGCGATAATTGACATGCTTATGAGCATGTGCTTGCTCACTGTCATGCAGAGGGGTATGCATAAGACAAAAATCAATCCTGAAAACATGATTAGCCTTTTAGGATTCATATTGCTGATGAACTCCTTGCCGCCCAGCAAAAGACAAAGTATTGGCAGCGAATAAAAAGATCCTGTCAGATTGGGATGATTGAAGGTGAAAAAATATCTCTTAGATATGAAATCAAGGGGGGTGTCCTCGTAAACCTTATAGATATCCCCGACTCCGGTATAAAACTGATAGGCTTCATAACCCAGCATGCATATTAGAACGGACAACCCGTAATACAGGAGAATTTTGGAGGGTATTCTTGTTGCCGAGAAAAATAAAAATATGAATACCACGTAGCCGAACACCAGCAGTTCATAAATATCCCTCAGGTTTTGCAGGTTAATCAGAGTGCTTAGTGAAGCCATTGAAAGGAAAATGAAAAGATAATATGACCTCATTTCGGGTATGGAATAAAAAACTTCCTTCCACTTGGCAAATGCAAATACAAACATGATTGCGACACAATCATGAAGATATAAATGGCCGCCAATTCCGATGTTGAAAGGCAAAAGGATAAGGTATGTCAAACAAAGCAATACGGGAACATCCTTGGAATTATTCTTTAGGGACATTCCCGTTTCTCTGGAAAACATGGATATAGTCAATTTAAATTCTTTCATGAAGAAAATATCTTGTTTATAAGAACAGAAGTTCCGGTGCTGAAATTCAATTTCATCCGGTTCCATGTTTTCAGCCTCACTATCTCCTTAAAAATCTTGGACGGCCTCATATAAAAGCGCCTATATGCGTTTTTCTGGAATTCCAGAAGTTCATCCTGGGTTACCGAGGGAAGCCTGTGAACCGGCTTTGTATGGATGCCGTAATGGGCGTAATTCTCATCAATTATAAGCCCCTGCGCCTTCAACTGTTCATATACCACGCTTTTCGGGAAAGGTTTAAGGACATGGAATTTCGCAATATCGGGATCCAGTTTTATTGCGAAATCAATGGTGTCATTCATAGTATTTTTATCCTCGCCTGGAAGGCCAAGCAGGAAAAAGCCCCAAGTTTCAAGCTTCATTTCCCTTGCCAGCTTGAAAGCGTTTTCAATCTGTTCAAGTTTTATGCCTTTCTGTATCATGTCGAGAATATTCTGATTCCCCGATTCGACCCCTATTGCAACACTGTATGTCCCGAAATCCTTCAGCGCCTTTAAAATGTCGCGATTAATAAAATCCGCACGGATTCCGTTTGGAAATGAAAAAAGCGCCTTGATGTTCCTTTTGATAATGCCGTCCCTGAACGCAAACACCCTGTTGCGGTTCGTTATGAAATTATCGTCCCATATGTGTATTTCCCTTACTCCGTAGTCTTTTATGAGGGACTCTATTTCATCAAGGATGTTTTCCGCACTTCTGCATCTGAACCTTTTGCCATGAAGAAACTTCGCCGTGCAGAAAGTGCAGTTTCCGGGACATCCCCTGCTTGTGATAATCGGACATGCCGGATATCTGAGCGCGTCCGGATATGTATATTTTTGGTTTTTAAAAAGATGCCTCGCGGGAAACGGGATGGCATCCAGATCCTGGATGGGTTCCCTGACCTCATTCCGTATTATCTCTTTCCCTTTTTTATATGCCAACCCTTTGATATTTGAAAAATCGCTTTTATTCTGAATGGCATTCAAAAGTTCGATTACTGTTTTCTCCCCCTCTCCGACAACAACAAAATCAATAAAATTACTTTCCGCGCACTCCACGGGCATCAGGGTTGCATGCATCCCCCCGATAACGGTATATGCCGAAGAATTCTTCTTAACAGTTTCCGCTATTTTCAAAGCACTGTAGAAAACCGGTGTCGTAGCGGTAATACCGACCATGTCGGGCTTTCCGGATTCAATAATCCTACCCAGTTCCTCATTACTGAGCACCTCTGCATCAATATCAACAATCCTGACAACATGCTTTTCCGCCTCAAGCACGGCCGCTATATAGGCCAGTCCGAGATGCGGATGATCGGGAGGGGTAAGCTTGCCGTATACTTCCCCGTGTGATGGATTGATTAAGAATATTTCCATAATTCAACTTTAGGCTGTTTTTGCATGTCCATAATGTCCGAACCCTTAAATCGCAATATCATTCAAAATCCGGCATATCGGGACGGCCTTTATTTTTTCATTCATGTCAAAACATGCGTCTCCGGCATGTATCACATATAATTGTTTAAGATTCAAATCATTAATTGCATTCTTCATCGAAGGCGTAACAGATGGAGAACTGGTTCTTTTTATTTCAAACCCGATACGCGTAGCACCTCTGACTATCAGCAGATCAAGTTCAAGTCCGGCGTGTGTCGCCCAAAAATAACATTCTTCATTTTCAACACCTAGCTTTCTGATGATCTCTCCGATTACAAAACCTTCCCAGCTTGCGCCACATTTGGGATGCCCTTCAAGATCATCAAGCGTCCTCACCCCGAGGAAATTATGCGTAATTCCAGAATCAATGATAAATGTTTTGACGGCCTTGACCTGCCTTTTAGATATGTTTTCATGCCAAGGTTTCAGTATCCGCACCATGAAGCAGTCTGCAAGCTTATCGAGATATCCGCGTACGGTTGTATCAGCAACTCCGAACGAACGCCCAAACTCGGAAGAGTTCCAAATCTGCCCGTGATAATGCGCGAGCATTGACCAGAATCTAAACATTGTCTCTGAAGATACTGAGATTCCCAGGCCCGGCAAATCCCTTTCAAGAAAAGCTCTTATGAAATTCCTGCGCCATAAAAAACTTCTTGCATCAGTCGAGGCTGTAAAAGATTTCGGAAATCCACCCCTGAGCCAAAGTAAATTTGCGTTTTCAATGCCTGAATCCTGAACTGAAATCCCATATAATTCATAAAAACATATTCTGCCAGCCAGAGTTTCTGAACCCTGCCTTAAGAGATGAGGTGACGCACTGCCAAGAACAACAAATTTAGTCTGTGAATCCCCTCTGTCAGCGAGAACACGCAGTGTAGCGAATATTTCAGGTTTTCTCTGGATTTCATCAAGGACAACAAGCCCCTTAAGTGGTTTGAGCACAAGCATCGGATCATTTAATCTTGACAGGTCTTCTGAATCCTCAAGATCAAAAAATGTTACATTTTCTCCATTATTCTTAAAAATATTGGCAATCTGCCTGGCAATCGTAGTTTTGCCAACCTGTCTTGCGCCAAGTATTCCTACAACTGGATAATCTCCAATATGTTCTATAATATTATTTAAGTCAGCTTTCCTGT
>Ga0172379_10008734_pt1 | contig 12670 bp, 5 predicted proteins | sample GrowelOW334metaG_FD_119756 | JGI IMG/M metagenome (GOLD analysis project Ga0172379, IMG submission 119756) | Groundwater microbial communities from an aquifer near a municipal landfill in Southern Ontario, Canada - Groundwater well OW334 metaG | ecosystem: Environmental > Aquatic > Deep... | reverse complement strand
TTACCACATCTGCAAACATCGAAAGAGAATGCCGATTTTCCTCCGCTCATAACTTTTTTCTCATTCCCATTTGAAGAGATGGAAATGGATACCTTTTCACCCTGGTTAATCTTTTTAATCAATTGTAGGGTAAATGCTTCATCGCTGATTGAAATTAATTTTTTGATTGTTTTTGGCATAAATTTTTTTGTTTTTTTAGTTATTTTTTTGTTTTTTTACCAAAAAATTGGTAACTAGCTTTTAGCTATTTAGTTGGTAAAGTCAAGTCGCGTTTTCGTAAGTGCTCACTATATAATCTCCCTATCACTTTATTGGGGCTTTTCGTGCCCCAAACCCCACGACCATATTTTTGTCTTGATACAAAAATATTGGATAAAAAAATCAAGCACCATTAGGGCAATATCATGCTTATTCTACTGAACATATATAGGTACTAATCCGCTTACGCGTCTCTCATGCTAGGACTACCATTCATGTTGATTTAATAATGGTGCGTTCTTTTGTCATTTAGTTTATGAGAGAAATATATTGCGAATTTTCTAGATAGTTAATACTTACTTTTCTATCTATCTCTGATATACTTTATAATTTTCACTATTCCCCAAATCAATACCACAAGAACGATAATTGTCCCTAGTAAGAATCATCCGACGATATTCCAAAATGCGGTATACCAGGGTTTATCAAAAAATACCATTTTAAGCTCTGGCAGTACTTTGTACGTATGGATTGTTTCATTGAGCGGGAAACTTTCTAGTTTCCCGATAACGAGTGAATATTTTCCTTGATTGTCAGGACTAGAAACGCTGATAGTGTACGTTCATGGACTTACTTGTCTTTCTAAGCTAGGTCACTGCAAATATATATCTCCGGCAAAAGGTTCAAAAAAATTTGTCCATTGAAATTTGGTACCATCGAGCCTTGTGTATACAGCAGCATCTCCTTCTTGTACATCTACACTAAAATCAGTTCTGCTACCAGAAATATCTGGCACTACAAGATTGATAGAGAGCAAAAATCCCGTATCAGAAGCTATTTTATAAATATCTTTTTGTCCTGATAATATGCCGTAAAATGCTTGTGAGACTTCAGGCTTTTGTATATTCACCACCTGTCCTGCCGGCATATCAAAAACAAGTCTTGGCTGATGCGCAAAGGTAAATCCCATCAATAATAACAATACCCCTGATAAGAAAATCTTTTTCATCAAAAAAAATATATAAATAAAAAACTATACTCATTCTTTTATATGCTTTTTGAAAAGATTACCCTTTTCCTCAAAGTTTTTCCATACACTATAACTTGGTGATGCTGTAGAAAGCAAACATATCTTCCCGTTTTTGGTATATTTATACGCGAATTTCACTGCTTCTTTCATATCGTCAGTCTGAAAAATTCTTATCTCTCCTGCATCTTTTCTTTTTATTGCCTCGAAGATTCTTTTGCCTGAATCGGGGAACAAAACTACGTTTCTAATACCATGCGCTACTATACTTTTTATCAAATCATCAAAGACATATCCCCTATCGGTGCCTCAAAGAAAAATGGTATCGACTTTTTTTTCAAACGTTTGAATCGCTTGAATGGTGCTTTCTGGTGTAGTAGAAATGGCGTCATCTATCCATATAATTCCTCCATATATTCAGATATTTTCCATTCTATGCGGAAGTCATTTGAATGCTGCTAGAGTTTCTTCCAGTATTTTATAGTCTATCTTCATGATATCACAGACACCAAGCACCGCACAAATGTTCATCATATTATGCTCTCCCTGAAGAACAATGGATTTGTCATCAAAAATCTGTTTCTTTTTTGCATAAAATGTTCCCTCTTTGTGTGTATAATCTCCTGTGTGTCAGAACTTATGAATAAATAATTCTTTGACAGCTTGCTTGCTAAAATCATAGGTATCTATTATCTCATCCCTCACAAGATTGTATGTGCTTCCATTGAGAAGATTGAGTTTCGCATCTTTATAATGCTCAAATCATTCATGCCGATCAATATGATCAGAATAAATATTGAGCAAAATACTGATATAATTGCTTTTTTGGAGTCATTCTAACATATAGCTTGAGACCTCGAATACCACATACTCATCTTTTTGTGATTCGGGGTTTTTGATATCGAGATAATCAAGGACGGGATTCCCTATATTCCCGACGAGCTGAACATTTTTGTTTGCGCGTTTGAGCGTTTCGTATATCAAGGTAGATGTTGTAGATTTTCACTTGGTACCAGAAACTGCGATGACCTTTCCCTGGAAATGATCAAAAAATATTTGCGTTTGAGAAGTGATTTTGTGTCTGTATGGGTAAATTTTGTTATGATACAGAGAGATTCCTGGCGCTTTCACGATCAGATCAAATGTTTTGAGGGTATCTAAATATTTATCTCAAAATACCAAATTAAATTCTGGATTTATACTGAAGGTTTGGTTGATATATTCAAAGTTTTTTGCCAATCATTCTATTTTTTTTGCTCCATCAAGAATAGTTATATTTTTGGGTGAAATTCAAATTTTTAGAAAAAATTGGAGAGAAGATTTCCCCTCTCTTCCATATCACAAAATAGCAATTTTCTTATTTTTAAAAATATCAAAACTTATCATATATCATAGTTAGGATATAAGACTTTTATTACTTTGAAGATAGTGTTTTTGATAATAAATGCAATGTATAAAAATCACAGTAAAAAAACTGAGAGTACTTTAGATTATTCTGTTACTACGATTTTATATCTAACTATATCCTTGATTTTTTGGCTTCAATGGCTATTGTAAAGTCTCAATTTATTCCTCCATAGCATAAGATATGAAAGCTTTCAAAACCTTCTATTTCACTTGATATGACTTTGATTCTATCACCCTCAAAGCTTCTTTTTTTTATTCCTTTGATCATGAGGTAAACTTTACTGAGATTATCGATTTTGCTTGTCCTGAACTTCAACCTATTAGCGCTATAGATCCTGAAATAATGAACACCCTTCTCTTTCATCTCTCTTTGGCTATAGGAATCAGCTATTATAAGCTTTATCCTACCAAAGATTTACTTATAGAAAGTTGATCACTCAACGAAGATCAGCAAACATTTTGGAAAACTTTTTATACGCAATGATTGGGAGAATTTTTCTTTAGAAATAAACTTTCACCTCAGTGACTCATCAACTTCGTCAATGGGAATAAAAAAACATCTCAAAAGCTTTTTTCCTCTTCTTCCTCTATTCCCATGATTGCCATTGGATGAGGGAAAGATAGTCTCGTAAGCGTAGAACTCGTTAAAAAACTCAATATACCGTTTTACACCGCCACGTTCGGCAAAGATTATTATCTTCATAAAGTAGTGGGAGATAAGATTTGAGCGCCAAGATTGCTTATGACCAGGACAATAGATCCTAAACTTTTCGAGATGAATCAGCAATGATATTACAACGGACATGTCCCTATCAGCGGAATCATAGCTTTTGTCCTTGCCATTGCCGCATATCTCTATGAGTATAAATATATTATTATGTCCAATGAAAAAAGCGCCAATGAAGGCAATACGGTCTTGAATGGTATCGAAATCAATCATCAGCGAAGCAAAAGTTATCAATTCGAATCAGATTTTTCTCAATATCTCAAAAAATATTTGTCACCGGATGTAAAATATTTTAGTTTACTCAGAGGAATGTACGAACTTAACATAGCGAAACTGTTTAGTCAATATCCGCAGTATTTTGATATCTTCAGCAGCTGCAACAATAATTTCAAAATCATAGAAAGCAATAAAACTACCGCCCATCGTCGATGTGGAGTTTGTCCAAAATGCGCCTTCGTGTACACGACATTGAGGACATTTCTCAGTGACGAAGATACGCAAAAGATTTTTGGTCAGGAATTGTATGATAATAAGACACTAATCCCTTTATACAAGGAGCTTCTTGGTATCAAAGGCATCAAACCATTTGAATGTGTGGGAACCAATGAGGAAGTAGTGTATGCGATGTATTTATATTATAAAACTATTGAGAATAATTCACAGATTCCTCCGATTATGGAATTTTTCAAAAAAGAGGTCTTACCTGCTCTATCTCCAGACGAACTCCTGATGTTCGAAAAAAAACTTTTCACTTTATATACAGAAGAAACAACTATACCAAAACCATTCCAAAGTATTTTAGCCAAATAGTTCAAATAGATACCGAACTACTCCATACAATCATATATTAAACTTATTTTATAAACACTGTCAATCTAATATAATAGTAAAGACGGTGTTTTTTTGATTATTTATCTCGCGGGAATATACTTACTGGTAATATACCTATCACCTATTACGTTTATTCCTTCTCATTATTACCATGATTAAAACACTTACGCGCAATTATCGCAGAATACCTAACTTAGGTAAAATCCTTTTAGGAATATTTTTCTTTTTATGAATTTTTGCGAGTACTTTCAAACTCCTCTACGCGGACAGTATTCCATTTGAAAATAATCTTTCGACCATGTTTACTTGGCTAAATGTCTGATATTATTCCAACACCCATTTTAAATTTGGCGGGAATAATTTTGTAGGTATCATCTTCTGGCAAGCAAGTGAAACAGGATATTCAGAAACCATTACCATCAATAGCTGAGCGCAAGCTATTCAATGTACAGAAAAACTCAGAGGGATCTATTACAACAACCAAAGAGGGCGAAGAATGCGGCCTCTAGATACTGGTAATTTGGCTATCTTAAGTTGATCTATATTTGCAACAGGATATGAAGACATGACTATGACCAATGGGTTTTACACTAATTGTACTGCGGTAAGCTGATGATATGTTCCTTTTCTTAATGAAGTGTACGGACAAATAGACCACGATCTCAGCGGACAAACTTTTCGTATGATAGCGGGAATAAATTATGATTTTACTGGAAATACTTTTAGTTGATTGACCTTTGGACATACCTTAACTATCACCACTGGATGAGTGCATACAGGATTTATGTTTGATACTAATGGAGGTATTGCCGAACTCAATATGAATGTGCCATGGTGTCAAAATTTCACCTCTTCACCATCTGCTCCGCCAGATATTATTCTTCCCTATGGTAGCGGTATGACGTTTACCTGTTATGGTGCAAGTGTAAGCGGATATGATTTAAATGTATTTCTTTCCGGATCATCATCCCCTATTTATCAAACATGAGTATTTACCAGTGCAAGCTCATGGACACGAACTGTTTGATCAAGTCTTGCTACAGGCGATTATCTAGCAGCATGTACCGTAAAATGACCAAGCGGCGCTGGTCCTCAATGCGGAAGTCAAATATCATTCCACGTATGAGCAGCATCTGCTGGTGCGTGCAATCCAGACTTTCAATGAGAGATTACCTTTGCATCACAAAGCGGAAGCACTGTTATCAATCAATCACTAGGAACATATTATACCAACAAGACAGAAATATCCCTTCAATTGTGAGCTACTGAACCTACACATTTTACTATCTCTTGAGATTTCACGCAAAATCCTTTTTCAGGTAATTATGTAGGCACATGAATTTTTGATTTTGCTATCGTTCCTATCACCCTCCTCAATACAAATTTATGGAATTATTTTGGAAGTACGTATACTACAGGAACATGCACCTATATAGATGCAGCCAAAAGAGTTTATGTAGATACTCTCCCACCGACCACTCCAGTTATTATTACCCCAAGCAATGGAGCTAATATATGTCCATCTACACCGCTCAATGTCACACGAAGCGCTTCTACGGATGCTGGTTCACAAGTAGCATATTACAAATACGAAATCTATAATAATAGTGGAATGACTACAGGGATTACCTTGAGTTGAACCAGCGCCACTACAGGGACCAATCTTGCTGTTTCGTTGATTCCTTTGGGAACATACTATATGAGAATATTAGCTGTAGATACTGTAGGTAATATATCTGCCGCATCTGCTACTGTCAGTTTTACCACTTCATCACAATATTGTGGTGGCTGAACAGGAATTTTGATTGTCACTCCAACCATCCGACTCAGAAATGTAGACCTTAATAAGGTCTATAGATCGGATCCTATTTGGATTCTTGGACTTACATGACCTACCCTACTAAGCATTTCCAAATGAATGCTCTTTATCAACAATGGTACAGGTATATGAACTACGGGTATGGTAACATCCAGCGATAGTATATATATAGAAATGATTTCTAGCGATCAATATGACACAACAGTAAGTTCACAAATGTATATCCTTGGACTTACAGGAACATTTTCTGTCACTACTAAAAAGAGCAATTGTATTTTGAGCGCCGCAGAAAAACTTGTTATCCAAAACATCTATGCAGATCTCAAGGATCAATATAATGATGACCTCTCTAAGCTTTCTGAATTCTTAACTACCTTCCAAAGTATGGTAAAAGATGAATCAGCACTCAGCGATAGCTGTACGCTAGAATATCTTCTTTCGTTGATCGAAGATGATCTTGGTTTTGATTGAGGCATCGATACCAGCAACCACATTACACCAAATTGCAAAGAATATAGCATCGGATATGATAGAACACAAGCAGCATATTATGCTCCTGAAATGAGCAATAGATATTATTTTATCAATCGTGAATCACTCATCAGACATCTCGATTATTACAATCCAGGAGATTGCCATATCAATACCTATGGTAATAGTTATCGATCACCAGATACCTCTGATCCTATGAGACACATTGCTCCAAATGGAAAGATATATCATCTTATAGGACAATATGGCGGTTTCTCTGCAACAGAATTTGCTAGTCCAAAATATTTTGACTCTATGGAGAGTATCGTCAGATATATAGATATCAAAAACCCTGCAAAAGAGATTTGGACACATACCGTAGATACAGTATTTATACCTATAGTGTATGCAGCTCCAAACGGCAAGGAATATAGAATCTATAAAACCAACAGATGATATATGTCGTATAAACTCATGAAAGTAAAATATTACGAAACACTTTCTGATCTCAAGAATCACATCAACAAAAACAATCCCAGCAAATACTAATTAACTCAATTACGAATTACGAATCATTTATCATTAAGTAATGTAGTATGAAATCACCGTTTCATTTTATCCTCGGTTTACCGGGACACCTCAAACATCCTGAATGACTCTTTGAACATTTTCACAATAATATTCATCATGCTTTTGTTGTTTTTTCATTGGCGATTATTGGAATGCTTTGGGGGGCTTCACATATTTTGACACCTACTTCTGCAAGCTGGCAATGGTGAGGTTTTTTGACGAGCGATTTTTGGGATCAAAGTCCTAGTGACGCAAATATTACCTATGCACTGTTTGGAGATGGAAGCGCTTGATCTACTGCATACACAAGACTATGGAATTCTAGCTGTATACCTACAAATAGTATAGTTACTCTTCCTACAAATTTTACTGGATGACTATTGGCAGCCAATACTATTTATATAATGAATTCAGGGAGTTATACTTTTACCAGCCCTATAGTTATTAATGGAAACTGTTCTGCTCTCCTTGGTAAAGGCGAGGTAATTATAAATGAAGGAATCAATATCACTAACATACAACATATCATTATCGATAATATCTGAATCCATGATGTTGCCTCTTATTATGATGGCGCTTTTTTCGTTTCCTGATGAAATAATATATCATTTAACAATATCCAAGCATACAATAATGCTATCCCTGCTTTTGGTATATATATTATAAATTCGGCATTTGTTAATATATATGACAGTCAAATATATAATAACATACTCTATAAGGGTGGTATGGCTTTAAATAATGTCGCCTATAGCACATTCAATAATCTCCTCGTCTATAATAATCTTCAGTGAATTGTTTTTGATAAATACTCTCATCATAACACTATCAACAATTCACAATTTTATAATAATATATCTCATGGTATTAGTATCCTAGGTGAAGAAAACATTATCAATAATAGCATGGTTTATAACAATACTTGATATGGTATCTCTATCAACCCTACTTACCCTACACCCGTTACTTGAATAAATTATATCAACAATACATCTCTCTACAACAACGGTACGGGAGTATATCTCTCTACAGGAGAAATTGACTTCTTTGGCACGATAAAGTTTTTTGATAACACAATAGCTACGTGATGAGCAGGAACATTTGATATAAATCCTGGAAGCAGTCCTATTTCTTCTTGGATTTCTGCTGGAAGCATAGACACTACGAATCCATGATTATCTTACGACCGGATGACTAACCCGCAAAATGGAAGCGGACAATGGCTGCTTAGTGGAACTAATCGAACGTGAGTATTGAGATGAACTCAAAGCTTTGATACCAGCAAAAGGTCAATCAGATATATTTTTTGAGGGAATATCCTTAAGCAAATTATGCCCGTTTGATACAATGGAACATTGCGAGAAGAATATGGCAGTGATGGAGCAGATTATAGCACTACAAGATATATCGCCGAGCCAGAATCTAGTTTGCCAGCAGCTCAACAATCACTAGTCAATCAATATTTTTGATCAGGATCTCTTTTTACCCAAAACTGGCAGACGAATTGATGTTCGCTTTCTGCTTTTCAAATAGTATATCTCAATCCTGGCACGTTTTGATCTACCTATAGTTTTCAAGATCATACTCTCTATATCCTCACTGGCGGTGAATATAGATCTACTATCACTACAGCAGGCGATGGATTTGCTTTTAGCGGAAACTGTATCGCGCTTATAGGAAACGACAATACAAGATTTACTAAATCAGGTCGAGGAGGTATGGCTACTATGCTACATGCGGATAACAAACGCAATATCATCATAGACACTATAAAAATTGATGGATACTATTATGATGTTATGCTTTCTTCTACCAAAATGAAAACTGCAATAAAATTTGATGGGACAACCAATAATACTACACTGAATAACGTTCAGATATATAATACTTCAATGTATGGAATGTATCTTGGACTAGGCTCATCTTATAATACTATTATGAATACTCAAGCTTTTAATAATGCTATCGCCGGTATTTATCTCTATTATTCTTCAAATTATAATGTCATCAACAATACCCAGACATACAACAATGGCTTATATGGAATCTGGTTGGCTAATTGATCAAATCGAAATACTATAAATAATTTCCAATCATACAATAATACTATCGGAATATTCTGAGATCTTACTACGAAAGAAAATGTCATCAATAGAGCTGCTCTCTTCAACAATAGTGACGCAGGTATTTACTTCAAAAATGCCTCTGGGAATATGCTCAATGATGTAATGATTTATCATAATACTATAGGAATAAAGACACTCTATAGTTCATTAGGCAATAAATATTATGGAGAATTGAAACTATTTGACAACTGATCCAATTTTGATGGAACGATTGGCAATGACACGTATTTATCTCCTGGCACTGCTGGACTTTTCCCCTACGGAGGGACACTAACTACAGGAAGTACTGCAATGTCATGCTTATATGCTACCAATCCAACACTTTCTGGAGACTGAACGACTTTACTTAATGGATCTTGCACTAATACTTGATTTACTACCCTGTTCGAATCATATCAAAATACTCATGTTAATTATGCATTTGGATTGAATATATACAAACAAAAAGTTCCTGTCAGATATGATAGTGGAAACAATCTTATTCAGATTCCATTACAATATGACGCAAGTAAATATATCGCTGAAATATTTGCTATCCGAGACACCACACCAGAAGGAATGATCTTCGCATCAAGCGGTTCAACACAGCTGAATACCTGGTATACGTCCAATATATATACAGCAGGAGTGCTTAATGTCTCCGTAACGGGAACATTGATCTTATATCCAAGCACTGCATCTGGATATCTTATGATCAATGGAAGTAATGTAGGACTTACCTGAACAGTAAACAACGGCGATGTTATGAAAATATATGTGCTCACCAGCACGTGATATAATGAAACCATAACTGGATCAGTAACGGTTTGAACAGTTACTACAGGATTTATCGTAACGACAAGATGAGCGAGTCAAACACCTACCACTGGATCATTGGCTTTTGCTAATCTTACCAGCGTGCCATTCAACACTTTTACCTGAAGCGCAACAACGATTGCAGGACTTGAAACTGGAGTTTTAGCGTCTATTATTTTCGATCCTATCACTACCTTTGGACGATTGGAAATCTATTCATGAACAACAATAGTCAGCTCATGAACGAATTGATTGCTTGTATATAATGGAAACCAAGTAAAAGCTATCGCGCAAAGCAGCTCATGATACACACAAACGATTACAGGACAGGTAACCATCGGCTTGGGAACAGGTGCGTTTACTATTACCACTAAAGGATCTGATGTAACTCCTCCCACCACACCAGTTGTCACTTATCCACTTAGCGGTGAAGAATTGTTCTTCATCACCCTTGAATGGACAGCAAGCACGGATACAGGTTCAGGACTAGAATGATATGCGTATGAAATCGCCGATGATAGCAGTTTCATAGATATCATTGACACAGGATTTATTACAACCGTAACGGGAACTTCGAGTTCGCCAAATAGTGAAAATATAAATAACGATACGTACTACTGGAGAATAAAAGCTAAAGATAAAAATGGCAATTTCTCTGCTCGAAGCACTACTGGATCTTTCAAAGCCGTAGAATTCGATACTTGGAACTTCGATGAAAAAACAAATGCTAATCTGAGAACTTATTATGATTCGGATGAAATTACCCTTGAAGGCATTAAACCTTGATTATTCGTTTGGGCTACTGTCGATGCCAATTGAACTCTCTATAAAAATGGAAATGATAAAGGCACTGGAGCTCTTGTACAAAATGGCGATAAAATTTATATCACGGTTAGATCAAAGAATGATTATAATAAAACAGCTTCTTCCCTGCTTACTATAGCTAATAGAACGCTCGAATTTAATGTAACCACGAAAGACGAATCAGCAAACAATGAATGTACGTTATCAGATAACGATAAAACTACTATTCAAACCATCTATGATAGTTTAGTACAAAATTATGCGGGAGATGCGAATAAATTTGACGAATTTCTCTATACCATGAAAAGTATGCTTGCCGATGAAATCGATTTTACTAATGACTGTAATCTGCAATATCTTGAAGATCTTATCAATTGAGCTATCGGCACAAATGGATGATGAACTATAGATACGGGAAACCACATTGCTCCAAACTGCAAGGAATATCCTGTAAGTTTTGATAGCACAAGAATGGCATATACCTCTCCGACGTTTAAAGTCATAACATTCTTTGCAAATCGTGATTCGCTTATCAGATATATCGATAGTAAAAATCCTGGAGATTGCCATATCAATACTTATGGAGCATCGTCATGGTCATTTACCAATACTGACCCAAGTAAACATATAGCTCCAAACGGGAAGTTCTATACCATCCAATCTGATAGTCAGTGATATACCGCTAATGAATTTACTGTAAAGAGATATTTTGCAACTATCAGTGATCTTCGCAATTACATCAATAGCAAAAATCCTCCGCAAGAGATCCGAAGTCATCAGGTAGATACGAGTTTCACTCCGCAAGTCTATATAGCTTCAAATGGGAAAGATTATACTATCTACAAAACAGATAGATGATATATGTCGTATAAGCTTATGAAAGTCAGATATTTCTCAAGTCTGGCAGAGATTCAATCATTTATTAATAAAAACAATAAATAGTCTTTAGACGATAGTCTTTAGTAAATAGTATGAACCCTGTAAATTTGCAGGGTTTTTTTGCTATTTTACTGACCTTTCTCGAGCAGTTAATTGTTTACTGATGGATTCAATCATCTGATTGGTAGCAACAAAATCCTTCAGATCAATCTCTTTCAAATCTTTGCATAATCTAATCAACAATCTGACTACTTCGACATGTCCTCTCGCTTCTTCAAGATAATAGTGCAATTAAGTATCCGAGAAATTCTCGGTAACTGCTAATGACTAAAAAACCTATACAAATTCTGAAATTCCAAATTTCTATAATCAACGACATTCAAATCATCAAAAATACGAAAAATAACTACATTAGCTGTTGCAAATAGATAAGAAATAACTACATATTTTTAATAAAAGAAATTTATCTTCTAGACAATCTCTATGAATCTAGCAAACTTCAACAAGCACCGAAACAAAGACTATTTCTACGGTTTTTCCCAGAAGAGAAAATATTTTTCTATCCTGCAAGGACAATTAAGCAAAAAATTTATAATTTCCATAGTTTGACTCCGTAGAGTGGGAAAAACCACATTAATACTTCAATTGATAGATGGACTAATACAAACGGGCAAAAATAGATTTAATATTTTGTATTATACGTTTGATAACTGATGAGATATCGAAGACGTGATTTCCAATTACCAAAAAATATCAAATAGAGATATCAACAAAGACCAGATTTATATTTTTTTGGACGAAATACAAAAAGCAGCAGATTGGCAGAATAAAATCAAAATTTATTATGATCTTTATCCCAATATAAAATTCATCATATCTTGATCAGCTTCGTTATTTCTCAATCACACAGAAAGTCTTGCAGGAAGAATAACTACCAATACAATCAAGCCTCTATTTTTCGATGAATTTCTTGAGTTCAAAAAACTGAGTTATCTTTTGGATAATGCAGAAGCATT
>Ga0172379_10008733_pt1 | contig 12670 bp, 14 predicted proteins | sample GrowelOW334metaG_FD_119756 | JGI IMG/M metagenome (GOLD analysis project Ga0172379, IMG submission 119756) | Groundwater microbial communities from an aquifer near a municipal landfill in Southern Ontario, Canada - Groundwater well OW334 metaG | ecosystem: Environmental > Aquatic > Deep... | reverse complement strand
TATCCTGTTTCCCCGTTCAAGCGCGGTCCGGGCGGCGGGCCTGATCGTATTTGGATCCCTTCTCGGGCTGTCCTTCGCCTCCGTGGAACGGCGCCTTTCGTTCGGCGTCCTCCGCGTGCTCAACGGCGCGCTCAAGGGGCGAGAATACCTGCTCAACCGGCGGAGCACCCGCATCGGCGAAGACCCGCATTGCGATGTGCCGGTTTCAGGCTATCGTTTAGTTTCCCCGGTCCACGCGCTGGTGGCGCGGCGCGGCCGGGATCTCGTCATAGAGAGCGTCGCGGGACCGCTTACCGTCAACGACGACAAGATCGAGGCGGGTGCCGTCTCCCTGAAATACGACGACGTTATCGCGTGCGGCGGCATCCGTCTTATGCTGCGTCGCGAATAGGAGCGTGAAATGAAGCAATCCGAACGCTACGAAATGAAAAGTACCCGCTCCATTCTCACGGCCGTCCTGCTCGGGGCCGCGCTCTATGCCGCGCCGTCGCTATCAGCCGAAGTGACGATAGGCCAGATCGACCCGTCCTCTCTGCTGACTCGGCAGCGGGTGGATATTTATCTGAGCCCCACCGATGGAGACGGACGCGTCATTTCAGGGCTCGGTTCCGAACGTTTTTCCCTGTCGGAGGGAACGTCCGAAAAGGATCTTTCCCGAGTGAACGGTTTTGAATTGACCGAAGGAGTCAACGCCGCCGACGGCATCACTTTTCTTCTCTTGGTCGACAACTCCGGGTCGATGTACGACCGCATCGACGGAACGCCGACAACGATCGATGCCGAGACGCGGATGGCTGCCGCAAGGCGCGCGGTCGCCGCATTCTTGAACTCGGTCGATAATCCCAAGGACGTCATCGGTCTCAGTTCCTTCAATACGAACTTTATCGAAGGCGTTCCTCCGACTTCCGTCCGTTCGGCCGTGGAGACCGCGTTTTCCCGCGTCGCGCGTCCGGGGCGGGACGATGCGTATACGGAGCTGTACGTCTCGCTTTCCGAAACCGCTCACGCGCTTGAAGAGCGCAAAGGCCGGAAAGTAGTCATTCTTCTCAGCGACGGGGAAAACTATCCGTACGCGGCGCACAGCGGCAAACCGCACCCGCTCTACGGAGGAAAAATCGCCGCGAGTTCCGAGGCGATCGATTCCCTGGTGGCGCAAGGCGTCTCGGTATTTCCCGTTCATTTCGGCTCAGGGCAGCGGGATTCCGCTCTCAGGCAAATCGCTTCCGGGACGGGCGGTAGGGTCTTCAACGCGCAGGATGAAGCGCAATTGGCTGATGTCTACAAAGAAATCCGTGCCCGCGTACTCCGCGAATACCGCCTGCGCTATCGCCCCGCGATGCTGAGCGGCGACCGCCGCGTCGTGCGGGTGGAGTTCCGCGCCGAGACCGGCGATTCGTCGGCGACGCAGTACTATTTTACCGGAACCCTTTTCGGTTCCTCGGCGGGATCCTTGAATCCACTGCTTCTGATTCCGCTTTTGCTTGCTCCCGCGCTCTGGTTCGCGCTTACCCGCTTGCGTCTTCTCAACAAACGCTCCGAAGCAAACTTGGAAGTCTTGGACGGCGGCGCGACGCAGGTATTCTCTCTGTCGGACGGCAGGACGGTGATCGGCGCGGTCGGAGGAGAACTGACCATCGCGGCTGCCGGAAACACGGCGCCGAACGCGGGCGACGTGACGGTTGTCAAGGATGCGCGTACCGGCGCATACACCGTGGTAAGTACAAAGACCGTCTACGTGAATAACAAGCCGACCGAAAACCGGCTGCTTTCTCCCGGCGACGTAATTCGCGTTGGGGAGGCGACCATTGTCTTCGATGAGCCGGTAGAACCGATTAAGGTCGCGGAAAAGAAAACGAAGGGGCGATAGCGGCTGGAATTTTTGACGCCGGCCCGGTACTGTGGCGGTAACGCTCGCATCTTAAGGAGACGCATCATGGACATCGTAACAGCCGCGATTCTCGGCATCGTCCAGGGCTTGACCGAGTTTCTCCCGGTCAGCAGCTCGGGCCACCTCGTACTGGCGCAAAAAATCCTCGGCTTTTCCGAACCGCCGCTTCTTATGGATACGATGCTCCATTTGGGCACCTTGGTCGCGGTGTTCGTCGTGCTCTGGAAGGACATCTGGGAATTGCTCAAGAAACCGTTTCAGCGTCTTACCTCGCTTCTCCTTGCGGCTACCATCCCGACCGTGATCATCGCGTTGGTATTCAAGAAGACGATAGAAGCGGCGTTCGCTTCAGGCGCGACGCTTGGTTTTGAATTTCTGGCGACCGCCATAATCCTAGTCGTCGCTGAAAAGCTCTCCGCTAAGCGCTCTGGTACGGGACGGACTGAAAATGACATGACCTACCCCGATTCCGTCATAATCGGCGTGCTGCAGGGCGTCTCGATTATGCCCGCGGTTTCCCGCTCGGGACTCACTATCGCCGGCGCGCTCGCTCGCGGGCTTGACCGCGGCTTTGCCGCCCGGTTTTCCTTCCTCTTATCTATCCCCGCTATCCTCGGCGCCGTCGTTTTCCAGGCGAAAGACCTGATCAAAGGATCGGATGCGGCGGGCGGCGGTTTTTCTTTGCCCATCCTGGTGGGGATGGGCGTATCCATGGTCGTCGGCATCATCGCCGTCAAGTTCATGATGAAGGTCATTAAGGAAGGATCGATGATCGGCTTCGCCGCGTACGTCGGCGTCGTCGGCGTGCTGGTGCTGCTCGACCAGTATGTGTTCCATATGTTCTTTTAAACCAGCGTGATATCGACCCTTTATTTTGCGCCGCTCCAAGGCGTCGGCAACCGTGTGGTCAGGAATGCGTTCTTTTCGCGTTTTCCCGGTTTCGACGCCGCGATCGCGCCGTTCATTCCCTCAACCTTCAACGCTAAATCGGATGAAAAACAGTTCAGGGATCTCCTGCCGGACGCGAACGTCGGGGTTCCGCTGATTCCGCAGATACTCGGCAACGAAGCGGAATCCTTCATCGCGACTTCCCGTGTGTTGGCGGATTTCGGCTATACGGAAATCAACTGGAATCTCGGTTGCCCATTTCCAATGGTCGCCAACAAAAAGCGCGGTTCGGGACTTCTGCCGTTCCCCGAACTCATCGAACAGTTTCTGGAACAAGTCTGTTCCCATATTTCTGTTCCTCTATCCGTTAAAGTCCGCCTGGGCCGGAATGATCCCCGGGAAATACTTCGCCTGGTTCCTATTTTCAACGCGTTCCCTTTGAAGAGCGTTATTATCCACCCCCGTATCGGCATTCAAATGTACGAGGGGACGGTGGATCTGGACGCGTTTTCCGAAGCGGCGCTCAAGCTTAAGCACGATGTGGTGTATAACGGCGACATCAAAGATGTGGAAACCTATGAATCCCTTCGCAAGCGTTTTCCGTTCGTCACGTCCTGGATGATCGGCCGCTGGGCGATCCGTGACCCCTTTTTGCCCGCCCGGATCAAAGGTTTGCCGCTCCCCGCGGATCAAACGGCGACGATCAAGGCTTTCCACGACGACGCGTACCACGAATACCGGGAAATTCTCTGCGGTCCCCAGCACATCTTGGATAAGATGAAGGAGCTCTGGGGCTACCTCGGCCTTGGTTTTTCAAAAAACCAGAGGGCTCTCAAGAATATCTCCCACGCAAAAACAATCGACGCCTACGATCGCGCGGTTGATTCCCTTTTCTCATCCTACTAAACACAAGAGGCGTTGAGAAAAGCGGTGATGCTTCGCTCGCCGACGGAGTTGTCCGAACAAGTGGACGTACTGGGGGCCGGCGTTTCGGCGCGGCGGGAAAGTTTTGCCTTGTGTTCGGGAATCCTGGAGCGTGGGATGGCCGACGGATCGATCGCGAAGCGGGATGTTGAAACCCTTTCGCAATCGATATGGGTAGCCATGTTCGGGCTTTCCCTCCGCCTTATTCGGGAAACGGGTTTGTCTGATGAACGACGTAGCCTTTTAGTTGAAGAAACGATACTGACGCTGTTGGACGGAGCGCGGACGCGTTCCGTTGGAGGAGAAAAGAAATGAATGAGACCGTAACCAGTGAAAAAAGTCCGATGCCCGGCGCGACCGGGTCTCTCACACGCGGGGCCTTGCCGGTATCGGCGCTTATCGTGGTTTTTGTCTTTGTCGCGGCAGCGACCGGTTTGTTCCTGAAAACGGATGGGGCGCCGTTTACGCTTCAGACGGTGCGCGGGGAAACAGCCACTTACGCGGGGTCAGGTTTGTATCGCTATGATCCGGCCATTGTCGCTCAAGAAGGGCGAATCTGGGATGCGGTAACGCTCATCCTGGCGGTTCCGCTCGCCGCTATGGCTCTCATGTTCGCCGCGCGCGGGTCTCTGCGGGGCCGGCTCCTCCTTCTGGGAATGCACTTTTATTTCTTCTACATGTATTTCCAGTACGCGGTGATGCTCGCCCTCAATCCTTTGTTCCTCGTCTATGTCGCTATTTTCGCGTTGTGCCCGATCGCGTTCGGTTTAACTCTGAGCGGCTTGGATATTGGGACCCTTCCGTCGCGGGTATCACCGCGTTTTCCTCGCCGCCTTTTTGTCGGTTTTTCGGCGACGATGGGCGCCGCGCTCCTCCTCATGTGGACGGCGCGAATCGCGGCCATACTTCGCTCGGGGAAATTCGGCGCGGAACTCGCGGGACTCGGGACCTTGGAAACACAAGCGTTCGATCTTGGCCTGGTAGTCCCGCTGTGTTTGTCTTCGGCCGTACTTTTGGCTAAGCGAAAACCCTTCGGCTATTTCTTGGCCGCGGTCAGCCTCACTTTCGGCGTTATCATGTGCGTGACGATTCCCGCCTGGATCGCCGTGCCGATCATCACCCGGGGTGCTATGAACCCTCTTGAGGCGATTCCTTTCCTTATTCTGTGCGTCGTCGGCCTCGCTCTCGGTATCGCCTTTTATGGAAACGTGGAAGACGCGAAACGTCACTGACACGTTTTGTCAGGGACGTTATGCGATACTGAATTAGTCGGAATGATGGTATGGAGGTACCCGCTATGTCGGAAGAAAAAGAATGCTGTCCGAAATTCGATCCTTTGCCTTGGGACGGAAAAAAAAACGAGTGGAAGGAGAAACCGTTCCTTATGCGGACGATTCCTCAACTGTTCCATATGCCCCTTCCCTGGATTTACGGTAAGGCGATTACCGAAATGTGGGAGCGTGCGCAAAAGCTGAATATCGCGCCCCCGATCAAAGATTTTCTTCTCCTCGCCTACGATCCGTCGCCGTGGAAATCGGAACTCTACCTTTCCGTCACGGGTGAACACCCTGACGCCGGGAATATCGTGAAAATATCGGGCACCTTCATGAGCAAGGTGTTCGATGGACCCTATCAGGACGTTCCAAAATACATCAAAGCTTTGGAAGCCTTCGTGCGGTCTGAAGGAAAAACGCCGAAGAAATATTATTTCTATTTTACGACCTGTCCGAAGTGCGCGAAAAAATACGGGCACAACTATATCGTCGCGTTCGCGGAAGTGTGACGAGGGGATCCGTTCAATAGTCTGCTGGATCTTCCCCTGATACCCAGAGCCGGCTTTCTCGTTTAGAATGACCGTCATGGAGTCTCTGGCCCGACCGGGCTCGATCACCCACGTTTACTACCTCCGCTCCGCGTCGCAGGCAGCCGGAGTTTCGCTTCTTGACCGCTCGGGCGTCGGCGGCTATGTCTGGCCCGCGGCGAACGGGTGGACGCCGCTGGTCGTGCGCAGCTGGGCGCGGGACAAAGCTCTATTGTCGGCTCTGGGTGAAACGGAAGTCCTCCTCTGCTACACCATCGTTGAGGAGCGAGGCTGGAGTTTCGAACTGCTAACCCGAGACAAATGCTTTCTTCGGTATGCGCGCGCCTGGGCGCCCCAGGAGAAAATAGAGCATGAATTACTGGATGATAACCTGCCGTTGCTTCTGCGTCTTATGACTGACCACAATCCCGCTTGCGCCGGAAAGAGCGATGCAGAACTGCGCGTTTCTCTCAAGTCGGCGTTGTTCTCGGCGATCGCCCAACCGCAACGCCGGTTTGCCTCTCTCCTGGGCCTAGCCCCCAGTGATGGCCTCTTCTACGACGAACTCCCCAGTGATATTCTCGAACGCTTTCCCACAGTCATTCGCGTAGCGGCGAAGGGGCGGGGGAAGCGGCGGTCCGAATGAACTTTGCGCCCTACGACTACGTCCCTATTTCTGTGAGGAAAATGTCCTCAGTTTGCTGTCTCGGTCGGAATTCGTAACGCGGGATGCGTATGCGCTGTTCATTTTCGGCGCTTCCGGCCGCCTGTCGTGCCGGAGCTTTACTTCAGCAGCCCTAGGTATTTTTCAAGACCCTCTTTTTCCAAAGCGCTTTTTGGTACGAATCGGAGCGCGGCGGAGTTCATGCAGTAACGACGGCCCGTCGGCTCGGGGCCGTCGGGGAACACATGGCCCAGATGGGCGCCTGAGGACTTTGATCGGACCTCCGTCCTAACCATGTCGAACTCGGTGTCCGTCACCAGAGTGAGCGCGTTTGCATCGATCGGTTGCCAAAAACTCGGCCAACCGGTCCCCGATTCGTATTTTGTCGATGAGGTGAAAAGCGGTGTCCCATCGATCACATCGACATAAATTCCTTCTTCATGGTTGTCCCAGTACGCGTTCTCGAACGGCCGCTCCGTCGCTCCCTGCCGCGTGACCGCGAACTGGAGCGGGTTAAGCCGCTCTTTCAGAACTGAGTCGGGTACGACGCATACGTATTCGGGATCGGCTTCTTTACGAACCACGGCGGACTCCTTTCATCCCGCTAGTCGCTTGCCTACGGTAACGGCACGAGCGGCGCGACATCGCTAATATTCGCATCTCCATATATTACCAATATACAAACATAAGACCTCGGAGAGATTTTTTTCGGCAGCGATTTGCCGTTGCGCGCCGCAACGCTTCGCTCTATGCTTTTTGTTAGTATTCGGAGGACTCATGATCGATAGAGATGAAGCGCTCATACGCTTAGTTAAATCCGCATGGGAGCGAGACATCGCTCGCGAGGCCGAAGCGATACTGTGGCAGGCCGTACCGGAAGACCGGGAGCGGGTATCGTTCATGATCGCGAACCTCTGCGGAGTCACGGTAGCGCCGGGCCCCGATTTCGGCGCGCGCCTGTCAGCGGTGCTAGATGCGCCCTCCGGAAACGAAGCTGTCGTCGTATCGATGGGCCAATGTGCGAATGAAGCTTGCCGCGATCGGAAAGGCGGCTCACCCTGCGCCGGAGCCTGTCCTTTCCACGCCATTATGATCGATCGGAAAACTAATTCGCTCTCTATCGATCGGTCCAAGTGCGTGGAATGCGGTTTGTGCGTGGACGCCTGTCCCGACGGGATATTGGAAGATCGCGTCGAATATATTCCGGCCACAAAACTGCTTCAAGGCGGGCGTCCGGTCATTGCCGCCGTCGCTCCGGCCATTCTCGGTCAGTTTGGGGAAGGCGCGACAATTGAAAAACTCCGCGCCGCCTTCAAAAAACTCGGTTACGCGGACATGGTGGAAGTCGCGTTTTTCGCCGACATGCTGACGATGAAGGAAGCAGGCGAGTTCAACGAGCACGTGCTGACCAAGGACGATTTCCTGATTTCCTCCTGCTGCTGTCCTATCTGGGTAGCGATGCTCCGCCGCGTGTACAAAGACCTGGTAAAACACGTGTCCCCCTCAGTATCTCCAATGATTGCAGCCGGTCGCGCTCTCAAAATCCTTCGTCCTGACTGCGCCGTCGTGTTCGTCGGCCCCTGTGTCGCCAAGAAGGCGGAGGTCAAGGACGCAGACCTTGTCGGCGCGATCGACCATGTGTTCACCTTCGTCGAAATGAAAGACGTATTCGCCGCGGCGGGCATCGACCCGTCGGCGCTGGAAGGGGAAGCGTCGTTTGAGTACAGTTCCCGGGGAGGCCGGCTCTACGCGCGCGCGGGAGGCGTTTCCGTCGCGGTGGCCGATGCGGTGGCGGAGCTTTATCCAGTCAAATCCAAATTCCTCACGGTCGCGACCGCCGACGGAGTTCCCGCATGCAAGGAGCTGCTCGTCCGTGTCGGGGAAGGGAAGGCGAACGCCGGCTTTATTGAAGGGATGGGCTGCGTCGGCGGCTGCGTGGGGGGCCCCAAAGCCATCATCCCGCGAGAGGAGGGGAAGCGACTCGTCGACGCGTTCGGCGAAGGTGCCGCTATTCCCGTCGCGACCAAGAGCGACTGTATGAAGGAAATACTCGGCAAGCTCGGCATCTTCGGACCGGACGCCTTCATCCACGGCGGTAAGGGAAAGATTTTCGAGCGGGAGTTTTAAAACATAGTCCGCGTTACCGCGTTACGGCAATAAGGCAAATCGCCGGGAGTACGATGGGTTTCCAGACGCCGTAACGCGACCCGAGAACACCGCCGATCTCTCCGGTTAGGGGAACAAGCACGGCGACGGAAACCTCAATACCGTAGCGCGTACCGTTCAGGTCTGCTTTTGGACTCAGTAATCGCGCACCCGTATACGCATTCAGCACCGGAAAGAAGCTGGACGCGTCGATAGCGGCCCTGCTTTCCCTCGGCACATAGGTCCAATCCGCTCTGAAACCCGCGCCGGCTCCGAGGAAGGGTTCGATCCGGAAATCGTCCCCCAGGAGCAGTCCGTGTACCCATTCACCCGATAGAGCGGCTATCTGCGCGTGTCCGGTTCTGTCCGCGTCCGAGGGTGGTCCGGATTCGCCGCCGAGCGTACGTACCGAAATCCAGAGGTGTTCGCCTATCATGTGTGGTAAAAAATCCGCTCGCGCCCGCCAGGTGCGGGAAAACACGAAGATGCCGATAGCGGGTCCCGCCGCTAGGCTGCGCCGGGGTTCGGCTATGTCTTTGCGTTCCGCCGTTTCTTCCTCCGCGCCTATCGAAAAGCGGAAACCGATGACGTAATCCAATAAGAGCGAAGCGGGAACGCTAACCGCGCGGTCAAAAAAGGTACCCGCGCGGCTTTCCCAAAAGAAACGCCAGCCTAAGTCTTCGGCCGCGACGCTATCCGCCACCGGTGCATCGATTCCGGAGAAACCGAGGCGATAACTCAAGCCCGCCGCACACATCGATGTTTTCCCGCTTTCCCCGACTGTTACGCCGAACTCCGCATGCGTGGATGGATAGCCGGTGCGGGCGGAAAAAGTCGCTTCCAGAAACGGGATAGCCTGAGCGCCTTCCGTCGGGCTAACGGTAGCTTGCGGCAGCTGAAGGCCAATGGCCCCGGTGGCCCCGAATATGGGAAAGAAGTAAGTCGATTCATCGTAGCGGCTAGGGACAGGCCTTGCGACGCTTAGAAGACTATGCCAAGCGGTTTGAATCGCTTGGCCGCCAAAGTTTCCCAGGACCGCAAATCCCGCGCCTGCGCGCCAATCGAAATAAGCTGAAAGTTCAGGGCTTCTCGCGCGTGATCCGTGCCGCCCCCACGAAACGAAAGCGGTCAATTCATCAATTCGATTGGGATCGGTCTCAGCCGCCGCCCGTCTGGTCAATCCGATGTACGAGAAATCCGCGCGCAAGCCGCCTTTTTCAAAGGCTCCTTCAAAGCCGAAAGTCCGTTTGTCGTCCCATTCGTCGGCTATGCCGAAGCCCATGGAATCGTTTACGAACGCGAAGGAAAACGCTCCTGATTCGCAAAACGCGGGTTCCGAGATAAGCATAGCCGCCAGGAACGCAACGCCGAAATGAAGATTTTTCATGCGTATAGTGTAATCCGATTACCGCGTCGGCGTCAGTGCCGCTTGTTAAGCCGTCTCTCTATTTGATCAGGACGGTCCACCCCGGGAATTCGGTTTCAAGAGCGGCTTTCAGGTCGCGTTCGATATTCTGGATGACGAAACCGTTCACGGCGACGCAGGCCATGCATTCAAGCCGCGGAGAAGGAACATCAAGGACCGCCACGATCGTTTTTTCCGGTGCGTGGTAAGTGATTTTCTTGACCAAGCCAAGTTCCGCCAGACTGAGCTCCGATTGCCCGTCTTTCACGCGGGCGAGAACCGCGTCGAATTTCTCTTTTACTGAAATGTCCAGTTCCATTTAGGCCTTCTCCTTGACTAAAAAGCCCGGTAGCCGTAGCGCGATGGCTTCAAGGTTTCCCTTTATTCCATTCTGTTTTCGCGTGCCGTGCACAAAGAAGGTTTTCGTTTCCGGAAACGCGCAAAAATGTCGGACGAGGGAAGGCTCAGGCAGAGCGTTAAGGACGCTTTCAAGTTCTTTAGAGAGGTCAGCCCCTCTCCAGAGAAGAACGAACACTTTGTCGCCTTTAGTCACCTCTCGGCGTTCCATCGCATCGATCCCGGTGATAGCGGCTTTTTTTAGATAAGACGATTCAATGAAATGACCTTCTCCGCGAAGCTTTTTCTTGGTGAAGACATTTACGAAGTAACGATCGCGGACACCGATAAGTAAGGAGATCGGCAAGTAGAGAAGCGAATGCCGGGGACTCAGAGTTACCGTGCCCTTGGCGCTCGTGTAGGGCGGGGGCAGCGAATAGTTGAAATTGTAGCCGATCGATCCGCCGATGTTTACGTAATTTGTGACGTTTGGTTTGAGGACATCCTCAAAATCCGCGGTCATGCCGGCGGAAATCCATCGGTTTTTTTTGGTGCCGTAAAAATAGGCTCCCGTAGCGACGAGCGCGAGAAATACAATAGCGGTCATGGAGAATGGGTTCATGCTAATCCTTTTTCGGCGGTGCCAGCGGCCAGGAAATCGGCCACAAGAGCTTTTGTGTCTATAGTACCAAGATCATCGCGTTTGTGCAGGCCACCCTTCATAAATGAAAACTCAAAAAGAGGCGGGGCTGCCAGTCGCTTATCAATGGACCACGCGCTGGTCGATACTCCCTGCTTATTCAAACAAAGGCCGGACAAGGGCATTTTGATGCGATCCAGCTCTTCTTTGATGCGAATGGCCTCCGAAACGGAGAGCACGTCGGGATTAAGGACCACAGCGATATAACTTTCCTTGCCGAAGAGTGACGACAAGTCGGTAAGGCGTCGATTGATCGATCCAAGTTTTCCGTACACTTTGTCGTCTTTCTTATCCACGCAACTTGAGGCCACGGGCGATGTCGGATTGATTCTCGTGATGGTTGACCGTTTACTGAGTATCCGTTCGCGCAACTTCGTCAGTTCCGCTATCCATAGTTGGGAAATCGCGGGCATCGCCAGGAAGCGCAGGGAAAGGGCTGTCGGCGGAGTGTCGTAGACGACGTAATCGTAGTCGCCGGCTAGGTTGCAGCGAATATTTTCAATAGCCCAGAGCATGGCGTATTCTTCCGTTCCCGGAGAATATTTCATGATATCAAAGAAAGAATCCAGGTTGAGCGTAAGGTTATAAGAATAGGTAGTGCGGAGTTCCTCTCTGCTCTCGTCCAGGTAACGCTTTACCCATGAGCTGAGATCCACTTCAAGGGCGTAGAGTCCACCTTCCACCTGTATAGGCTTATCGCCGAGTTTCGCATCCAAAACGTCACCGAGGTTGTGCGCGGGATCAAGAGAAACGACCAGCACGCGTTTCCCGGATCGCGCAAGGGAAAGCGCGAAGGCCGCCGACATGGTTGTCTTGCCGACTCCCCCCTTCCCCAAGAAGAACGCATTCGTTTTCATCGCAGCCTACCCTTATCAACACAAATAAAAACTTTCAAGTTTTTATTTGTTCCCAAACAAGTGAAGCAGTATTTCCTTCAAGAAATACTGCAAGAGACATAATGAAAAGTAACCGACTTTTCATTATGTCTCAATCGACCTCAAGAAAGCCCATTAGAGAACCGAGGGGATCATGCGCCATATCCGAACGGGAAAGCATGATCGTAAGTTCCCGTTCCATGCAGGGCAAAAGTTCGATGGCGATGGGTACGGGCGGAGAAGGCATGCCGACGAAACCGCCCATAATAAGCAGCGCGAAGATATTTTCAAGTTCTTTAAGTTCGAACTCAATCATGCTTGACGCTTTATCACGCTGTATCTGGATAATGGTATCGATAATGGCGCGGATGTTCGTAAGTTTCATTGCCTCTCTCTCATAAAGAACGGTCCCGGAAGCGCGTCGCTTCCGGGACCGTTCTTGTGTAGCATCCGCTATAGGAAACCGTTATGCGGTTTCTTTCGCGTTTTTGAAGTTCTTGAGGAAGCCGATGATCATGGAGAAATTCAGGATGAGCATGAAGAGGTTAATCGCTCCGACGGTGCCGCCGGTGATGACGTTCATCGTCTTGCTCATATCCTTGAAGAAGGTCGGTACGATGATGATTTCATACCAGATCAAGGCTACGGTCACCGTCACCCAAAGTAGGACGGCCGGGATTAAGACAGCCATCGTGTATGCGGGGTTGAGCTTCTTCTTAACCCAAACCGCTACCGTCAACATGACTACCGAGGCCAGGAGCTGATTGGCGCCGGAGAACGCCGGCCAGAGGACTGAGTAACCGCCGGACCTGGCAAGGTAGAGGCCGACAAACGCGATGATGACGGAAGCCACCCACTTGTTGTTGAACACTTTGTATACGCCGGGGTTTTTGTCCTTCACCGGAAGCGCCATCTCTTGGATGATGTAGCGACCGAGGCGGTTTGTCGTATCCAAGGTCGTCAACGCGAAGGTGGACACCCACACCGCGGCAAAGAGAGTCATGAAATCCATCGAGAAAAACGGCATCTGAGAGGTAACCATTT
>Ga0172379_10008732_pt1 | contig 12671 bp, 14 predicted proteins | sample GrowelOW334metaG_FD_119756 | JGI IMG/M metagenome (GOLD analysis project Ga0172379, IMG submission 119756) | Groundwater microbial communities from an aquifer near a municipal landfill in Southern Ontario, Canada - Groundwater well OW334 metaG | ecosystem: Environmental > Aquatic > Deep... | reverse complement strand
GGCTACCTTGTGTGGACGCGGAACACGACCTTCGCATTCGCGTTCTACCCACTCCTTGGGTTTTTGCAGCAATTCCTCATGCTGTCGTTCATAAACGTCCGGCTCGAGGATCTAGGCTTGCATCCGCTTGCCATTGCAGCCATCACGAGCGTGGCGTTCATGTCGCTCCACTTGTGGGACAGAACGTTCATGATTGCAACGGCAACGATGGGCTTCTGCTTCTCGCTGCTGTTCCAGTTCGCACCGAACCTCATCCCATTCAGCATCAGCCACGGTTGGATGGCGACGTTCTTCTACTACTTCGTAAGAGGTGAGAATGGACGCAATGGCCAAGACACGGTGGCCAGAAATCTGCCGTTCATCGACAGGTTCCTGCACAGACTTTGGTAGGTTCTTTTGAGGGGCAATGACTTTTCATTGCCTTCCTCACGCAGGATCAGGAATTTCTTGAATATCCCAAGGGTTAACCTGGGATAGGTAAGAACGAGGATCTCTTTCCCCTCGCTTTCCTGATCCGCCGTGAGGAGATGAATAAACAGAACAACAAATAAGGAGAGTCATGAAAACGCTTGTCATGTGGGTGTTGGTGCTGATGGTGATTGCATGTACCATCAACGTGTTTGGGCACAGTTTCTTTCCCTCCTTCATGGAGGTGATGCACGCCTTGATGGAGATGTAAAACACGTACTATTGAGAATCCGTTCAACGACGAAAGATGCACGAAACCGATAGATCACTGAACACCAAACGAGAAAGGGTTCAATGAACAAAACCAGACTTCTCATCCTGCTGCTCTGCCTTGGAGCAGGTGTCTTGGGTGGCTCAATGCTCATCTGGGGCAGAATCGCTATTGCTGCCGCCCTGTTTTTCGCTGTTCTTATTGCCCCCAAACAAATCGGCGCGAGCGGCATCTGGGCCTTCTTCCTCGGCTTCTTCGTTGGTGGCAACATCAACAAGTTGATCAGCTGGGAATGGACCCTGGTCGCATGCGTAGTGCTTGGCGCAGTATTCCACTACGTAAAGTACTATCGCCTGCTCACACCGGAGCAGCGCCGAGCCTAACATCGTTCACTGCGGAGGACTGTGCTTTTTGGCAGTCCTCCTCACATTCGAGCGCAGAACGTCAACCTGCGCTCGTTAGTGAGCAACACATTTCAAACTCCCGCAATCGTGTAGGGGTTGACAAATGAAACGTTTTACGCTAACATTTCGGGTTTTGCATACTCGTGCGCGTCGTCTGCGCAGAATTGCCAAACGCGATCGTTGACAACTCAGTAACGTGAAAAAACAATAGACGAGAAAGGAGAAAGTCGATGTGAGTGAGCTCACAAAGGCCTACAAGGTAAAAGTTGGAAATGTCGTACCAAAAGGGAAACACAATATTCCCTACCTGGTTACATGGCCAACCAATGCCCAAGCGAAAGCCGAGTTGGGTTCTGTGACGGTCGAAGTGAGTACTTCCGTATGGAAAGGGAAGAGTCCGCCGAGTGAAATTGGCACTGGTGATTTCCTTGTCGTATTTGTGAAGGAAAAAGAGGCCGGATTGCGTGCGCTCAGCGCCCGCTACTTCCAGCCAGCAGACCGAACGAATCCCGACATTGTGCAGTAACATGCACGCGAGAAACAAGAATCTAGAAAACAGCATGAAGAACTGAGAATGGAGAAACCATGAGTTGGAAAAATGTCTTCGTGAAAGAGGACAGCGCAGCTGCTGCGCAGTCATCTGGAACGAGGGGAAATGATGCGCCGCGGTACACGCCGCCGGTGTCATCAGCTCCACCGAGGTCTTCGTACCTCGACGGCGCGCCCACGAGCACACGAGCCACAGCACCTGCTGCGGCCACGACGCCCAGTGGTGCAGCCGACCCGCAGTTCGACGCCGAGCTGAAGAAGCTTCGCGACGAAATGCCAACGCCCAAAGGGTTCCAGGAATTCCTCGTGTTCATCCAGAACATGCGGGCTTTCATCCCCGATGAGGCAAAACTCCTCGAAGCCGCTTTCACGCACGCCCAGAGCCTGGGACTCACGCCGAAGCTAATTCGCGACACCGTTGCGAACATGCTGAAGCAGCTGGCATCGCGCCGCGCGCAATTCCAGTCCGACCTCCAGGCAGACGAGCGAGACATGAAAGATGGCAACCTGCAGCAAATCGAAACGATTGGCAGGGATATGACGGCCAAGCAGGACCAAGTGTCCACGCTGAACCGGCAAATCGCCCAGCTCACCGACCAGCGCGCCACGCTGGAACGGGAACTGAAAGCAGTCGACTCCAAGGTCGCTGCAGTCAACGCGCGCTTCGATAGCGCGTTCAATAAGCACACAACTGAACTCCAGCAGCTGCTGGACAAGCTAGGAAAGTGAGTAAGCTATGTCAGCATCGACTCCTGGCCTGCCCCAATTGCAGGGGTTAGGAAAAGATATGCTCTCCAAGAGAGAAAAATGGTTTGGTTGGGTAACGACCGGCATCTTCGCCGCGGGTGGGATTCTCCTGCTCAACGCTGCCCTGCCATTCCTGAATACCTTCTTGACGAACTTAATTGGCGTCATCGGCAAAGCCTTCGCCGTGGGAGGACTCCTCGCACTGGCAGGGATCGTCGCCGTCATCGCCATGCATGAACGAACACACACGCTCGTCCGAGCGGGGTTCGCCATGCTGGCCCGTGCTGCCACGAGTATTTTCGTGAAGCGCTGGCCGACCGAGTTCATCGAGTACTACGCCGGCGATTACCTCGACGGCAAAGAGAAGACGTTCGATACTATGCGGACATCAGTTCGCAAGCAGCGAAATGTCATCTCGCAGATCAAAGAAGCGAACGAAGCAGAAGTCACAGATAAGACGGAGAAAGCGAGAACCTTGAAGAACCGGTCGTACAGTGCATCCACTGGAAAGTGGAAGAACGAAGACGACCGACTGACCTTCCAGGAATTCTCGGCAACGATTGGCTTCAAGACGAAGTCAATTGCGAACCAGGCGAAGCAGCTGGAACGTATGGACAAGTACTTGGACATTCTGGACAAGTACAAACGCGCCATTCGCTTTCGGCGCAACGTCCTGAGATCTTTCGTCGAAACCCTGAAGAATGATTACGCTGCTAGCATGGCGTTGAATCAAGCGCAGGATAGCGTCGCTGCTGCTTTCGGTACAGACGACATGAAGAAGATTTTCGACATGTCTGTTGACTTCATGAATAACCGCATCGCTTTTGTAAATGCGAAGGTGGACGACTTCATGACTGCCAACAAGTCTGTCCTCGCGGAAGTTGACCTGGAGAATAACGTCGCCGAAGATCGTCTCCTGCAACAGCTAAACGCCTGGGATGCCGGTGCCGAAAGCATCATCTCCCAGACCGAAGAAGAGCAAGAGGCCCTCGGCGACCCGCACAAGCTGGCCGCTCTGCTGCAAAGCAACCAGAGCCAGGCGAGCACTGTGCAGACCCAGCGGGTAGACTCGCGGAGACGCAGCTACCTGCAGTAATGACAACGATAATACGAACGTGAAATAACAGAAGTTAGGAGTTTTCAATGGGTAAGTTAACATTCGTTTCTAAGGCGCTCATCGTCCTGGTGATCTTGGGTGCTGCATTCGCCGCCCTGTACTTTGGCGGTTTCCTGAAAGCTGAGAAGCCGGTCCGTGTTGGCGTGGTCACCTGGGGTGGTTACGCTGGTGGTCAGTACTTCAATGGCGGCTTCGGTGCTTCCACTGAATCTCGCTACTACACTGAGTACGGTACTAAAGTGGAATTCGTCGTCATCGATGACTTCACGCCGTCACGCGACGCGTGGAAATCCGGTGACATCGACGTGCTGTGGACGACCGCTGATGCGTTCCCGACAGAAGCTGGAAACTTGGCCGCGTTCGACCCGAAGATTATCTTCCAGGCCGACTGGTCTCGTGGTGGCGACGCTATCGTCGTTACCCGTAACATCAACAACGTGCAGGACTTGCGCGGCAAGACCATTGCCGTCGCGTTCGGTACGCCGTCGTACAGCTTCCTTATGTGGTTACTCCAGTCTGCTGGCATGACCGTGAACGACGTCCAAATCAAGGAAGCTGCTTCCGCGATTGACGCCGCTACCATGTTCAAAGCCGGAGCTGTTGACGCCGCTGTTGTCTGGTCACCAGACGACGACGACTGCGTCCAGAAGGTTCCGGGTGCCCGCGTATTGACCAGCACCAAGCAGGCCACCAACATCATCGCTGACGTATTCTTCGCGAAGTCCGAGTACATCAAGACCCACAAGAAAGAACTCGTGGCCTTGGTATCCGGCTGGATGAAGGGTGCGGCGGAGATCAATAGCAACGCTGCTGCCAAGCAGAAAGCTGCAGAGATTCTCTCGGTTGGTCTTAACCAGCCGCAGGACTTCTGCCTCAATGCTATCAACAACACCCGTCTCGCGACCTACGGTGACAACCAGAACTTCTTCAACTTGATCGGCGGATTTTCCGGCGTCAAGGGCGAAGATTTGTACACCAAGACTGGTGCGATGTACATGCAGGTTGGCCAGATTACTGGTAGCTTCCCGCAGTGGCGCTCGGTCGTGGACGTGAGCATCCTCAAGGAGATCAAAGGCCTTGAAGGTGCGATGCATGCAGCCGAAGCGCAGTTCACCTACGCTAAGCCGACCGCGGCTATTGCGAACGCGCAGCCGATGGCGACGAAGCCGGTGAGCATCGTGTTTGCGACGGGGTCCTACACTCTGGACAACAACGCGAAGACGATCATCGACATGCAGGTGGTAGACCCGCTGAAGAACATTGCCGGTACCTACGTCCGCATCACGGGCAACACCGACAACACTGGCGACTACAACCGCAACAAAGACCTCTCCCTGAAGCGCGCAGAAGCTTCGATTGACTACCTGGTCAGTCTCGGCTTCAACCGCGACCGCTTCATTGCCAAAGGCAATGGTCAGGACAACCCCGTAGCTGACAATAGCACCGAGGCTGGCCGGGCCCTGAACCGTCGCACCGACTTCGAATTGATTAAGAAGTAAGTGCGTGTGTGAACCTTTCCGGGGTAGATGCAGCAATGCACCTACCCCGAACTTTTACCTATGAAAGGAGTTACCGATGAGTTTGTTCGCACTCCGCGGCAAATTACCGGGCATCACACGCATGAAAATCGAGTTATTCGGAATACTCGGAATTCTCATCGTGTGGTACGGTCTCGTCGCGACGAACATCATCCAATCGCGTATCCTGCCGTCGCCGATTACGGTCTTCACCTCGTTCGGCGAGCTCATTGCAGGAGACCACCTCTTCAAGAACCTCGGGGTATCGCTTGGCCTCAACCTCCTTGGCTACATCGAGGCAGTTGCCATAGCAATACCGTTGGGATTCTGCATTGGTCTGTTCCCTATCTTCCGTGGGTTATTTGAACGTCCTATCTCGGCCATCCGCGGCTTACCGCTCTCGGCTGTGCTCGGACTCTTCATCCTGTGGTTCGGCATCTCCACTAACATGAAGGTGCAGTTCCTCACCCTCGGTGTCCTCGTCTACTTGCTCCCCGTCGTGGTGCAGCGGATAGATGAGGTGAAGCAGATCTACGTTGACACGGTGAAGACGCTCGGCGCCAACCGATGGCAGACCATACGGAAAGTCTTCATTCCTGATGTCCTCTCGCGGGTCTCTGACGACATTCGCGTCCTGCTCCCAATAGCCTGGACGTACATCATTATGGCAGAGGTGATTAACAAGTCCGAAGGTGGCATTGGCGCGCTTGCGTACACCGCAGGTCGCCAGAGCCGTCCGGATAAAGTCTTTGCTATTCTCGCCATGATCATTCTGGTCGTGTTCTTGCAGGATAAGCTCTTCCTGTTCCTCGACCGAAAATTCTTCAAACACAAATACGTGTAGGAGACTACATGGAGACAATCCATAACCCAACTGAGCCTGGCGCTCCGGTGGTGTTCGATAACACTGTCCTCCCGGACAAGATCGAGCTCCGTAATGTTTGCCAGAGCTACGATGGAGGGAAAACGTTTGTCTTGCAGTACGTTAACCTCCTCATCGAAGATATTCCTAAAGAAGGAGAATCACTCGCCATCTGTGGCCCATCTGGATGTGGGAAGTCTACAATCCTTCGCTACATTGCTGGTCTGCAGAAGCCGACGAGCGGGGACGTGCTCATAAACGCCAAACCCCGCACCGATGCTGACACCGTTGGCATGGTTTTCCAGCAGTTCTCACCGCTCCCCTGGATGACCGTTCTTGAGAACGTCGCCTTGGGGCTAGAGTTCCACAACGTCCCGCTGAAGGAACGGACGGAGCAAGCGATGGAGATGCTAAAGCTCGTGGGCCTCGAGCGAGAGGCGCACAAGTACGCGAAGGACACGCAGCTCTCGGGTGGGCAGCTGCAGCGCGTCGCCCTGGCACGGAGTTTGGTCGTGAACCCCACCATGGTACTGCTGGATGAACCCAATAGTGCCCTGGACGTGAACACCAGCTTCCAGATGGACCTGCTCATTATGGAAATCTTGGAACGTGTGCAGGCGACGATCATCTACGTCACCCACAACATCAACTCAGCGGTGCTCTTCGCCAATCACGTCTACGTGATGCGTAAAGACCCTGGTCGAATCGTGAAGCATTTCCCGGTTCCGCTGGGCAAGCACCGTGACAGGCAAACCAAGCGTGACCCATTGTTCATCGAAATCGTCAACCAAATTGATGACTACATGAACAGCGGCGTCCTCGTTTCCTAATCGTTCTCTGCCAGGCCAACCTTCTACGGGTTGGCCTTTTTTTATTCGGTAAGGTATTGACAATGCTGCGTTTCTCTGCTATACATACGAGTTCGTACTTTGAAATTTTCATATTGCATATACAGAAGAAGGAGAAAAAACATGCCAGGAAAAACCCCTGACAAGAACGAAACAATTGGTGACTTCGAATCGTTCTTCCAGCAGCAGCTCAACGGGCGTACACACGCTCAAGAATCTGCTGGATCCGAAGTGAAGGAACCAATCCTGCTGCAAACCTACCGTCGGGCACTGGTGCAAACCGCTGTCCGGCTCGCAAAGGCACAGCACCGCATTGCTGACGATCCGACCAACCTGTACGTCCCGGTCTTGGGCGTGCTCGAGGTCAAGGACGTACCACTCACCGACCCGGCCGAAGGCCACATCCTTCGGCGAGCCCGCGTAATGCCGGCATGTCAGGTGGAGAGTGTCCGCGAGCGCGTTGGGTTCATCATGCATGACCCCAGCGAGCAGACCACGCTCATCCTCTTCGATGATGGTAGTTGGGCAAACGTTCAACTCAATCATCTTGAGCTACTCCCCCTGGAGCAGCGGAGCGCGGTCGTCGCCCTCGACGCCCGCACGGTTGAAGTCGCCATCCCCTTAGGCGCCAACGTCCAAGTTGGCGACACGCTCAAGCTCGACCAGCAGTTCCACTTCGCCGGCATTGCCGAATGGAGTAGCGACTGCGGTGAACTCGCCAGTGTCGAGCAGGTCTTGAGTGATAGCAGCTGCGTGGTGAACGTCAACGGCGCGCAACGTGTCGTCCAAATTCATCCTGCCGCTCGGCCAGTGAAAGCCGGCAACCGCGTCGTCCTCGACGCACTCGGCCGGACCATTCGCCGGAACCTGGGGTCGACCAACGTTGACTTCCGTTACTTCAAAAAACCGAGCATTCGGTGGGCAGACATCGGCGGCCAGGAAGAAGCGAAAGCTGAACTCCGCACCGCTATTGAAACGCCACTGAAGTACCCGCAACTCATGGCACAGATGAAGAAGCGACCCGCCAAGGGTTTCCTCCTCTTCGGCCCGCCTGGATGCGGCAAGAACATGACTGCGGAAGCGGTCATGAGCATGTACCTGGACCTCCACGGTCCCGAAGCGGTAGATGGCATCATCTATATCAACGCGCCAGATCTGCTCCGCTCACTCGTCGGCGAGCAGGAAGCCTTGCTCCGGTACGGCTTCCGCCTGGCGAACCTCTTCGAAGAGCAGCACGGCTACTCCGCGCTGATCATCATCAATGAGGTAGATGGCATCTGCAAGAAACGTGGTTTGGCCATTAGCTCGGATTCTTCAGAGACACTGCTCCAGACCGCTCTGACTCAGATCGATCAGACCAACGCCATCGTCATCTCGATGACGAACCGGCAGGACATCCTGGATCCAGCGTTCGTACGCAGCAAGCGGGTGAGCCGGAAAATCTACGTCGGTCGCCCAGACAAGGCGACGGCGAAGAGCATCTTCGGCATCTACCTCAAGGACATTCCCACAGAGGGGATGACCTCGGAGGAACTCGCTGCCAATGCGACGGAAGAGCTCTTCTCGGATACGTACGCAATGTACAAGTTGAACGTGGAAGGCACCGATAGTTCTGAAACAGTTCTCTTCGCACTCCGCGACATTGTGAGCGGAGCGATGATCGACGATAGCATCGTCGAGAAGGCGAAAGACCTGGCGATCAACCGCGCTATCGCCGGGGGCACAGACGCTGCGCTCCGCAAGGACGACATCGCTTGCGCCATCCGTTCGGTATTTGAAACCGAAGTACTCGTGGACCACAGCGACGATACGAAGCGGTTCGCCGAGAACCTCACCGGGACGGTACGGTCTGTCGATCGTCTGTACCAAGGGAAAGGCAAACATGCGTAACACCAAAAAAACCTGGCTCATTGTCATGATCGTTGCTATTGCCGGTATCCCGCTGTTGACTGTTCTGGCTGGAGGATCCGCTATGGGTTATCCGTGGAACGGTTGGCATACGGGAATGGTAATATGTGGCGCGCTTTCGCTCTTCGCATTCATTATGGCTAATCGGGCACCGAAGTAGCCCATCGCCGTACGAGCCAGTCCCCCCGGGACTGGCTCTTTTTTTGTACCTTGACATTGCCCTCTTTCCACCCTATACTGGAGTGCTTCCACAATAGACACAGCACCTTCCCAACCCGTACAAGCAAGTACGGCGGCACGTTGCAGTTGCACGGTCCGCCGGAGTTCGCCCATCTCACCTTAACCAACAGGCATATGACCATCGTCTGGCCGCAAGGCATCGAGGCTATCCTGGCTGGCGCGGTAATGGTCGCATTCTCATCCCGCGCCCCCAAAGGCCGTCGTCGCATCAAGCGGCACCGGCTGGATCTCATCGGGCTCCTCATCGAGCTCGTGTTCTTCTGGGGCGGACTCACACTCGTCTTGTACGGCGTTGCACGCTCCTAAGTGTACCCCCGGTCATTCGATCGGGGGTTTTACTTACAAATAATATATTTCATGCAGCAGGCTTCTGGTGCAGGATTGTTAACTCCCGCTCCACTTCTTCGGTAGTGAAGAGCCCAGCCATGACGTTACGGAAGATCTCATCTTTCGTCTGCTGGTTCCAGTACCGCTCTGGTCCGCCGGGCGTCTGCTTCCCTCGCCACGCGGTGTACGCATCAACGAAATTTTCCATAGGAATTTTAACGAGGACCAAGTCATCGATACCCTTTGCGAACAACTTCGCTCGAGCGATTTGCTCCTGCTTGTGCGCCAAGCCTTCGGCATCCTGACGGGTGGTGAACTGTATGCCGGCGTCCTTTGGCCCTTCGATAGCCTCCACATTCACCCCACGTGCGTGGCTACGGCGGTGGATGATGAAGTCAATTTTACTCTCCACGTCTTGCTGCACGTCAGCTCGCTCTACGGTAAAACCGAGGTCAGGGTAGTCCCACGCGAGCTGCTCCAAGAATGTTCGGACCATTCGCTCTGCAATAATACCCATCTGCATCTGCGTCGAATCACGGTCTTCCTGAGCGCGCTCGTACGCTTTGTGCAGCTTCAAGTGCGTCGTTCCCCGCTTGCTCTCCACCGTGAAGATCTGCGCGTCGAGGAGGTCCTGCAGCTGCTGCTTCATCCGTTCAATGACGTAGCGTTTCTTCGTATTCCGGTGGATACTCGGATCGTTCACGTCGTACGCAATACCCCACTCTGGGTCAGTCATGAGTTGGCCGCGTGTAATCTCAATGTGCCGATCACCGCGAACCGCAATGAATTTGCCTTCCTCCTGCTGCAACACGCTCCACGCTCCCTGTTCGGTTTCGAGCGTTCCACCAGCATCCAGCGACTGGAGCTGCTCGTGCATGTGCCGCATGAGTGCCTGCTTCTGCTCCTGGTAGGCGAACACCTCCTGTTCTACTTCGGGCGGTACTTGTTCTGCTCGTGCAAAACGTTCCTCAATACGGTTCAGCTCTTCGTGGATGATGTGAAGGTCGTACGCACGTCTGGCGTTCGCCTTCTCTTGAGCGAGGTCGTGGAATGCTGCGAGTGATTCGGCGAAGTCTTCACGCATGTTTCAAGCGTAGCACTCCACATACGGGCGTAAAGCCCCGCATTGGCTTGACACTACGCCAATACTCTGCTAGATTGCGAGGCTGCAAATCTGCAGAGAAATTCAACAACCAAAGAAGCTCAAAGGAGAACCCGTGAAGAAAGTACTTTTCCTCATTGCGACGCTCATGGCCCTCACCTGCGTCACAGCGTCAGCCCAGGCAGACTTGCCGCCGTTCGTCCAGATGGCTATCGACAGTTGCGATGGGCAGCCCATCGCCTGGGGGATCGCTGAGTACGACGGCCTGGAAGGTTCGGATACCTGGTTCAGCTTTCAGAATGACGATGGCTTGGTGTTCATCTGGGTCGACGGCGTTGTGCCGTCTGATATCCGGCAGAACGTTCAGGCTATTGCTTCTGACGTAAAGAAGAAGGGTTGGACGACCGACACCGACTACAGAGCGAAGCAGACGCTCATCGGCACCGCCGGCTACAACATCCTCTGTAAGGATGACGTGTGCACCAATAAGAAAGTGACGCTCGTCATCCAAGAGAAGACGAAGAAGACCGGCCTGAAACTCACCGTGCAAGAGTACTTCGACTGACCGCCGGCAACACGCCCTTTCAAGACCCTCGAGTTCGCTCGAGGGTTTTGCTTATTATCGCACCCGTTCGATTCCCCAATGTACCACTCGCATGTGGCACGCAGGAGCGTAGCGACGAGTACGCGTGCGAGTGGATGAGTGAGGCTTCGTGCGAAGTCCGGAGTGAGCAAGCGCAAGCGCGCTCACGCAGGGCGGAGCACGAAACGAACTGGTAGCGCCAAGGAGAATCGAACTCCTGTTTCTTGGATGAGAACCAAGTGTCCTAGCCGCTAGACGATGGCGCCAGAGTGTGAAAAACGTGCAGACGTGAGCCTACCGAATATTCTCGTTCGGAGCAAGCCCTACAGCTTCGCCGCCAGTTCCACGAGCCGGCAAGAGTACCCCCACTCGTTATCGTACCAGGTCATAACCCGAACGAGGTTGCCGTTCACCTGCGTGCTCAAGCCATCGACAATAGCGGAATGCGGATTGTCGACGATGTCGGATGACACGAGTGGCTCTTCGGAGTACTCCAGAATCCCTTTCAGTACTGTGCGTGCGGCCTTCTTCAGAGCAGCATTGACCGCGGCAATATCTTTTGGCGCGCGTTTGGCCACAAACACGAAGTCTGTGAGTGATCCGCACGGCGTTGGCACACGCACGCTCACACCTTCCAACTTACTCTTGAGCGTCGGTAATGTCTTCGCCACAGCTTTCGTCGCACCGGTTGTGGTGGGAATGATGTTCAGCGCGGCTGCGCGGGCGCGGCGGAGGTCTTTGTGCGGCAGGTCGAGAATTCGCTGGTCATTGGTGTACGAGTGGATGGTGTTCATCATCCCCCGCTCAATGCCGAACGCTTGTTCCATAACCATCGCAACCGGGGAGAGGGAGTTCGTCGTGCACGACGCATTCGAGACAATCTGCGGCTGCTTCTTCAATTCTCCATCGTTCACGCCGAGCACGATGGTCGCATCGACGTCATCTGCAGGTGCAGAGATAATGACCTTCTTCGCCCCAGCTTTGAGGTGTTGCGCCGCCTCCTCCCGCTTCGTGAAGCGGCCAGTACACTCAAGTACGACATCGATGTTCAATTTCTTCCACGGCAACTTCATTGGGTCTTTCTCCGCGAGCACTACCATACTGTGCTTACCGACCGTAATGGTATTCCCTTTCACCTTCACGTCACCTTCGAAGATACCGTGCACGGTATCGTACTGCAGCAGGTGCGCGTTCGTCGGTGCATCCGTGAGGTCGTTCACGGCCACGAACTGGAGCTTCGGATTCTTCCAGCCTGCCCGGACGGCCATGCGACCAATGCGACCGAACCCGTTTATTGCAATACGTGTAGGCATAGGAGGTGTATGAGTGAGATGAATTAGCTATTTGCCTTGCCGGTACTCTTCAGCGCTCGGAGCTTAGCGGCGACGAGGTCTTGCACTGCGAGCATGCTCGGTTTGAAAATTTCTCGTGGATCGTACGCTTCTGCGTCTTTCTGTAACGTCTGCCGAAGCGCATTCACGAACGCTAGCTTCAGCTCGGTATTCATATTCACAATCCGAATGCCGTGCTGGAACGATTCCTGCAACGTCTCTACACTCACGCCTGAAGCGCCGTGCAGGACGAGCGGCGTATTGGGAATTGCCTTCCGAATTTCATCCAGCCGCCCGACGTCGAGGGCATGCGTCATACCTTGGCGCATCTTCACCACGCCGTGTACGTTCCCAACGGCAACCGCGAGCGTATCCACACCCGTCTCCTTCACGAACTGCTGCGCCTCCTCTGGCTTGGTCATGAATGGCTCGCGTTCAGCGAGCGTCATGGCTTCCT
>Ga0172379_10008731_pt1 | contig 12672 bp, 9 predicted proteins | sample GrowelOW334metaG_FD_119756 | JGI IMG/M metagenome (GOLD analysis project Ga0172379, IMG submission 119756) | Groundwater microbial communities from an aquifer near a municipal landfill in Southern Ontario, Canada - Groundwater well OW334 metaG | ecosystem: Environmental > Aquatic > Deep... | reverse complement strand
GATTAAGTTACTTAAGAGGATGTCGTATGGTTTTCGAAATTTCGACAATTATGTTTTGAAAATTACCTTAGCCTTTGCGCCATTTTTGTTTCTAAACTTACCACACTAATACTTGTAGAGCCGCAAAATAACGAGCCCATCTAGGGCGACTATATTTTGCTTAGTCCAGCCCTATTATTATTTAAGCTAATAAATTTAGTCAAAGATAGAGATATTATTGAATTATAAGTAATGATAATGATTGTTCTCAATAATAGTGCTGGGCAAGTCAATAATATAGAAAGCGGCGCCTGAAGACAGGCGCCGCGCGATTCCACTGTGAATTCACTTGATCACAATGAGGGAAAAAGTGTCTGCCTGCTGGATGATGATTCCGTGTGGTCCAACTTGCCAGCGCGTACAGGGATGATAACCGAGATAGGTCTTTTTACCTGCGACGCGGTTGAGAGCGAAGTTGGAGTCAACACAGGTGACGAGACCTGATGGTGTCACCGCCCAGGTATCAACAGTCCCAGCTTCGGTCCAGACCAATCTGTCCTCATCCTTTCTGGTAATTTCACCAAAATCGATTCCGTTGTAGAGAATCAAGCCTGCGGGTCCAGACGCCCAAGATTCGATTGATGAATGATACCCGAATAAGAGACTACAGTGTTGCGGTTCCAACTTATGGTAAAAACCACCGCGACGGGTAAATAATCCGCTTTTGCCAATCCTCCAATCGTCAAACACTTCACGGGCTCCGAGATCAAGTAACAGCAATTCCTTTTCTACCGTGAGTCGGAAAAAATCTACGCCCCGACAGATGACAATTCCCTGATCGTCGGTTTGCCAACTGTTACAAGAGTAGACACCGAGCGAAACCATGATTCCGTTTTTCGTCAGTCCCATAAATTCATTGCTGAGATGAAAGACCAAAAGAAAATCGTCATAGCCCGCGCGCCAGTCCCGAATATTACCGATACTAAAACTGGCGATTTCAATCACCGATCCAGTTTGGGCTCTGTCCCAAAGTTCGGCAAAAGTGCCTTCGGTCTCCACCACAGTCGTCGTTCGCATATTCATTGTTATCGCCATTGTCTGTCTCCTACTTCATTGTTGAGGTTTACAAATCTAGTTTTAGACTAACTGAATAAGAATTTAATGTCAATTAGCGCGCCAGCTTATACGATTTTTAGCGCGAAAAAATGACTAGCTTTTGGCTTCCAGATTTGCTATAATGTCCTGGTATTTGAAAGTTATTTACTCGATAAAACTCGATTATTTTTTATGGCTAAAGAGAAAGAAGACAAGAAAAAAAGTGGTAGTTACGGCGCGGATCAGATTACCGTCCTTGAAGGCCTGGAGCCGGTACGTCGTCGCCCTGGTATGTATATTGGCACGACGGGTCCCGATGGATTGCACCACTTGATTACGGAAATATTTGATAACTCGCGCGATGAAGCCATGAACGGCCACGCCAATGACATCGAGGTGGCGCTTTTGCCCAACAACCGCGTGCGCATTACCGACAACGGTCGTGGTATTCCCGTGGATATTCACAAGCAGACTAAAGTCTCGGCCTTGGAAACCATCATGACCGTCCTGCACGCCGGTGGTAAATTTAACGATGATGGTTATGCCGTCTCTGGTGGTCTTCACGGTGTCGGGGCTTCGGTCGTCAATGCTTTGTCTGTTTATATGCGGGTGGAAGTTCACAAAGATGGTGGCATTTATTTTCAAGAATATTCTCAAGGCAAGAAAAAAGCGGCAGTCAAGAAAATTGGGACCACCAAAAGACATGGCACAATTACCACTTTTGAGCCCGACGCCGAAATTTTCAAGGAAGGGGTGGTTTTTGATTGGAATCGGGTGGTCGCCCATATGCGTCAGCAAGCTTATCTCGTCAAAGGTTTAAAAATTTCGGCGATTGATGCCCGGGGTGTGACCGAAAAGATTGATGACTCGGGAGTATTTTATTTTCGGGAGTTGGGGATTGAAGCGCCATCCTTCTCTTTCTATTTTGAAGGTGGTCTGTTGTCCTTGATTAAATTCTACAATCAATTCCAGAAACCGATTCACAAGAATGTTTTTTATGTTCAAAAGGGAGCGGAAGGGGTCGAAGACGTCGAGGTGGCCTTGCAGTATGTAGACGATATTTCCATGCGCCTCATGTCTTATGCCAACAATATCAATACCCCCGAAGGTGGAACCCACGTGACTGGTTTTAAGACCGCTTTGACGCGCACCTTGAATACCTATGCCAAGAACAACAATCTATCAAAAGATAGCGATGACACGCTCACGGGTGATGATGTCCTCGAAGGAATAACCGCAGTGGTGTCGGTAAAATTACGCGCGGATAAGATTCAGTTTGAGGGTCAGACCAAGTCCAAATTGGGCACCACCGAAGCCCAGAGTGTCGTGGCGACCATTTTCAGTGAAGCCATTGCCCAGTTTATGGAAGAAAATCCCGAAGACGCTAGGGCGATTGTGAATAAAGGCTTCTTGGCGATGAAAGCACGCAAAGCCGCCAAGGCGGCCAAGGACTCCGTCTTGCGTAAAGGCGCGCTTGAGGGAATGACTTTGCCCGGTAAACTCGCCGATTGTCAGACCAAAGACGCTTCCGAATCCGAAATCTTTATTGTGGAGGGCGATTCCGCCGGTGGTACGGCCAAAATGGGTCGCGATCGTCGCACGCAGGCGATCTTACCTTTGCGGGGAAAAATTTTAAACATTGAACGGGCGCGCCTCGACCGAATGCTCGGTTCGGAACAAATCAAAAACTTGGTGGTCGCCATGGGGACTTCGATCGGGGATACGCTTGATATTCAAAAGTTACGTTATCACAAAATCATTATTGCCACCGATGCCGATGTCGACGGGGCACACATTCGCACTTTGCTTTTGACTTTGTTCTATCGCTACTTCGCGCCCTTGGTGGAAGGGGGTTACATTTATATTGCTCAACCGCCACTTTACAAAGTAAAACAAGGCAAAGAAGTCACTTATATTTATTCGGAGGAAGAAAAAGTCAAACACTTTGGCAATACGGCGGAGCTGAATGAGGTGGAAAATTTGGAGGAAGGCGCTGAAGTTGAGGTGGTCATTGAGACTAAGGGTAAGAAAGGGGAGAAAGCCGAGCCGATCAAATCCAAGGTGAACGTGCAACGTTACAAAGGTCTCGGTGAAATGAATTCCGAGGAATTGTGGGAGACGACAATGGATCCGGAAAAACGCATTTTGAAAAAAGTGACCATTGACGATGTCCAGGAGGCCGATAAAGTCTTTGATATGCTCATGGGTACCGATGTCCCCTCACGCAAGTCTTTTATTCAAAGTAACGCCAAGTTGGCGAATTTGGATATCTAAAGTTAATTAAAAAACTTGCTGAGATAATCGCAATAAGTTTTTTAATGTAATCATTACTATCCAACCTTTGGGAGCAAAGCCCCCGCCTTCAGGCGGTCCTTTTAAGATTCTGCTATACTAGATGAATGAAACTATACCGCGCTGGACCCCATACCGTCTTTGACCTCAAATATCATTTAGTTTGGACCACGAAGTACAAAAAGCCAGTGCTTGCGGGAAAACTTGGAGTTAGAACCCGTAATTTAATCAGAGAGATTTGCGACTCCCTAAGTGTCCAAATAATTCGAGGACATGTCTCCAAAGACCATGTGCACATTTTCATTTCCATGCCACCGCAAATCTCCATCTCCAAAATGGCACAATATCTCAAAGGTAAGACTTCCCGCAAGCTGCTCATGGAATACCCCGAACTCAACAAAAGGTTCTGGGGCAAGCACTTCTGGTCCCGGGGCTACTTTGCCACCACCTCCGGTTCAATTACCGATGAGACCATCATAAAATATATCGAAGAGCAGGACGAAGACGCTGACAAAAGAGGTGATGACTTCACCATGCTCGATATGTAGACGTTTGGGACTTTAGTCTTATCCCAAACTACCAGCTTTCAGCTGGTAGTAGTTGATTTTAGTATTCTAGTATTCTTGAGAATACTAGAATACTAAAGTATAATATAGATATGAAAACGGGAAAACAATTGGAACGACATTTTAAAGGTGTTGCCAATCACCGGCGGATAGAGATTATTTTCTGTATAAGCAGGCATGAGGGAGTGACTGTCGGTGATCTGGCAAGCTTACTGAATTGCAATTTTAAAACAATTTCCGAGCACACTCGTCGTCTGGTCCAGGCGGGGTTGGTAAATAAGACATATAAAAATCAGACAGTTAATCATTCACTTTCACCCTACGGTAAAAATTTCGTTAAGTTTCTAAAAAGCCTATAACTTTAATCAGGGTAACGTTGTTGTGAATATCTGTTCTGGTATTCTCAAGAAAACCAGAATAGAATATAGATAGTATAGGTGTGGTAGAAAGAAGATTAAGAGAGAGAAAAAAGGTTGACAAAACGGCTAGTCGGCGTAATCTAATGATAAAAATTGGAGGAAATTTCTCCGAGGCAAGTGTGCCCTCAGCACACACTGCTCCTTTTAGTTGGAGATAAGAAAATGGTTAATGTGTCGGCGGTTTTCTTCGATGGGCGTTTTCGAAAGATTGCGGAGCGAGCGGTTGAGCTCTTCTCCACTCTGCCGGGTATGGGTGATCGGAGAGGTGGTTACTTCTGCGTGCGGTCGGGACATCTTGGTGCCGTGGAGATCGTCTTTCGGGTCGGTGAAATTCCTATCGAAAAGATCGACAAGTGTTTCGCCCTCAGTCTGGAAAAGGGTGAGCGGCTACACAAACACTACGAGCACCAGAGTAGTTGGCAGAGCCGTGATGAAGTCGGAATAGTGAACGGGCAATCGTGGGGTCATTGGGGTGGAGCCGTTTTTCTGCGTCAGCACTTGGTCTGTTTGTCTTTCTCGGGTATACCGGAACTGGGCGATGAAGCGGTAGTGCTTTTTACCGCCTTGTTCTCCGGCTTGGCGACTCTCCAGGAAGTGCGTGATATCGTGAAGATCAGTTCCAATCCGTACTTTGAACTGCTGTATGAAAAGGCCATGGTCAACCGTTGGATGCCGTGACCTTCATGTCCTTTTTCCTCGTTAGTCATGGCCGTCCCGTTTCCCTGGGACGGCCATTTTCTTATTCTTGTAATTAATTTCGAAAAGTGTTTAAATAAAGTCAGAGTCAGTTCTCGTCTCGTGGTCGTTGTCCCTACAAATACTATTATCAATTAATCTAAAATTATGAATAAAATTATACGCAAACACTTTTTAGTAGGCGTTGGTGTTATCAGTATCTTTATAGGCTTGATAAGTCTTTCGTTATTGCCAAGTTTGGCTTCCGCTTGGCATATTGGTGGTAGTTGGGAAAATCTTTTTATTCAAGGAGGCTCGCCATTTTCAAATAATAATTCTTACGGCGGAGTCAACTATGCTCAAAATTCTACGGCAACGCCGGATCTTGTCGCTTCTTGTGTCGCTAATACCAACCAGGCAAATCTCGGTCAGACCGTTGTCTGGTCGGTGTGGGTTTTGGGTGGCAATGGTGTTTATACCTATGCTTGGAATGGAACCGATGGACTCGCTGGTAGTTCGCCTTTCGTCAATAAGATTTATTACACCACCGGCAGTAAAAGTGCGAACGTCTACATTACTTCTGATGGACACACTTTGTCCCTTGATTGTGGTAATACCGCAAATATTTACAACAACTATGGAGGCACGGATTATACCTATCCCGGCAATCTGGCCGTTTCATGCTCCGCCGACGCCGTGCGGGCGCTTATGGGCACGACGATTCGCTGGAGTGCGGTGGTTTCTGGGGGCACGGGCAACTATTCCTACTACTGGAACGGAACAGATAATTTGACCGGAGCGAGCGCCATCGCGAGTCAGACTTACAATAATTTTGGGATAAAACGAGCCAGTGTGACTGTGGTTTCGGGCAATCAAGTGGTGAATCAACTCTGTGACAGTGTGGTCACCGTTACCGACCTCAACAACAATTATTATTATAACGGTTATAACACCTATCCTTACTACAATAACTATTACGGTGCCAATCCTTTCACCGTCTCTTGTGTGGCTAATAAAAGCACGCTCTACTCTGGCGAAGATGTGACTTGGACGGCGAACGTCATGACACCCACCGGTTATAATTATGCCAATTATCTTTTTTCCTGGAGTGGTACCGATAGCCTCTCTGGTTCGGCGGGTTCGGCCACCAAGACTTATTGGTATGCCGGCACCAAGACCGCCAGCGTAACGGTGACGGCTTTGGGTCAGACAGTCAGTCAGGTTTGTGCCAATTCACCAACGGTTCTCAATCGCAATATTACTGTGGCGGAAAACAATTATTCAAATACAAACACGGTGGGTGATTATCCTCCGGTGGTCGCAGCGCCGGTAGTGAGGGTTGTCACCGCCACGGCTCCGACGACCCCGCTTTTTGTGACCTGTGCCCCAAGTAGCCAAAATATTGGTGTGGGTCAAAGTTTGTTCTGGCTGGCGAATGTCTCCGGTGGTATCGGTAGCTATGCTTATTCTTGGAACGGTTCTGATGGCCTCATGGGTAGCGATAATGTTTTGCCAAAACAGTATGTGACCGCGGGGACCAAGGTGGCGGCCGTCTCGGTGAAATCTGGGGGAGAAGTGGCGGTGACGACTTGTGATCTAGCCGTCGTGGGTATAACGGCTGAGGAAAAAAATAATAATAGTAACTTTAATCTTGGCGCCAGTATTTTATTTAGTAATGTTTTTATCCAAGCCTTGTTTGTTCTTTTGCTGGTGGCGGTGATTGTTCTGGCCCTGCTCTACTATTTTGCTCGTTTTGGATCACGACGAAATTCTTAAGTGGTAAAGGAACCTACCCCGATTTTTTGGCGGAAGTTGAATTGAAAGAAAAAGGAAGTGAGTAAAATAAGGGGAAATTCAGGTCATCTTACAAAAGAGGCTCAGAGATAAGGGTTTTTGGTGGTATAGGGGGGTGCAGTTGAAAAAGCTTGATCTTATAAATAAAGTGTGATATATTAATAAAGAATCTGAATTGACAGTTCAAAACTCTCTTATTTGTTACGGGTTAAACCCCCGAGCTAATTATTGTTGTTCAGATATCTATCGGCTTATTTTCTAATCTTTAATTTTATCAATCAATTTTAATAATCTATATGAAGACAAAAATGCAAAAAAACAAAATTGTCACCGCTTTGGTCATCAGCGCTTTTTTGATCTTGCCATTTACTATTCCTAGTCAAGTTTCTGCTTGGCACATTGGTGGTAGTTGGGACAATCTCTTTATTGAGGGTGGTGCGCCTTGGAATGGCGGTGATGCTAGTCCGGCCCCGGCCCCGGCGCCGGCCCCAGTTGTCGTGGCGGCGGCTCCAGTCACCTATCCGGCGATTTCCGCTAGCTGTTCGGCTAATACGAATAGCACGACGGTTGGAAGCACGGTCAGTTGGACGGTCAATCCTTCTGGCGGTAATGGCTCATATACTTATGTTTGGAGTGGCACCGATAGTCTGTCTGGTTCAGCCCAAACCATGAATCGCACCTATAATACGGCGGGCGTGAAGACGGCTGGAGTCGTCGTGTCTTCGGTTGGAAGTTCCCTAAATGTTTATTGTTCCAACAATGTTAATATTATTGATAATAATAACTATAACTATAACAATAATAACAACAATAATTATTACAATACTTTAACCGTCACTTGTTCAGCTAATTCGACCAATGTGAGCACCGGTAATTCAGTCACCTGGACCGCAAATGTTTCTGGGGGTAACGGTTATTACACTTATAATTGGAACGGATCCGAAAATCTTTATGGTAATAGTCGTTATGCGACGGTGAATTATTCTTCTTCAGGCAACAAGACCGCGAGTGTGACGGTAGTCTCCGATGGTCAGACAGTGACTCGAGCTTGTGACAATAATGTTTATGTTAATACCAATTATAATTACAACAATTACAATAATTATAACGGTAATTACAATTATGACGGTCTCAATTATTATGTCGGTGGTGGCACTAATTATCCATATAATTACAATTCTGGTTATAATTACAACTATCAGCAACCTCTAACCGTCGCTTGTACAGCTGATCTCACCGATAGCTTGTCCGGCAATAGCGTCACTTGGAATGCGAATGCGACCGGTGGTAATGGTTATTATACTTACACTTGGAGTGGCACCGATAGTTTGGTCGGCTCTAGCGCTTCCGTCTCCAAAACTTATTGGTTTGCTGGTCTTAAAAGTGCTGTCGTCTCGGTGACTTCCAACGGCCAGACGATTTCTCGTAACTGTGCGAATACGGTCAATATTTCTTTGCGACCGGTTACGGTCACTCAGACCGATACTCCGCCCACTGTGACCTATGTGAAGCCAGCCGTGAAGGAAGTGGCTGTGCTTGATGTTAATTGTCTGCCAAATTCAGCCAATGTGGCCTTGGGTCAGAATGTGATCTGGCTCGCCCAGACGACTGGTGGCACTGGTAGCTATGCTTATTCTTGGAACGGCACTGATGGCCTGGAGGGTCGGGATAATTTCCTGGTGAAAACTTATGTTAGTAATGGTCTCAAAGCGGCGGCCGTGACCGTGAAGTCGGGCACCCAGCAAGTGACTAAGACCTGTAATATTGTAGCCGTCGGTGAGACTGAGACCAATCTCAATCTTTCGGCTTCGGCCTCCAGTTTTGGTCTTGGTTGGTTGACCTTAATTATTGTTTTGGTTCTCATTATTCTCACTCTCATTATTATCTTGGTGGTTACTCGCAATCAAAGAGAAAACTACAATAGTAACACTAACGGTAATAACCAGAAGACGAATTAAAACTAAGACAGAAAACAAAAACCCAAAACCCGCCGCGCCCAAAGCGCGGCGGGTTTTGATTTGACAACGACCAGAAAAAGATTATCCTATTTTTAGGAGTTCTCTCCAACCGCCCTAAATAACTGGGCACAAAAAAAGGAAAAGGCACAGTGAACAACGAAAACGCCGGTGGATCAGAAGCGAACGGAGGGAGCAGTGCTCCCGTCGGAGTGGTCGAAGAGGCTACTAAGCCTGCCGAGACCATGGACTCTTGGAGGGTGAATCCGCTCAATCTTAAGACGAAGATCACCTATTGTCAGGATTGGAAATCGTTTTTCCGCCAGTGGCAGGCGTCCACCTCTTTCGAGGAAATGATGGGGCTACTCCAATATGGGCATCGGGGCAATCTCAAGTGGTTCAACCTACCCGAAAACGAAAATTCCCTGCTGTTCTACCTGGAAATTGCCAATGGTTTTGGTCGCTGTCAAAACTTTGGGGCCGAATTTGGTGAGTCTGGGTATGGAGGTGCAGAAAAGAACCCAAACAAGTATGACCTCTATGCTCGACGTCAGTTGGTGGCCTGGAAGGCTTTCCAAATTCTGGCGACCTATTTCTTCAAGGATCAGAATGAAAAAGGTAATCAGCACCGTTCTTGGGAGTTGGCTCTCATTCAACCGCGACTACTATCGGCGCTGATCTACTTTTTTCATCAGCCTCATCCTCGCTTTGATGACCAAATCGCCAATCTGGATTACGCGGATGAGACCATCGATCGGTCGAGTAATCATCTCAAGGTGGCGCGCGAGTTTGCGAAGGAAATGTGTCTTTTCATTCTGACTTTTCAACGGAACTTCTATGGCGCCAACCATGTGCAGGATCAGCAGATCCATGAACTGTTCGTTTCGGTTCAGCCTCAGGTGATCGAGATTCTCCATCGACTCAAGGAGATCAAAACCTTGTTGAGAAGAGAAAGAATCGAACTGTCTTCGGCCGGGATGAAGAAATTGGAAGAGTTAGCTTTGAAAGACAAGGTCGTCAACCGGGAGCGTCACCGTTCGCCAACTTTCCTTCCCAGAGATATCGCGGAAGCGGTTTACGGCGGTTCCGAAGTGGCCGAGGTTTACTTTATTCTGCGGACGCAGAAAAATGTGCGCTGCCGATTGCAGCGGGTGGTGGAAGCGGAACAGGAGCTTGCGGACGCCGAAGCCCGGGTGAAGGCACTCAAAGGCAACAAGGGTAGTTAGGTGTAAGTGGCAGTCTGTTCTTTTGTTTGCCAAATGGCACGGTGTGAAATATCACTGTGCCATTTTCTTTTTAAAATTTAATACCGTTTGCTTGTCCAGTTTTGTATTCTGGTATTCTCAAGAATATTAGAATATAAAATCAAATCTATTCTATCTTTTGCTTTATGTACATGTCGGAACGGTCGTCCAGAGATGTACATAAGATTTTGTTGTTCAACGGAGTTTATTTCCTCTCCGTAATTTCTAGCTTCAGTTTCTTTAGTAAATCTTCTAGAGTCATCTTTTCCTGAGTAGCCGTGTCGCGAATTTCCACGGTCAGATTTTTCTCTTCCATTTCTTTGTCCCCAATGACGAGCATATATGGCACCTTTTCATTTTTACCGGCGCGGATTTTCTTGCCCATACCGGTATCACTATCATCAAAATCCACCCGAATATTATTCGCTTTCAAGGTATCGGCAATTTCTTTGGCATAAGTATTGTGAGTGTCGCGAACGGGAATGACTTTGACTTGCACGGGTGAGAGCCAGGTTGGAAAAATACCAGCATAGTGTTCGATCAAGAAACCAATAAAGCGTTCATGGGTGCCAAGTGGAGCCCGGTGAATACAAAGTGGTGTTTCTTCTTTTCCCTCTTTCGTGGTATAGGTTAAACCAAATCTTTTAGGGACGGCAAAGTCGACTTGATTGGTAGCCAAAGTGAATTCGCGACCGATAGCACTCCAAACCTGAACATCAATTTTCGGTCCATAAAAAGCGGCCTCGTTGGCAATTTCAATGTACGGAATTTTCGAATCAATCAAAACTTTTCTCACCATGTCTTCCGTTTTTTTCCATAAATCAGGTTCATTTACAAATTTTTCACCGAGTTTTTTTGGATCGTGGGTCGAAAATCTCATGATGTATTTATCAATGCCAAAGATTTTGAAGTATTTCAAATACATGTCATTGACCGCTCGAAATTCGTCGGCAAACTGTTCTTCAGTGCAGTACATGTGAGCATCATTCATGGAGAGCATTCGGACACGCATCAAACCAAAAAGCTCACCTGATTTTTCGTGTCGGTACACAGTGCCATATTCGGCTAGACGCATAGGTAAATCTTTGTAACTTTTTTTATCACAGCCAAATATTTTGTGGTGGTGCGGGCAGTTCATGGCCTTAAGATAATATTTTACGCCCTCATATTCCATGGGTGGAAACATGCTATCTTCATAATAAGGTAGGTGACCGCTTTTAAGATACATTGATTCCTTGGCGATATGCGGTGTTCGCACGCGTAAATAACCAGCCGCGTCTTCAGTTTCCTTAGCTAGTTTTTCCATCTCGTCAATCAGCACGGTTCCGTTTGGTAACCAGAGGGGCAAACCAGCACCGACATCTTCGTCGAAAGTAAATAATTTTAACTCCTTACCTAATTTGCGATGATCGCGTTTTTCGGCTTCCACTAGCATTGCCTCATAAGTCGCCAAATCTTCTTTGGAATGGAAAGCTAAAGCATAAATACGCGTTAACATTTTGTTTTTTTCATCACCGCGCCAGTAGGCACCAGCGACTTTGGATAGTTTGAAACCAGCCATGGGAATTTCCTTGGCGGAGGCGACGTGGGGGCCGGCACAGAGGTCGGTAAAATCACCGGAAGTATAAATGGAGACTTTCTCGCCGGCTTTTTCGATTTCGGCAATGAGTTCGAGTTTGAAAGGATTATCAGCAAACATTTTTTTGGCTTCGGCCGGGGAGACGAATTTTTGTTCAAATTTGTCCCATTTTTTGACCAATTCGCGCATTTTATTTTCGATTTTGGTAAAATCTTTTTCGTTTACTGGTGTTTTGAAATCGAAGTCATAGTAAAAGCCATTATCAATCGCCGGACCTAAAGTCGGCACAGCATCGGGATAAAGTTCTTTGACGGCACACGCGAGTAGGTGGGCGAGTGAATGGCGGATGTTTTGGAGCAGATTGGTTTCCATATTATTAAAATTAAATTTGTAAACTAATAACGCCCTAGTGAAAACGCAATAAATTGTGTTTTCACTAGGGCGCGCCAAATTATTTTGACTCGTGGTCCCACCTAGTTTTCAGCCGGGGCTGACACTTTCTCGCTTTGGATTAGCCCTAAGACAAATTTTAAGAAAAATTTATTCGGGTGGCAATTGCCATTGTGTTTGGTAGACACAACAATCTCCTTACTTTCTAATCATAGGCTAGGGGTTCAGGCTTGTCAAATTGAAATCTTTTGTTCGAACAAACAGAAAGTCCGCCCGCGGTCAGAACCGCGGGCGGGCGGGGGTGGCTTTCAGTCATTGATTTTGGTCTGAATCCAGAAAAAGTCGCTGGGGTTAAAGGGAAGTCTGGTCAATTCTTTTCCACGGAGGTTTTCAAAGTCGCCACCCAGACCGAAAACCTCGTAGCTCAATTCCTTTGGCAGGTGACAGCCCACAATAAGGAGACAGGTTGGATGCAGGGGGCTAAAGTGAACGCCGACATCGGTCCCTTCGTAGTTGAGTGCGAGCAGACTTTTTATCCGGTTCCATTCTTTCTCTACCATCGTGCCACGGCGCAGGACGGTGGCTTTTTTGCGCCTTCTTTTGGCTCGAGACTTTTCGATTTTCCTTTCGCTGAAAAGTGCGTCGAGAACATGAGGGTCGCCATGGAATCTGTATCCCATAAGG
>Ga0172379_10008730_pt1 | contig 12674 bp, 14 predicted proteins | sample GrowelOW334metaG_FD_119756 | JGI IMG/M metagenome (GOLD analysis project Ga0172379, IMG submission 119756) | Groundwater microbial communities from an aquifer near a municipal landfill in Southern Ontario, Canada - Groundwater well OW334 metaG | ecosystem: Environmental > Aquatic > Deep... | reverse complement strand
CAGAAGTTAAACCAGAAGTTAAACCAGAAGTTAAACCAGAAGTTAAACCAGAAGTTAAACCAGAAGTTAAACCAGAAGTTAAACCAGAAGTTAAACCAGAAGTTAAACCAGAAGTTAAAAAATGAAAAAAACCGATACTCCCTCATGCTCCTTTTGCGGAAGATTAGAAGATCAGGTAGAAAAATTAATTTCAGGGCCCAATGCATTCATCTGTGATAAATGCATTGGACTTTGCAATAACATTTTGGAAAAAAAGTCTTCCCCCAAGGAATTCAAATCCTTAAAACCAAAAGAGATCAAAGAAAAACTTGATGAATATATAATAGGACAGGAAAAGGCAAAGAAAACTATTGCTGTCGGCGTTTATAATCACTATAAAAGAATTCAAGCTTTGTCCAAAAATTCAGAAATTACTTACAGTAAATCCAACCTATTATTAATAGGCCCTACAGGTTCAGGCAAAACACTAATAGCCAGGACCCTTGCTGAAATATTAGATGTGCCTTTTGCAATTTCCGATGCAACAACTCTTACCGAAGCCGGCTATGTTGGAGAAGATGTAGAAAACATAATATTACGATTGCTTCAGGCAGCTGATTTTGATGTTGAAAAGGCAGAAAGAGGTATAATTTATATCGATGAAATCGATAAAATCAGAAAAACTTCACAGAATATTTCAATTACAAGAGATGTTTCCGGCGAAGGCGTTCAACAGGCTTTGTTAAAAATAATCGAGGGCACAATCGCAAACGTTCCACCCAAAGGCGGAAGAAAACATCCTCAGCAGGAATATATAAAAGTAAATACTGAAAATATTTTATTCATCGCAGGCGGAGCTTTTGTAAACTTAGATAAATTAATTGCAAAAAGACTTGGAAAAGAAACTATCGGATTTAAAACATCAGAGACTAAATCTTTTGATAGAGCTGAAATAAACTATCTCCTATCTCAATTGGAACCTGAAGATTTAATTGAATTCGGTCTTATTCCAGAATTTGTCGGCAGATTTAACAGCATTGCCAACTGCAATGAGCTGACAGAAGAAGATCTGGTTAGAATATTAACCGAGCCTAAAAATGCAATCATCCAACAATACATTCAACTTTTTAAAGATGAAAATGTAACTTTAAGTTTTACAGAAGATGCTTTAAGATCCATCGCTAAAAAAGCCAAAACCACAAAAACCGGCGCGAGAGCTCTTAGAATGCTTGTAGAAAACTTGCTCAGAGATCTTATGTTTGAAATCCCCTCTGATTCTAGCATTAAAGAAATTGTAATTGAAAAAGAGACGATAGAAAACAACAAAGATCCAATCGTCAAAAAATCTAAATAAAAAGAATAAGACCTTTAGTTTTTAACCTAAAGGTCTTATCATTAATCTGAAAGTCTATTTGTTTATTATCTTAATTGTATACTACTTAAAGCTACTACACCGGCTAAATAGTTAATATCCAAAAATCCTCTTAAGGTTTGTAAGGATTTATCATAACTGGAAGCAAACTGCTGCTGGGTCTGTTCGTTTACCGATTTCACTGCATCAGCTCTTTTTTGATAAGCATCCTGCAGCCCTTTTGGAATACTAGCAAGACCTTGGGCAAGCGCTGCACCCACTGTTGCTTTCTGTTGAGCTTTAGCTTGTACAGAGTTTAATTCACCTCTATGTTTTTCAATTGCTCTTTCATGACTCTTTTTAATATCGGCAAGCTGTTGTTTTTGGGTATCGAATTCAGTTTTTTTATCATTAGGTAGTTTTGTCCTTTCTGCATCTGAATATTCATTTCTTAATCTTTTATCAATATTTTTTGTACTGTCATCTAAACTTTTAATTTGAGGATTAATTTCTTTTTCTGTCTTGTTAATACCATATAAAGCATTACCACTAGAAATTGCTATACATGTCTGCATACCTGCTTCAAAAGCTGCCTGCAGGCAGATTGCATGTGCTATACCAAAAGAAGCTTTTATCATTTCATTTATCGAGTTAGACTGTTCCTTACGTAACAAATCTAACATCACATTTGTCTTTTTATTTACTTCAATATAATAAGAACTAGCTATATTTAATGCATCTTCTGCAGAACATACTGTGATGATGTCATTTGCTGTACTTGTCATATTTTTACTCCTTTTATTTATTATTAACTTTTTCTTTTACTTCTATAATCGTTTTGTATTATTTCCTGAATTGCTTTAGCTGATGATGAATCTGTTTTTGATAGATTATCATAGCCTTCTTGATAACATTTTGTATTATTCATAAGTGAATCGATAGCACCTTGCAGCTTTTGAGATTCTGATGTCAATCTGCCTTTTTTTAAAGCGTAATAAGATCCGATTCCATATGATAAAATATTTGAATATAAATAACCTTTTTGAGCTATGCTCATTCCCATTCCCTGTATCTTTTCTGCATATGCTCCGGAAAATGTAGTTGAAAGGCAAGCCAATCCCGCGAACAGTAAAAGAGTTGACTGCATCTTCTCAGGATGTTGGAAAACATCATTTGGTGTATTTAAAACACTTCCTAGAAAAGGTTGATCCAACCATTTTGGAAGTTCATATAAAGGTTTTTTACTATACAATTCTTCATTAACCTTTTTCTGTTTAATGTTTGCATCGTTCATAAGTTTAGTAGACTGTCTCATAGCATCCGAATAAAGAACCATCAAAGTAGCTTCTTTAATTATTACATCATTTAATCCTGATATAAGAACATTTAAGCCTACATCTTTTGTTGTATCCGGTATTATAATATTATTTGCTTGAACTGTCATAATCTTCTCCCTTATGCTCTAAACTGATATGCTTGACCGAACATACTGATAGCCTGCTGTACATATCCTGATGATTGAGAAATCCTTTCACTATCATCGCCCATCCTTTTCGCTGCTGTCTGCTGAGTGATATTATTCTGGTTAATAACTCCGGTTTCATATTGAGAAACAAATGAAAACCCCTGTAATTTATTTGAAATATCCTGAGCTTCATCTTTGGCTAAATACATTGCAGCGATAAAATATAACATGGCACCCTGAGCAAGTCTGCCGAAAGATGTTTTTAATCTTTTCCCTATTGTCGGAGATTTTTTTGCCAAAGTTTTTCCTTCGTTTTCTACAGCTTTTTCCGCAGCCTTTTTTTCTACACTACCAGCAGCAAGCTCTTCACCTTCTTTTTTCATTGCTCCTTTTACTGCAGCTCCAGTAATTTCAGCCTCAGCACCTTCAGAAGCAAATAACGCAGAACCGCCTGCAGCTATTGTACCGACTATAATTGCTACTTTGACATCAAATTTCAAATCTTTAAACTGGCTCCAGAATGATTTTTTTAGAGGGTTCCAGATTGTCCCTTTCTTTTTATCGGAAGAAGCTAAAACATCATTATTATTTTTAATATTCTCTTTTAATATTTCCTGAGCTTTCTGTAAAAATGTATTTGCCAAGTTTGTTTCGTTTATCTGTGATAGTTCATCAATTGATTCAGTGTTCATATTATCGGTAAATACTTTAATGATAATCATCATGATGTTCGCAATACCGTTAAAACGATCTGAATTACCTCCAACATAATTAGCTTCATTAGAATCTGAAGAAGCTTTTAAGTCAGCGCAAAAAGAAGCAATAGCTTTTTTATCATCTGAGGATAATTTTATATCTTTATCATTTACCATTTCTTCTAATATTAAAGGGAAATATTTCAAAAAATCATCTTTTTGATCACTGGGCAATCTATTTATATAATCAGAGATTGCTTTATCATCAGCAACTTTATTTTCCGATGCATAGTTTTCATCTAATTTAGGAGAAGATGTTTGTCGTCTTTTTAAAATGATATCTTTTCTTCCTGTTGATTCTTTAACCTCGGTTGCCTGAGGTAAATTTACAAGTATTTTAGCATCGCTAAAATCACCTTGCATTTTGTTAACACTGACTTGAGTGTCATTAATTTTTAGGTTAGTCATTTTTTTACCTCTTTATTATTATTTTTTTAAATTATTGTCCTTTTTGGTTGCTGACGTAGGCTTTTGTCTCCTGGCTTCCGTTCTGGATCATCTGCTGACCTTCCTGTATGTATGATGTCAAGTTCTGCGAGTACATTGAAAGGTTGGATGACTGAGTAGAGTTAAGTCCATTTAAACCACCTTTAGTCTGTTCAAACTCGTTTGTTATATCACCGACATCATCATTATAAGTTTTTGTATCGCCTTTTGGGCCTTGACCTGTTCTGCTATACCATGAATAAGTAAATCCTTTTGCCATTATGTTAGCGATGTAGGTAATTTGTTTTTCATTAACCTTTCCGTTTAAAACATCTAAAAATGATTCACTACCGTTAACCCAATCTCCTTTAGCTCCGAAAAATTTTTCCGGATCATTCAAATCTTTTAAAAACGTAATTGCCGATCCACTTTTTTGTGGGAAATCGGGATTATTTAAGGCATCTTGTAACTGATATAATAATCCTTCACCACCTGTTGAGGGAGCATGAAACAAATCTGCCCAGTAAGCTTGCAACAACTCAAGATTTGTACAATCCTTACCTGTAAATGGGTTTGTCGTTTTCTGTTGTAGCCAACCATCGTGATGCACGCCATGGATATCTGTATAGCCACCAATTATTCTGGCCATCTGAGCCTGGTTATCAGCATCACTATGATCTTTTGGATCACCCCAATCTTTACCATCAGGTCCTTTACCCCAATCAATGTTCTGTAACTGCTGAAGAAGGTTTTTCAATTGCGACAAGTCTGTGATAATTTCATCAAGGATCTTCTGAACCTGAGCAATAGCAGCTAGGATTTTAGATGACTTTTCAATTCCAATTTCGTTCAACTTAGAAATAACAACGAATACATAACTACAATTTTTGACATTTATATCATCTTTATCTTTACTTTTTAAAGCATCAGTATTGACCATTTGGGATAACAATGCTTTATTAATAATATCATTATTAACTGTGTTATTATTAACTGCATCTATTTCTAGATTACTCATTTTTTTATCCTTTTTTTAACTTTGAATCCAAGTTTTATTGGATCTTTTTTTATTTATTTTTTTTGGTTTTTCGCTTTTTGGATCCAGTTCTTCTTTCACCTGTTTTTTCATTTCCTGCATCACTGTCCATTCTTCATCTGAAAAGTTTTCTTTATTACTTATGTATTCTTTTAATGCATCTTCTGAAATTCCCATTTTTTCAAACAACTTACTTTTTTCTTCTTCTACCTGAACTTTTAATTTATCTAAAAACTCTTGGATTTCTTTTCTTTCTTCATCCGATCCTTTCACTATTTCTTCCTGCATCTTTTCAGAAAACTTAACTATCTCATTAATCACATCTACAAATTTCTCGGCTCTTTCATTATCGTCTAAACTGAAGAAGTCGAAGAGCTTTGAGAATTCTTGTTTTAAGTTTGTCATGTTTTCCTCTTTTATAATCTTTTGTTATTACTTATATTTCTCGCTTAATATTATTATAGCTAAAAATAATTAATTAGTCAACTAATTCTTTTAAACTATCTTAATATTTCTTTAAAACAAATGACTTATATTTAATGGCTTAAATCTATTAAAAACATTTAATATTACTAATTAAATTTTAAGACACAATTAAGACATTGTTAATTTTTGACTGTAAAAGACTGGTCTGCAGGAACCTATGATTTTCTCAACGAGATCAACTTCTTAAGCTAAACAACAAGCTTAATGTTAGTGACTTAAGTTTAACTTAAGATTTGAGAAGTACTTTTAGATACCTCTCAGTCTTAAAAATTGCTTTATGAAACATCGCTGATCGATTTTGCTAAATCATCTGTTTGTTTCGATACATCACTATATGCTTTTCTTGCATTTGCAGTTTGATCTATAAACGTCTGATCATTGTGCAGATTGTTGTCAGCCAAGGTTGTTAAAACCTGAAACAAGGATTGCTCAACCTGTACATATGCCTGAGCCTTTCCAGATGTTGTCGTAATGGACTTTTCACTACTTGTATCTGTATAGTCCATATCAGCAAGGACATCAAACAAACCTCCTACCGCATAAGCAAGTCCTGCAACAAGCGCGGCCCCGGGAGCTCCAAGATAGCACATCCATTTACTGTCGCCTCCAAAAGTACTGGTAACATCTCCCCAGGCGATTTTTCCTTGATGATCCAACCAAGATCCTGAAGCCGCTAGCCATCCATTTTTGCGTTCTTTATCTATAATACTAAACAAATCTTTGAAGTCTGTTTGCATCTGTTCAAAATCTTTTTCTGTTTTATTTGGTTTATTCAAAATGGCTTTGATATCAGCTATTTTCTCTTTTTTTTCTTTATCGATTTTCTTGTGGTTTTCATTAATTGTAGCAATATAATTTCCAGCTTTCGCTAAATCTTTTTTTGTACCGCGCCATAATTTAGAGAAAAATCCTCTTTTTTTCTTTTTACCATTTTTATCTACATCTTTTCCCTCTAATTTATCTAGTTCAGTCTGATATTGTTTTATAGCATCATTAATTTTATCCTGACACTCCTGCAGCTGGCTTTCCATCCCATCAAGCATTCCCGTCATTAGAACATCACCGGATTCCTGCATAGCATGTCTCATAAAATCAATTAAAGTCTTTTTAGCATCCATCGACTTTATATTTGCCAGATTTTGCATCATAGCCAGTTCTTCTTGTTTCTGATCATCCGGATCAATACAATTTTTTGAACTGTTTAAATTAGACATCGCAGCTAACATTACATAATAAAACGCAGATATTTCTAAATGATTGTTATCATCCTGAACCGGCATTGAAAGCTTAGGATCTAGACCATTTACATTATTACTGTCTATATTATTATATATACTCATTTTTACCTCTTATTATGAATAAGATTTAAATCTATTTCTTCTTATAATTATTTTAATGTAAAATTAATAATTTGTCAAATAATATCTTGAACAATCTTAATAGTTTATTAACAAAGTATAATAATTTTTATAATTATCATAAATTAATCCTTTTAAATGAGTTAAACAAACCAGAGAAAATCCCTTGTAGAATTTTCATTATTTCATAAGCTGATAAATTTTAACACCTTAAGAATATTTTTAGGGTTTTATTAAAAAAAATTTATTTTTTTCTTTTCATCAATAAAAAAAATCTTCAAAATGAAATATAAGTTGGGGTCATTAAATGGCAAGTGATCATATTAAGAAGCTTTGTTTAGAACTTGATCTGGAAGTTCCAAAAAAAGAAAAAGATAAAAGTTACACTATTGAATTTAGGGATGATATTGTTGTAAAACTCTGGGAATTGAATCCGGGATTTTATTTTCACAGCAATTTAATAATGTGTCCAACAAAAAATAAAGAAGATCTTTTCATATATTTAATGAGAGCTAATTTAATGGGAATCGGAACCGGAAGGGCTAGGATTGGAATTGATATAGAAGAAAAATTCTTGACTCTCTCCGATGACATGCCTTATGAAATTAAATATAATGAATTTAAAGAAAAGTTGGAAAATTTTGTAAATTTTGTAACATTCTGGAAAAAAGAAATAGAAAGATTTAATCAGCTGGCTGAAAAAACTATATTATAAGGACAACGATGAAATTAATAGCAATCCTCGGACCATTAAAAGGTTTAAGTATAAACCTACAAGAAAAACCGACATGGATTATCGGAAGGGATAAAGACCAGTGTAATTTTATTTTAGAAGACTCTTCCGTTTCAAGAAAACATGTTAAAATCACTAAAACTCCAGAAGGCTATCTAGTAAAAAACTTAAGCAATACCAATCCCGCTGAAGTTAATGACGAAAGAGTTGATGAATATCTTCTTAAAGAAGACGATAAAATTAAAATCGGTAATACCTATTTTGTATACACAGCTAAACAGAATGAAGAATCTGAAGAATCAATGTTAAATTCAGAAGAAGAAAATCTTTTTGAAAAACAACTTCCGGAATCAAGAGAAATACCTATAGAAAAACCTCTAGAAAGTTTTGAGGACGAAACAATATTTCAGGAAAATGAAGATGAATATCCATCTCCTTTAATTACTGAAGCCGCTTTCATATTAAAAGTCATTTCAGGACCGAATGTGGGATCTGAATATGGAATGGAAAAATCTAAAATTTATATTATCGGAAAAGACCCCAATGTATCTGAAATTATCTTCACAGATCTTAGCGTTTCAAAACAAAACACTAAAATTATCATAGATGATGATAAAAATATTTTCGTTGAAGATCTGAAATCTAAAAACGGCACTTATGTAAATAACAATAAGATCAAAGAAAAAACTCAAATAACCTCAAAAGATTTAATAACCATTGGAACGACTACATTTTTAATAGTTGAAAAAGAAGCAGCCCAAGAAACAATTTATACACCAGCCCCCAATTTTGAATTCGAAGAAAAAAAAGAAGAATCAAAATTAAAAGAAAAAGAAAAGAAATTAGAAGAAGCAACTACCTGGAAAAAGCAGATAATTCCTACAAGACATTTGATATTTGCCGGATCATTCGTTGTAATATTTTTTGTGGTCTTCATGAGTTTTTTTGCTCTTTTTAAAGCAAATTCCGTACATGTAGCTAAGAAAGAGCCGGTAGATGACATAAAAAAAATAATCGAGAAATATCAAGATGTCCAATTTTCATTTAATTCCTCTTCAGCCAACTTATTTCTAGTAGGGCACCTCTCTACCACAATTGATAAGCAACAGCTTTTATATGATTTGGATCAATTGAACTTTATTTCAAAAATTGAAGATAACATTATTATAGATGAATTTGTTTGGAAAAACTTTAATGACACTTTAAATTCACAAGCGGATTATAGAAGTGTAAGCGTTCGTTCATATGAACCCGGAAAATTTATTCTCGAAGGCTATGTTAAAACACCAAATGATTTTCAGAATTTAACTGAATATGTAAATTTAAATTTTCCATATCTTGACCGATTGGAAAATCAGGTAGTGATTGATCAGATTCTTCAAGTCCAGATAGCTTCAAAATTACAGGAAAAAAATTTTAACAGCTTGTCTTTTGAAATCATATCCGGAGAACTGGTATTGGCCGGACCTTACAACAGGGACAATAAAGATGATTTCCAGCAGCTGCTTGCTGATTTAAAAAAGACTCCCGGAATTCATGTGATAAAAAATTTAGCTCTACCGACATCAGAAAACAGTGCAAGAATTGATCTTTCACAAAAATACAAAATAAGCGGAATTGCCAAATATGACGATAAAAACTTTTCAATTGTTGCCAATGGAAAAATTGTTACAATCGGAGATTCATTAGATGGTTTGATAGTAACTTCTATTACCCCGGATGCGATTCTTCTTGAAAAAGAAGATATAAAGTATAAAATAAATTATAGCCCCTAAAAAACAAAGGAGACGGCCATGTACGGTTTGGAAAAATCCCCAAGAGAAAAATTTGATTTTGACCTAGAAGTTGATATCAAGCAGAATCCTCAAAAAGCTAAAGAACTGTTTGATAAAATTGAGGGCAACATAAATAAAGTTAAACAACTCTTGAAAAAAAATTCTACCGAAGATGAATTAAATAAACTCGGCATATTGCTTCAAGGTTATAATGCACTTTTAAAAGTTTTAAAAAAATCTCAAAAATCATAGGAGAAAAAATGTCAGTACCCAGCAAAGGATCATGGAAATGCACTTTATCATTTTCTTCATTAATAAATAAATACCAGGCCCTGCAAAGCAAAGTTGTTCAGCAAGTCCAGCATTTGGCAAGTTCTATTTGCCAGGCTACACCGGGAAAATTTTTACTTGTCCAATTTGCAATGAGCCAGGTAACACAGATCGGAGAGTCTATCTCTAACCTGATTACACAGGTTAATAGTATGATCAATGCATCTATAAGAAACCAAAAAGGACAATAATTTTTAATTAAAAAAAAAGGGAAAAAAATGAGTATCATTGATGAGTTTAAAAAAGATTTTCTGCTGTTCGTAGAAGCGGGTTTCATTGCAACAAATCAAACAGATGAAGATTCAACAATAAAATTATTTAAAGCAGCTGCAGTTTTAGACAAAACAAATCCGCTTATAAAGATCGGAGAAGGTTATCTTTCTCTTCATAAGCTGGAGCTAAAAAATGCTATTGCTTCTTTTGAAGAAGTTTTAAAAAAAGATCCAAACAATCAAATGGCCAAAGTTTTTTTAGGCATAGCGGAGTCCTTATCGCCGAAAGAGATGTTAAAAGGAGAGAAAGTTCTTCAGGAAACATCCAAATCTCCTGATAAGGGAATTAAAAAATTATCCGGAATGGCCCTTGATTTCGTAGACAAATTTTTGAAAAAAGAGCCATCACCTGTTGAAGTGAAAAAAAAAGGTAAAAAATAATGCCGTATTCCCCGATAGATCCCTCTCCTATTGAAAAAACTCCGAAAGTTTCTCCTGATAAAACTATTGAAGAAGGCAGAATTTCCAGACCGGACTCTTCTTCTTTTGAAGCTTATAAAAATGAAGCCCCATCTGCTGTCCCGGGGGCAAGTGGTGAGATTTCCCCTATGGACTTAGCTGCGAAGGCAGGTATTACTACAAATCCGACTTACCAATCCCTTTTGGCTCAAGCAGCTTCCGCACAAGATTCTTTAGGTGAAATCGAGAAAAATCTTAAAACCCCTAATTTAAAATTAAAAAAATCTCAAAGCGAATTATTGGACAGTAAATTAAATAGTGCAAATGATCATTTAGGATCAGCTATTGAAAAATTAGGTGGAAATGTGCCGGAAAAAACCCAAGTGCCAAAAACCGCCGATCCTGTAACCAGATTTATAAGTTTGGTAACAGATGGACAAAATCATTTAATCGAAGCCAAAGAACAACTGCAGAATTTAAAAACAAAAGGACCGCTGGAACCTACAGATATGCTTTTAATTCAAATAAAACTGGCCCAGGCTCAGCAGGAAATCGAATATTCTTCAGTATTGCTCAGCAAAGTTGTAGATTCTTTAAAACAAATCATCAACATACAGATGTAACATGGAACCTATTGATAAAATTCTTTCTCATCTCGAGGATATAGAAATAACAACAGTTCATGGCAGAATAACTGAAGTTGTCGGAATGCTTATCAAAGCTGTTGTTCCTCAAGTCAAAATGGGAGAAGTGTGTCTTATTAAAAGAGACCCCGAGCCTCTCATCGCAGAAGTTGTCGGCTTTACAAAGGATGAAGTTTTTTTATCTCCTCTTGCGGATATGCAGGGAATTGGACCATCTTCGGAAGTAATCCCTCTCAGAATGGCTCTTCACATAAAGGTGGGATCCAATTTACTGGGAAGAGTTTTAAATGGAATCGGCGAGCCGATAGATTTAGATACCAATGGTCCTCTTGAATTAACTGAAGACTTTCCGGTTATCAATCCACCCCCGGATCCTCTTAAAAGAAAAATAATTTCAGAACCGATTTCAGTCGGGGTTAAAGCAATCGACGGTGTGCTTACATGCGGAAAAGGTCAGAGAGTCGGTATTTTTGCAGCTGCCGGAGTTGGTAAGTCAACCTTGCTCGGAATGATCGCCAGAAACTCTACTGCTGATATAAACGTTATCAGTTTGATCGGTGAAAGGGGAAGAGAAGTAAGAGAATTTATAAAACATGATCTTGGAGAAGAGGGATTGAAAAGATCTGTCGTTATAGTATCCACTTCCGATCAAGCCGCCCAGTTAAGAATTAATGCTGCATATGTCGGAACTGCCATTGCCGAATATTTTAGAAATCAAGGAAAATCAGTTGTTCTTATGATGGATTCTGTAACCCGTTTTGCAAGGGCAATTCGAGAAATAGGTCTTGCTGCCGGAGAGCCTCCCGCAAGAGCTGGTTATACCCCTTCTGTTTTTGCCACGCTCCCAAGATTGTTGGAAAGATCCGGAAATTCGGATATTGGATCAATTACTGCATTTTATACAATTCTTGTTGCAGGCGATGATATCAATGAACCCATCTCAGATGAAGTTAGATCCATTTTAGATGGTCATATCATATTGTCATCCGAGCTTGCACAAAAAGGTCAATATCCTGCAATAGATATATTAGCTTCTATATCAAGAATTTTACCTAACATTACTACAAAAGATCATCAAAGGCTCATTAGAGTTTTGAGAGAAGTTTTATCTAATTATAAAAAAAACGAACTGCTTATAAGAATTGGAGAATACAAACCCGGTTCGGACAAAGATGCTGATTTTGCTATAAAATTTATTGACAAGGTAAATAATTTTTTAAAACAGTCAATTTCAGAAAAATCTTCTTTTGAGCAAACACTATCCAAACTAAAAGAACTCTTTCCATAAAAAATGAGTAGCGATTATCCCTTAGAAGAGCTTGTAAAAATTAAACAAAAAAGATTTGAGCAGGCAGTAAAATTAATTGAAGAAAAAAAAACCGCATTAAAAAGAGAGAATGATATTTTAAAAAATCTCGAAGATGACAGGAATAAAGTATTCAAACATAAAGAAGATAAATTACAGCAATTAAGAGATGCACTTGACAGTGGCGAAAGGACCGATAAAATCAGACAGAAAAAAGATTATCTGGAAGTAGTCAAAGAGAATTTAAAAGAAAAAGACAAAAAAGTTGCAAATCAATTAAAAAATGTTAAAGAAGCTGAAAACGATCTAGAAAAAGCAAGACAGAATCTGCTTGAAAAACAGAAAGATATCGAAAAGTT
>Ga0172379_10008729_pt1 | contig 12676 bp, 14 predicted proteins | sample GrowelOW334metaG_FD_119756 | JGI IMG/M metagenome (GOLD analysis project Ga0172379, IMG submission 119756) | Groundwater microbial communities from an aquifer near a municipal landfill in Southern Ontario, Canada - Groundwater well OW334 metaG | ecosystem: Environmental > Aquatic > Deep... | reverse complement strand
TGTTGAGTCCTCTCGCTGCAACATCAGTCGTGACGAGGATTTTGAGATCGCCATCTTGAAATTTTTTGAGGGTAGAATTTCTTTTTCCTTGGCTCATATTCCCATTGAGAATTCAGACAGGGAATCCTGATTTTTCTATGGCGATGCCGATAGTTTTGGTATTTCTCTTGGTCTGTGTGAAGATGGCTATCTTGTCTTTGCTATGGGCGCGAATGATTTTGATGAGATTGGTAATCTTGTCCTCATGGGGAACGCTCACAAAGGTATGATTGATTTTGTCGACCGTCACTGCTTCGCCGATCTTGATAAATTCGTATTCGGGAACATGTTCTTTGATGATGGTTTTGATCTCTGGACTAATGGTCGCGCTAAATGTCGAGGTCTGCTGTATGTTTTTCATATGCGCTCGAATTCTCTGGATATCGCGGATAAATCACATATCCAACATCCTATCTACTTCATCGAGAATCAGATACTGTACCTTGCTGAGATCGACGACTTTTTGATTGACGAAATCGAGCAATCTTCCTGGGGTAGCTACGATGATATTTGGTTCTCTGAGGAGCGCTTTTTTCTGGATGAACGGACTCGCACCACCATACACACACGCAGCATTGACTCTGTAATATTTGGTCAGCTTGATGATTTCTTCGCCGATCTGATTGACGAGTTCTCTGGTCGGAGCCATGATGAGCGCTTGCAGTCATCTCTTGTTGGTATCGATTTTTTGGAGCAAAGGTACGAGAAAAGCCGCAGTTTTTCCAGTTCCTGTCTGTGATTGCCCGACGATATTTTTTCCTTCCAGGGTAAGTTTGATGACCTTGACTTGGATATCGGTGGCGTTGATGTATTTCATTTCGTCGAGTGCTTTGAGCAATCCGGCTTTGAGGTTGAATGATGAGAAGAGCATAAAGTAGAGGTAAATTTTAATAAAAAAATGTCTGTTTCTAGACTACGTATTTGCTTGTGGTTTACAAGAGGGGGATTTTTTTGATTTGCAATTTAAAAAATTTTTATTATACTTAATTCACTTTTGGGGACGTCCCATCGATTCCTCCTGACTTCTCGGGAGGATGATAATTAGAGATTCAACAGCTGTTTGAGTCTTTTTTTTATGTCTGCAAAATCTTTTTCATCCATCTCTCAAATTTTTCTTTGTAATCTATTTTTGTGCATCATTTTGATCTGATAAATCAATGCAGTTCCCTTTTCTCCGTGAAGTGAATATTCGCAAAACCATGTTCATTGCTTTGGTCTACTACTCAAAGGGATTGCGATACAGGAATCATCAGAAAGTTTCTTCAAAACTAATATTGGCCTACGAAATGATTCTCATTTTCCATAAGCTTCACTACGAATATTCATACCTAAACTAACCCGCCACACATCTCACTCTCTAAAATAAAAATCAGCTTTTTTGTTATTTATCAACTTTTTCTGTTCATTCCATAAATCAAAAATAGTATCGGAAACTTGAATTTTATTACTTCATTTATTTTCCATATGCATATACCTAAAAATATAAAAGCATTTAATCACACCATGTTTTAACTATGGCAGATTCGCCATAATTAAAATTTGGATTATGAATAAAATCGCCCGTCTATACGTATTTTTTCTTGGAAAAATATGGAAAAAAGTAGGACAAAAAAGATCGGTAGAAATTACTCTACCGACCTGATGTTTTACTAGTACCATATTCTTTACTATTTGATGAGTTGTTTTTTGTCCTAGAATTATGTCTCCCATTTCCCTGCTTTCTCTTCCTATCGGAATCCGTAAGGTGGATTTTTCTGAGTTCTGAGTTTTTTCGTATTGATTTTATCAAACAAATATGGATATCTATTAAGATATAATATAAACTTATACAAAAAATCATATGGAAACAAAAATAAAGGTTATCTCCCATGAAGGGGGATTATTGTTTCAAATAGGTGAAACAAAATTTGATAAACTGGATGCGTATGACACATTCAAGAACGAATTTCCACCATCATGCAAGGAGCATTCTCTTACTATAATAAGAAATGGGAAAGAATGGCTTAAATCCGATATTGCCGAAGTCGGTACTCATGCTGCAAGGATGTGCTTTGTAAATATTGAAACAAAAAAGCTACTACATCTCAATCGTTACGTACAATGCATTCAGGATGTAGTTCATCTACCCGAAATCCTTGCTTACTTTTTCAATATTAATGATGAATTACTGTTGGAAGTCCCAGATATCCTTGCTTGGGATATCGCTAAAGAATTAAAATGGAAATGGTGCGTCAAGAAATCAACAGCAGAATTCAAAAAAGACCATCCTAAATTTACTACTGAATCATTAGAAAATTTAGAGGAGGACGAATCTGCTGTTCTTTGGAATGAATATGAAACATTTCAAAACAAAAGAGTTCAGGAATTATTTGATACTCTCCCTACAGACGAAATTCTACGTTTTATATAAAAAACATAGAATAATAATTATTCAAATCCTGAGGGCATCTACTCATCAGGATTTTTTTATTTAAAAATTACATTTCCCCCTTTCCTGCTTTCTTCCTATCGGAATCGGTAAGGTGGATTTTTCTGAGTCTAATGTTTTTTGGGGTGATTTCTACATATTCATCAGTGCTGATGTAGGCAAGCGAATCTTCCAAAGTCAGCGGAATGATAGGTTCGAGTCTCATCGCTTCATCGTTTCAGCTTTCTCTGATATTGGTCTGTTGTTTATTTTTGGTGAGGTTTACCATCATATCTCCTGGTTTTGCACTCTCCCCTACGATCATTCATTGATACATCGCCGCCTGAGGCAGGATGAAAATTTTTCCTCTTTCTTGCAGCTTCCAGATGCTGTATTTCATGCATTTTCCATCTTCCAGACTGATCATAGATCATGTCGTCCTCTTTGGGATATCGCCCTTGTACGGCGCATAATGCGAGAAGGAACTATACATGATTCCCTCGCCCTTGGTCATCAAGACAAACTTGGATCTAAATCCGAGCAAGCCTCTCGTAGGCACTTCAAATTCCAAGGTCGTGATGCCATTGACGGTGTTCATATTGGTCATTTGTCATTTTTTGTTCGCGACCATATCGATGATCGTCCCTGACAATTTCTCGTCGACGTTGATGATGACGTTTTCGATCGGTTCAGTTTTTTTGCCATCTTCCATCTTGAAAATTACCTGTGGAGCAGACACCTGGATTTCAAATCCTTCTCTCCTCATCGTTTCAATGAGTACGGATAAGTGCAGTTCTCACCTTCCCGAAACGGCAAATCTATTTCCTCATTTTTCAAAATCAATTTCCAGTCCTACATTGGTCTGCAATTCTTTGGCGAGTCTTTCTTGGATATTTTTTGAGGTAACTAATTTTCCTTCTCTGCCGGCAAACGGCGAATCATTGACGAGAAAATCCATGGTCAATGTCGGCGCATCTACCTTGATAGGAGGAAATGGCTCGCATCATTCTACACCGATAGTTTCTCCGACATAGATGTTTGGGATACCCGCAATCGTGACGATATCACCACAGCGCGCCTCCTTAGTTTCTACTCTGGAAATTCCCAGCGTCGTAAATATTTTGGTGATTTTTCCTTTTCTCTTTGCCCCTGTATTATCGAATATTACTACTTCTTGACCTTGTTTTACTGTTCATTCGTAGACTCTCCCGATCCCCAATCTTCCGATGAAATCATCATATCCGAGGTTTGCTACCTGCATGCGGAATATCTTGTCAGAGTAATCCGGTGCTGGCTCTACGGCTTTTTCGATCAAGTCAAAAATCGGGAAAATAGTTCCTTTTTCTTTGGCTTCGGCAAAATCTTTGAGATCATCAAAAGCATATCCTCCCTTTGCGCTGCAATAAATGATAGGAAAATCTGCCTGTTCATCCGTAGCTCACAAGGAGAAAAACAAATCAAAAAGCTGATTGATCACCCAGGTCGGTCTTGCGGTTTCTTTATCGATCTTATTGATGACGACGATCGGTTTGAGTCCAAGTTCTAGAGATTTTTTGAGCACAAATTTGGTCTGCGGCATCGGTCCTTCGTAGGCGTCTACGAGAAGCAATACGCTATCGACCATCTTGAGTACCCTTTCTACCTCACTCCCAAAGTCAGCATGTCCCGGAGTATCGATGATGTTGATCACATCTCCTTTGTAGTTGACGGACGTATTTTTGGAATAGATGGTGATGCCTCTTTCTCTTTCCTGGTCATTACTATCCATGATGAGATCCTGATCTTCAGCCAACTTCATAGTCCCCGACTGGGTAAGTAGCTGATCGACCAAGGTCGTCTTTCCATGATCTACATGGGCAATGATGGCAATATTTCTGATCTGCATTGGCACACAAAATGAAATTAAAAAAAAGCTTTGTTGTAAAGCTTTGGTAGTAAAGCGTTTTTGACTAGGGTGTTTGTAGTCTTTTCCTGACGGATTGCAATTGCTTTACGGAGATAAATATGTATGGTAGGGAAGGAGATGCATTGCTGATTAGCTAGACTGGTTGGCTGTTTGTCTACCAGATGAGAGATCGGCGATGAGTTATGTGTCATATTCAAGTAAATATTTCAAAACTAAGGGGGGTTTTTGCCCTTTCGGTCAATCTTCTTTTGAAAAAAGAAGCAAAATCTGTATATCATAAAATGATTTATTTCAGAAAAAGATATTTATGAAAAACAAAATCAATTCTCTTTACAAATTATTACTGTCAGCGTACGGAGTATCAATGTTTTCTGAATGAGTACTTTTGCCAATCTATGCAGTATTCGTTCAAAAAATTTGATGAGATATTCTCGATGCTTCATGAGCTATGGCAGTTTTTCTTATTTCACAATGAATATTTACTATCATTGTTCAACGTCTCAAATGGACATACAAACATCATACGATTATGATGATTATCTGATGGTTTATACGGCTCATGGGTATAGTACTATATCTTGCGGTATCAAGCACACGAATGTTATTTGTTACTCAAATTTTAGTGGCAATGTGAAATGCTATAGCTGATCCTATTTTTGACAAAGAATTAGCTGACAACACGGACAAAAACAACAAATTATTTGAACGAGGTTTGTGGGAAGGAATGCAGGATATTACAAATTGATTAGCGGCAATAATTTGATGACTAATAGCGACATTTTTTTGATTTAAATGGCTTATAGCATTTATGATACTTACATGAACAACCTCATTGATCATGATTTTAATTTATGTGAAAAAATACAAATCAAAGGAATTTAGAATATAAAAGAAAAGAAGAAAAACCCCCAGGGAATAAATGAAATATATAGAATAATAATTTCGTACGAACACATAACGAGCTTCTGCACAACACGCCGCCTGCCATATCAAATTTTAAGGAACGGCGACGCATCAGCAGAGCAAGAAACGTTGTCTGTCATATCCTTACTATCGAAATAATATTTTATAAATAATACTAATTTAATGCTTTCAGATATATCTTATTGTGAGAATATGCCCCATATAATCTTTTCGCAACCAATAAATCTAATTTCAAGTTTAGCTTTTTTAGTAGTTGCATTGATGTTATTTTTCGAATTAAAAAAGACAAATAAATTAAATATTCAGTTTAAAATACTTATCATTCTAATTGGATCAATAGGAATAGGAAGTATTTTACGGCACCTGTATCCAAACAACACAACTATTTACTTTGATGTCTTGCCCATAGTAATATTTTCTTGAACTTTTGCATATTATCTAATGCTCAAAATCATGAAAAACAAAAAGCATTCATTGATAGGATTAGGAGCACTACTAATTTATATAAGCTTATGTTCAATAATTTTAAGAAATTATTTTTATTCAAAATTTATCAACGGCGCTTATGAATACCTCTCATTAATATTGCTTTTTATTTTCATCTTGGTTTATTTTTATTTCAAAAAATTATCTTTTTTCAAAGATTTATTAATTTTAGCTATACTTTTTACCATCTCAATATTCTTTAGACAAATAGATTTAGCAATTTGTAATACTCGAACTTTGGGAACACATTTTATATGGCACATTATAAATGCAACTACCATGTATTTTGCAATTAAATTATTTATTAGAGAGTAGAAATTGAGGGATGCGAACAGACTACAGCCGATACATGACATAACAAGTACGTCACAAGATCGGCAGACGTTGCTCGGGTATAGCTCAAAAGGAATAAAGAGGCAAATTTTTAATACGATCCTATAAAATATGGACACAATACATGATACGAATATAATTTTTTTGAGAAAATATTTGGATGAATCAAAATTCGATTGGATACATTATGATTCACCAATAGATATTTCCTATTTTTCAAGTGGCGGTTGAACTCATTTATACCTAATTCAGAACTGAGACAAAAAATTTTTGGCGAGGATAAATTTCTTTCCTGGCAAAAATGATTGGAAAGTGAAAAGAGGCGAATTTGAAACATTGAAAGAAATAGAACATTTGAGCATATCACCAAAAGCCTATGTATTGAATGAAGACAATGATCTCAACCAAGATTTAATCATAGTCGAATATATCGAAGGCGAAAATATCATTAAATTTTCAGAATCAGATATTGTTTTTCTCGCCAAAGACTTGAAAAAATTACATACTTTCGCCAAAAAATATGATAATGCACAAGCATTACCTTACACATGTTCCATATATAATGAGTTCGCAAATGGCGAAGATAAAAAAATAGAAAATTATAATTTTCAGGACATAGTGCAAGTTTTCTCAAAATATAATTCAATTAAAGAAGATTTAGGTAAATGGTTCAACAGTTTATCCATATTTGATAATTGCGAAAATTTATGCTTATGTCATGGTGATTTAAAATCAGAAAATATCTTGAAAACAGAAAAGGGAATCATTCTTATCGATTGGGAATGCGCTGATATCGATATACCAGAAACTGACATTGGAAGATTGTTTTCATGATGCACATTCACACAAGAAGAACAAGATATTTTCTTGAAAGAATATTACGAAAAAATACCATCAGATGATACCATGGCCAGGATTTTATCCGTTAAAATCGTTTTAGACTTCTTTCGTATCATTGAAAATTACTGCATACATAAGAGAAACCCATTTAATGCGGTGGATATGATAAACGATCTTAACCAATATCAAAAAAATTTGGAAGCAATAAAAAATGCCCTAAATAAATAGAAATAATCGCAGATCCCTTGGAAATACTACAATCATGGCATATGTTTGCTGAAGTCTTTTGGATATCGAAATTTCCAACATATCAATGATTGGTGGGTGGAGATATTTCCCTTTCTGGTCCATTTAATAAAGAAGAAATGTATATACAATATCGAGATCAAGAAACGAACAACCTTGAAATAGTAAAATATACAGATTTTTTAAAAACTATCCCAAAATAAACTTTTATTCATCTAGAACATACTATGACCATACGAGATAACATTTACAAAGAATTTCAAAAAGGTGGTGAGGCGTGGGCAACATTGTGAGAAGAAGAAGTTAATCCATTATTTCAACAATTTTTGAACCAATCATATTTTGAGTCTAAACACGTTTTGGATATAGGATGCGGTATGGGAAAATATTTGAAATTTTTCCAAGCTGGTGGCTTCAAAACAGATGGAATAGATTCAAGTGAAACAGCCGTCGAAATGACAAAGGAAAATTTAGGTGACAATTCAAATATCCAATGCGTCGATATGTTCGATTTTGAAATACCTAAAAATACGTACGATCTAATCATATCTATCTCTACAATTCATCATGGCAATAAAGTACAAGTAAAAAATCTGATCAATAAAGTTTACGATTCATTAAGAGTGAATGGGAAAATTTTTATCACATTGCCTGATTTCGAAAGCAGTAAAAAATGGGATACCTTTAAAGATTCCATGGAAGAAGTCGCAGAAGGTACGTATGCGCCAAATACGGGCCCCGAAAAATGATTGCCTCATAGTTTTTATACAAAAGAGGAGGTTGAGAAAATGTTTTCTGTATTCAAGGATGTAAATGTTGAAATTGATGAAATAGGTCGCTGGATTATCCAAGCAGCAAAATAAAAAAATTTACCCTATACTCCGCAACTCATGATTACTATCTCAAAGGCCAAAATAAAAGATACCTTCGATATCGTGCAGCTCGAACAAGTTATACGAAAAGAAAAAAATGTAGCAAATATTTATGAAACCGCAGCTTTTATAAGAGATGGATTTGTATTTGTTGCCAAAGATAAGAATAAAATAGTAGGCGCTATCATAAGTTTTCTTTCAAGAAGAAATATGGTGTTTGTGACTGATTTTGTCGTGGACCCAGAATATAGAAATCTTTGAATCTGACATAAATTGTATAATAAATTGATGAAGGAAGTAAAAATCCCCATCCAAGCGCTAGTATGAGTGATGTATCCACAATCCATTCATCTACATGAAAGCCTGGGATTCAAAAGAATTAAAAAAATTGATAGACCTTATGGCATCGAGAAATATCCTATGTATCTCTATGAATTGAGAAGAAACGATGAGCCACAAATGAGCTGCAAATGAACTGAAAGGTAAAAAATATTTTTTATTTATTTCCTAAATTCTTTCTCATGCAAAAATCCACCACACAATGCCAATCCTGCGGAATGCCTATGAAAATGGACAAAAAAGGCGGAGGCACAGAAAAAGACGGAAGTCTGAGTCGTATGTACTGTAGTTCATGCTACGAAAACGGAAAATTTAAAAGACCGAATATGACGGTCAAAGAAATGCAAGACCTCGTAAATGATGTGCTAAAAAAAGAAATGAAGTGGTGGAGATTTTTTAGATGGTTGGCCGTGATGCAGATCCCGAGATTGCAGAGATGGAGGAGAAAGTAGATTGTCAATAAATATCTTAAAAATACATTCAAAGTACGGGAAGGTCAAGAAGATTCAGTTATTAAGGATTTTTTAACAACTGCCGCAGAAAGCGAATTTGAAAAATATAGAATTACGCAGGATAGATTATTTGAATCAGACTTTGATCGTTTGGTAAAAGAACAGACAAGGATAGAGAAAAAATAAACACACTAACTTTTTATTTCATACGCACCCTCATATGAAAGAAAGAAACACCAACGTGCCAGCCTCCTATACCAAACTGCTTTCGAAATCTGTAATTACTTCATTTCATTCGTACTTACAGCTTCTCTAGCTGTTTTGCATAACTCTCGCATCCAAAAGGACCCTGTTTCACAGATTCTTTTGGCGGTCGAGTTATCTTGTTTTGATGAAAGACAACAAGGTGCTTCTCCTGCAAAGAGCGAAGAACACCGGATATCATGATGGCGACTATAGCGTCATTGCCGGGCATGTGGAAAAAGACGAAACATTTACGGACGCTATACTGAGAGAAGCAAAAGAAGAAGCGGGAATTACACTGGATCGTGATACTATCAACGTAGTGCATATCCAGCATAGAAAATCTGACAAAGATGGAGAAGGCAGAGTCCATACCTATTTTCTTGCAACGAAACGAGAAAGAGAAATCAAAAGCATGGAGTCTGAAAAATGCAGTGACCTTTCATGGTTTGCTATCGACGAACTTCCTGAAAATATGGTTAAGTGTGTAAAAGCCTCTCTCGAACATATATAGAATGGAATTTTCTATAGCGAATTTGGACGATAAGTCACTTCTTACCTAATGAAATCCCTAATTTCCCTATTTTTCATAAAAATTGTAAATGACTTGACATTATGTTTCTAATATATACTATATGAGTAGTGATTTTTACAACGTATATCCAACTCTTATGAACAAACTGGAACAAAAAATAGCTGAAACCACTACACGAGCAGATGGATTGAAAGAGAAGCTGGAAGTGGCCAAGAAATATTTTTCTGATGCCCTAGTTGAACTGCTACAGATGGAAAGTAATGATGAAAAAGAAGTGAATGACTATCTGCACATGATTGGACATTATATGGACTGGCATATAAATCAGCAGCTTGCATTTATTGACTCAATAAAAGAGGTAGAAATCGAGAAGCTGATTTGAACCCATTCTCCTGACAATCCAACAAGTATGAAATTTACTCAAAACTTCAATGAGATCAATCGAAATATCGCTACCGTAGTTTCTGATGTGTTATTAAGAATGCATACAGAGAATGCCACTGATAAAGATTTTACCAAGAAATGACTGCAGAATATTCTGAACATCATAGCAAAATATGAAGAGAAAGAAGTGAAAATGATAGATGAAGATTTTTCTATTTTACCATTGGGCAATCCAAACTAATACTTGCCGCCATTTTCTTTCATAAAAAAAGGGCTGCAATGTGCAAGCCCTAATATGAGATCTATCCTCATTAATTTAACAATTGAATGGTTATTTTCTTTTTTTGATGCCGATTCCTACATCGTCAGGTAACCACGAAATGGTGATAGTACCTAACTTTATTTTAATCAAGGGAATTTCCTCAATCGCCGGGAACGGCATAATCTTTTGTTCCTTTATTGATTTTTTTAGAATTACTGATTTCTCAGACTCAACATCGATTTGGGCGATTAGAGTATTTTTGTATTTGGCGCCATGATTGGATCTGAGGCCATTGATGGTCACTTTCGTGACCTGTGCGAATCCATGAATGGATGCAGCTGCCAAAAAGGCAACGAGTAGTAATTTTTTCATAGGCTAAGATTTTTTGTTTTTTGGTTTTTTTTATGAGAGCATAATAATTGTTTTGTCGAATAATTCAATTGGAAACTGCTCGTCAAATGAGTATATTTTGTGGTAGATACTTTAATCTAAAAAACAAGACATGGATCGAAAAGAACATTTTAAAAAATGAAAAGAAATAATTTTGGCTACTTCTTCCAAAGAAGGACTTCCAAATGCTAATATTGTTATTTCTTTGGGGCTCGTTGACGATAAATTATTGCTTGCCGACTGCCAAATGAGCACTACAATCAAAAACCTCCAAGAAAACAAAACTATTTGTGTCATTGGTGGATATTGTAGAATCAAGGGTGAGGTGGAAATTTTTTCATCTGGAAAATATTTTGATATATGCGCACAAGAGAGTAAGGGGTATACCGTTAAAAATGCTATTTTGATCAGCATACACGATGTTTTTGATTTGAATGAGGGACAAAAAATTCTTTAAATATTTACTTATATCATCTGCACAGATATATAAAAAATATAAAAAAATAATTTTACTTTCAACTTCTTGGATATGCTTCAATATATTGTTCTTCTTGGCGCTGTCGTATTTATGTTTGGAATATTTTTTTATATCAAAGCGACCTTAAGAGGAGAAACTAAGCCCAATAAAGTCACCTGGCTGATGTGGGCTATTGCTCCACTTATCGCCTCCGCTGCAGCATTTTCGGATGGCGTGCGTTGGGCTGTACTTCCTGTATTTATAGTGTGATTGGGCCCATTGCTGGTATTCGCTATTTCTTTTGTTAATCGCAAATCTTACTGGAAATTAGAGAAATTTGATTATATCTGCGGTGCATGTTCTCTTTTGGCATTGCTCTTATGGCGGATAACCAAAGATCCTATCATTGCAATTTGGTTTGCTATCGCCAGTGATGGATCTGCAGCTATCCCTACCATTATCAAATCTTGGAGATATCCGGATACAGAATCTGTAGAAGTTTACATAACTTGATTATTTAACGCACTGACAAGCTTCTTCGCTTTAAAAACATTTGGCACATCTGAGCTTGCCTTCCCGATATATCTTGTCTTGGTGGATTTATTTCTTATCTTGGCCGTTTATAGAGGAAGATGGAGAAAAAATCATGAAGCAATCTCGGTCAAAAAATAATTTTACATTACCATTTTTCTCATGCTCAAATATATCGTCTTCCTAGGCGCAGTGGTAAATCTGCTGGGAGCATTCTTGTATATCAGATCGACGCTCAAAGGAGAAACTAAGCCCAATAGGGTAAGTCGACTCATGCGAGCAATCACGCCGCTTATCGGCTCGGCAGCTGCATTTTCGGATGGAGTCGGCTGGGGAGCTATTCCTGTTTTCATGTCGTGAATCGCTCCACTCCTGGTATTTTTGGCTTCCTTTCTCAATCGCAAATCCTATCGAAAATTGGGGAAGTTTGATTATGTATGTGGAATATTTTCTGCTCTTGCACTCCTCTTTTGGTGGATCACCAAAGATCCTGCGATAGCTATTTTTCTCGCTATCATCAGCAATTTTTTCTCTGGGATACCTACATTTATAAAATCCCGAAAACATCCAGAAACGGAATCTGTCAGTCCTTACGCAAGCGGACTATTCAACGCACTGACCAGCTTTTTTGCCATGAAGACTTCCGGCTTTATCGAACTCGCCTTCCCGATTTACATCGTCGTCTCAAATCTTTTCCTCGTTATTGTTTTGTTTAGGAAGAAGAAGTAGGGGAATTATTATTTTTCATATTTATCCTTTAAGGCTTTCTTTGGCATTGCTTTTCTATGCGCCTTGCGCCTTCATACTTTCTTTGGCATTGCCCCAAAGAAAGTATGCAAAGAAAAGTCTAGCCTTACGCAAACTTGCCCAATCTCTATTTACAGACTAGTCATCTCCGTTTCTCCTTGCTATGTGTGGTAGTCCAATCTAGCTCAAACCCCAGTAATTACTGGGGACCCCATTTCGCTCTAAGAGAGAATCGTGTGTTGATGATATTGGTGGCTTCGGACATGGGTGCTCAGGCATTGTA
>Ga0172379_10008727_pt1 | contig 12676 bp, 11 predicted proteins | sample GrowelOW334metaG_FD_119756 | JGI IMG/M metagenome (GOLD analysis project Ga0172379, IMG submission 119756) | Groundwater microbial communities from an aquifer near a municipal landfill in Southern Ontario, Canada - Groundwater well OW334 metaG | ecosystem: Environmental > Aquatic > Deep... | reverse complement strand
CTATTGTGGCATTAATTGCCGGTGCAGTGTGGCTGTCTGATAAATCATGCCCTCCATTGATTAGTCTTAATTTACCAGGAACAGATACAATTTTTCCCAGAGTTTTAAAAATCAGGACAATGTGCATCGGGGCTCAGCAAAACGAAATGGAAGTTGCCGACGGGGGAAATTTAGCACAAATAAACTCCGACCCAAGAATTCTTCCCATGGGACGCATAATAAGGAGAACGAGTTTAGACGAATTGCCACAATTTTGGCAAGTGTTAACGGGTGAATGGTCGATGGTAGGAATTAGACCATTGAGTGTGGCGGACCAAAATAATGCTCTAACATTAGATGGAAATTTATGGGAGCGATACGTCAGATTGTTAAAAAGCGGAGTTAAACCGGGTGTCACAGGTTTTTATGGAATATTTGGAAGGAAAGATATAAAAGATTTAGAGGAAAGGATTTTAATGGAAGAAACTTATGGGGAGAGAGCCAGTATGAAAGTAGATTTAAAAATCATTGCCTTAACTATACCGGCGGTACTAAGTGGAAAAGGGGCCAGATAAAAAGATGAGGTGAATTCAACTTCACTTGATTGAAATATTAAGAGTGAGAAAATAAGCCAATGAACAAAACAGATATTCACCCAATTCAGTCCAAAGTTTTATGCGAATTATTGTTTGTCCAACAAGCCAGTTTTTCCGAATTAAAAAAAATGGACATTGGCACAGATTTGTTTAGTTTTCACCTAAGACAACTGACTGACCTAGGTCTGGTTAGTAAAACAGAAAAAGGAAAGTACTGTTTAACTACTAAGGGGAAGGAATATGCTAACAGATTCGATACGGAGGCCACGGAAGTGGAAAGGCAACCTAAAATAGGTGTTTTAATAATTGGTGTAAAAAATGAAAATGGGCAAACTAAATATTTAATGCAACAGAGATTAAAACAGCCCTATTTTGGCTTCTGGGGATTTGTAACTGGCAAAATACGTTGGGGTGAAAAATTTGAAGAAACAGCGTTAAGGGAACTTGGAGAGGAAACGGGGTTGAAGGGTAAGTGTGAGTTGGTTGGGATTGAGCACAAAACAGACCTAGCAGAAGACGGTACGGTACTAGAAGATAAGGTGTTTGTTACCTTTAAGGCAACTGAACTTAAGGGTGAACTTCAAGAAAACTTTGAAGGCGGTAAGAACCAATGGATGAGTAAAACCGAAATTGAAAAACTGACAGAACCGTTTGATGATGTGGAGGCAATTATTGAGGATATGGAAAGCGGGATTTTTTGGTTTAGAGAAAGAAGTTTTAAGGTAAAAAGGTATTAATTGGTAAAGTGGTACAATCGGTTATGCCTAATAACCGGCTTTATTTCACCACAGGTCTGCCCTACTCGGGAAAAACGACACTAACGCGCAAGTTAGTTGAGAGATTTGGGTGGGAGGTGGCGTCAGTGGACACAATAATGGAGAGAGAAAATATGTGGCGGGAGGGGCATCCGACTCAAGACGACTGGAACCAGGCATATTCGGAAGCATACGAGACAATAAAAACAAAACTGAAAGCAGGAAAGAACGTGATTTTTGACTGTGGTAACCTGCCATTTAAGGAGAGGCAAACGGCTCGAGACATTGCCGAAAGTTTGGGGGTTGAAGCAAAATTAATCTATATAAAAGTTGACGAGGAAGAATTAAAAAGAAGAAGGGCTAAAAACGCTATAACTAAAGAAAGAGGGCAGCTTAATGATGAGGAGATGGAACTGGCGTGGAAACTGTGGGATGAGGTGAAAGAGGGAGAAAAGCCGATTATTTACACGGGTAATGAAGACATGGAGACATGGATTAAAGAAAATCTATGAGCACTCTTGGGGGTAAAGCTGGTGGCCACAACTTTCATGGAGCGCCGGAAAGGTTTGACGTAGTGGCCCAATATATTTACAAAACTTTTGGTAACAAAATTAAATACATTGCCGACGTAGCCGGAGGCCAAGGAATGCTCACCCGAAATCTTAGGAAAAAATACAACTATGAAGCCGAAGTGGTGGACCCCAGAGGATGGACACTAGTAGGAGTACCCGGGAGGAAAGAAGAATACCTGGCGGAAATGGCTGGCTACTATGACTTAATTGTTGGGTTACATCCAGACCAGGCAACAAGACCGGTAGCAGAATCAGCCAAAGCCAGACCGACAATTTTAATCCCCTGCTGCAACTTTTGGGACAATACAAAAAAGCTAGGGCGAGAGGCACTACTTGAGGAAATTTCCAAATTTTATGATGAAAATAAAATCACTTATAAACGGGTGGTGTTTGATTTTGACAGTTCGAAAAATGTCGGATTAGTTTCCATGCCTCCGAGAGGTCGAGGACATGTGTCAACAAAAACAAGAGGGAATAAACACGTTTAATTAATTATTTTTTAGTAAGTAATCACCGAGTTGATATCCCCTTCTGATCCAATTGTCTACGTGAACATTTTCTTCATCTTTGGCCAGTTGGGCTAAATAGTTGTTAGCACCCAGCAATCGGATAATAATAAACCTATTTAGAGCCAAGAGGTCATCTTTGGTAAGAGGAAAAACTGATTGATAACCCTCCAAAACCCAAGATTTAAGCTCTTCCCAACGGTTAAAACTAATATCCTCCCATTGATAAAGACAGGCCAAAAAGGTGGCAATTTCTTCGATTACCGTGCCGGACTTGCGGTCGGAAAAATCAAAAAAATAGACATTGTCGTCTGGTAAAAATTGAGCATGCTCCAGGGACAAATCAGAGTGAATTAGCGAGCGGGTTAACGGAGCAGGCTCAGCGTGGGAGTTAAGATAAGACTGCATTTTGTTATCAACTTCGTCAAAATCTTTTAGTTGAGGTGGGTTAAATTGACGGACAGAAGAAGAACTCAGGACTAGGTCAATTGCCCTATTCGCCGTTTCCTTTTCTTCCCAGGGAGAAACGTCAGGCATAGCCTTAAGACCCGGATAACTTTCAAGGACCAAATGCATACGGGCAATATCACGAGAAATTACCTGAAGTTCTTGCTGGGTGACAGTTGAAGGTGAGGCCATGCGAAGGTTTTCAAAACGCATAACAAAAACTGCAAATTCCATACCGTGATAATTAAGAAGGCTGACATCAGAATTATCTTTACCCGGGAGCAGGACTGGTGTGTGAATTCCACGATCATTTAGATAACGAAAAAGGTTGGCTTCGTCCCGGATCCTGTCAAGTGGACCTTCCTCGAGGCCAAAAACTTTTATCATCCACTGACTGGACCCATTTTTAAATTTCCAAACAGCTGAGCTGGTACCACCTTCAATTAACACAAAGACTTGAGGTGAGTTAAGTGAATAACACTGGTTTAAATGATTTAAAACAGATTCGCGGGCGACTGATTTCGAACTTACTTTTTCGGAAGACATAAAAAATTATAGCAAGGGGTAAAATCAGGAATGGTTAAAGTTATTAAAATAGTTGTTCCAGAAACAACAGAGAAACTTGAGTATTTGCAAAAAATCTTAGTAGATTGTGCAATAAAACCTAACAATAGAGCAGACAAGCCAACAATCGTATTTGAAACTCAGAAAGATGTTCTAAATCCAACTGTCAGCTTTGATGACGAAGAAAAAGACAGCGACCAATTTTGGGTGGGGAAAATGGAGGTGGGTTTTAATTTGAAAAAAACCGATAAGAAAGAAATCAAATCCACAGGACCAGAATTAGATATACTTGAAGACAAATTTGGTCAATACTTAAAAGTTAAATGGCCAAACACAAGCTACTACCAGCTGAATTTTGATTTACTTTATCAAAGATTAAGGGGGCACATTGTTTCTCTTGACCATGCCGGAATAAACATTCACCCCAAAATTATAGAATTTGGGGAATTTGATAGATTAATCAATAAGTTAGCCAAAAGTTCTGAGGTAATCACCTATCCCACTAATGACAACTGGTATTTTGTTGTACCAGAAGCAAGAGAGACTGGACCGTACTTCGAATTGGTAGGAGATTTTAAGTACAAATATCCAGAGCTGCAAATTGATATTCAAACCGATCTAACACCAAAAAAAGTTATTGAGATGTTTCCTCAACCTTATGGGTATTATGACTCTAATCCCAAGACCGGTGATTATTGCGTGAGCGTGTTTATGTACACAGGTTGGAACGATACATCTTTAAGAGTTGATATTAGATTTAAAGTCGATAAACCTAACTGGAAAGAAAGGTTTGTCAGAGAAGGTAAAAGAGTCGAGTGAGTCGCGAGTGAGTAGTTTTAATTAAGCCTGACTTAGGCGTTTTCGGAAATGTCGGTAACTTCTTTGACTAAGGGACGCTGCTCATTTTCTTGGTGTTTTTCCAAAAACGCTTTTTCCAAATCAATATTTTTTAATTCACAAAGTCTAAGTAGATTCCAAAAGACATCGACAATTTCATGACTTAGGTCTTTGATGCTTTGCTGTTCGCGAATGGCTTCAAAAACTTCACCGACTTCTTCGCCTAACCGCAATAAAACTTCTTTGTCATCTTTGGGATAAAAACCACGCCTTTTTAGTTGAGCTACCATTAATTCCTGAAGTTCTTGGATTGTTTTAGCCATGCTTTACTATAACCCCATTTTTAACATGATTGAAGAGTGAGTCCCGGGCGGGAGTCGAACCCGCCTATACGGTTTTGCAGACCGCTGTATAACCGCTTTACTACCGGGACGTGACCTATTTTACCAAAGATGCCTGGGCGGCGGCCACAATGGCTATTGGGACTCTAAAAGGAGAACACGATACATAATTTAGACCAATGTCGTGACAATACTTTATAGTATCTGGATCCCCTCCTTGCTCGCCACAAATGCCCACATGAAGCTCGGGTTTGGCTTTACGGCCTAATTCAACTGACAACTTCATTAGGGCACCAACACCATTAATATCCAAACTCTGAAAAGGATCGATGGGGAGAATCTTTTCGGCTACATAATCTTTAAGAAACTTACCAGCGTCATCGCGAGAAAATCCAAAAGTCATTTGAGTTAAGTCATTGGTGCCAAAAGAGAAAAAGTCAGCCTCTGAGGCAATTGCGTCGGCGGTAACTGCCGCGCGGGGGATTTCAATCATAGTACCAATTTCGTAATTCATGGTAACTCCAAATTCCTTGATAGTAGCCTCAATTACCGGAACCAAGCGCTCTTTTAACCAAATCAGTTCAGCCACATGGCCAACAAGCGGAATCATGATTTCTGGAGTAATGGTACTGCCTGATTTAATGACTTCACAAGCGGCACTGGCTATGGCCCGAACTTGCATTTGATAAATTTCGGGGAAAGTAATTCCGAGGCGGCAACCACGGTGGCCCATCATGGGGTTAAATTCGTGAAGTGAGGCAACTTTCTCGGTTAACTTTTCCGGAGTAACCTGGAGCTCTACAGCGAGAGCTTCAATGTCTGCGGCGGCAGTTGGCAAAAACTCATGGAGAGGCGGATCGAGTAGGCGAATTTTGACCGGTAACCCAGCCATGATTTCAAACAACTGCTTAAAGTCGTTTTTCTGCATGGGGAAAATTTTATCGAGGGCCGCTTGCCTGCCCTCAAGCGTGTCTGACAGAATCATTTGTCGGACAGCAAAAATCCGGTCGGCTTCAAAAAACATGTGCTCGGTACGGCACAGACCAATGCCCTGGGCACCAAAATCGCGGGCGGTTTGGGCGTCGCGGGGAGTATCGGCATTAGCCCGAACCCCGAGAGTTTTTATTTCTTTGGCCCAGGTTAGAATAGTGCCAAAATCGCCTCCAAGAGACGCAGGCAGTGTAGGAATTTCTCCCAAAAATACTTCTCCGGTGGACCCGTCCAGCGTTATTACCTCCCCTTCCTGGTAAATGACATCGTTAACTTTTAAGACTTTAGCAGTGGCGGAAACAATAATGCCTTCCGCACCCGAGACACAGCTTTTACCCATGCCGCGGGCCACAACGGCAGCGTGTGAGGTCATGCCACCACGCGCTGTCAGGATGCCTTGAGCGGCATTCATACCGGCAATATCCTCAGGACTGGTTTCCTGACGGACGAGGATTACTTTTTTACCAGTTTCCACGGCTTCAACAGCCGCCTCGGGGGTAAAGACAATGGAACCGGTAGCAGCGCCAGGAGAAGCCGGAAGCCCACGGGCTAATAGTGTAAAACCAGACTTAGCTTTAGGGTCGAGAGTGGGGTGAAGCAAACCATCGAGTTTACCGGCGTCTAGCCGGGCAATAGCCTCGGACTTAGTAATTTTGCCTTCTGAGACTAAGTCGATGGCGATTTTGACCATAGCCGGAGCAGTGCGCTTGCCTGAACGGGTTTGGAGAATGTAGAGGACACCATTTTCGATGGTGAACTCAACGTCTTGCATGTCCCGATAATGATTCTCCAATTTTTGGAAAATTGAAAGCAATTCAAGATAGATTGTTTCGTTATCTTCTTTTAAAGAAACGAGGGGCTTGGGGGTACGGATACCAGCAACAACGTCTTCGCCCTGGGCATTCATTAAGTATTCACCGTAAGGGGCTGACTCACCGGTACTGGGATTACGGGTAAAAGCCACGCCCGTTCCGGAATCGGTACCTAAATTGCCAAAGACCATGGATTGGACATTGACGGCGGTGCCAAAAATTTTAGTTTCATCAATTTTGTTTAAAAGACGGTAGGTGATGGCCCGCTGATTGTTCCAAGATTTAAAAACGGCGGTGATGGCTCCCCAGAGTTGATCGGTAGGATTGGTGGGAAACTCACGGTTCTTTTCAATTTTGAAAAGTTCTAAATAACTTTTAATGACTTCCTGCCAGTGACTGGCATCCAACTCAGTATCAGCGTGAAGACCATGGCGGGATTTGACCTCAGAAAGACGGTGCTCAAACATTTCATGATCAATACCTTCAACTACATTGCTATACATTTGAATAAAACGGCGGTAAGAATCGGCAGCAAAACGGGGATTATCGGTCGACTTGACCAAACCATCAACCACCTCGGGGTTTAAGCCTAAATTTAAAATAGTGTCCATCATGCCGGGCATGGAAGCTGCGGCGCCGGAGCGAACAGAGACCAAAAGTGGATTTTGAGGGTCACCAAATTTTTTGCCGGTGATGGTTTCAAGTTGACTGATGGCGCTGGTTACCTCACCCTTTAAAGACTCGGGAAGAGTGAGGTTGTTTTCATAATAGGAACGGCAAACTTCGGTAGTTAAGGTAAAACCGGGAGGGACAGGCAAACCGAGGTTGGACATTTCGGCAAGATTGGCACCTTTGCCACCAAGTAAGAATTTTTGGGTGGCGTCACCCTCAGTTTGGACTTTGGAAAAAAAGTAGACATATTTCATGGACCAAGGTTAAAGCCCCGAGGCCATAAAATCAATTACTTGAAAAGGAGCCCGCCCCATTCAACCAAGGTAAAACCGGTGCGCTTGGGAGCTGATAATTTTTGGGGTTTAAGAGTGATAGGTGAGTCTAAACCTTCAAACTCTAAAAATAATCTAATGGTAGTGTCGGGCCTGGGAGATACCTTAAGAGGAGCCAGGCGGTTCATGTCAGCAGTTCCTAACCAAGTCAGTCGAACAAAGGGAGTGGAGGGTAGACGGGGTTGCCAAAACTCCATGAAGTCAGCTGATTCTTTTTGGTTTAACCCGAGAAGCCGGAGGTGGCGGTTAACAGTAGCAATTAAATCTTGTTGAGCCACCACAAAACCTTGATCCCGATAGTCAGGATAAAGCCCATTGCCTTGGCCTTCCCAGAAGAGGTAAGGATAGTTTTGACCTTGATAATTTAGAGAACCGTCGGGTTGAGCCAGAACCTGCCAACCAATACTTGAATAAAGTGGCTCACTTTGAGTGATTTTGGCGCCGACTTTTACAGATACTTGGGTTGGCACTTGAGGATAAAGATAAATCACTGGCTTGCCACATTCGGCCATGGGTTGGTAATTGGCACTAATAAACAACAAGTAGTTACCCATTTTGTCTTTCCAAATAAAATGGTTATGCTGTTTGGCAAAATCATTAATATTTAGGAAACCAGGTTCAGACTCCCTGCCGACTTTGTAGTTGTTGTAAAGTTGCCCAACAAGCGGGTGGTTTGGATCGGTAACCTGAAAGACTTCGTATTGCGGTTGACTTTCGTTGAACATATACCCGGAATGAACTTTTTGGGAGATAAATTCTGGCGAAAGGGAATAATTGTCATTCCTACTCTCAGACCCGCAACCACCAATCAAACGGGTATTGAAACTTGTAGAGTTTTCCGACCTGTCCTCCCAAGTAATGTTTGGTTTTTGATCATCGTTCATACCGGGGACAGTTGGGATGTATCTAACAAGTGTATTGTCCTTGAGACGGAAATAATAATTTAAACCAAAAATTCCTGAGGGTTTTCCAGATACCTGGTTTTTGGTGTAATAAAGGGCACCAGTGGGAAAGTCTTGGACCAATTGAGGGGAAGGAAGAGACTCAAATTTGTCTGTTGTGGTATAGCTCATTTTATAATCACCTTTAAGATCATCTGTGGTAAATAACCGTTCGGGAGGGTTTAGCTCCGGTATTTGGTAGGTCCAGGTGGATATTTTATTACCGTCAAGCAAGTTATCAAAGTAATTTTGGGAATCAGGAGTTGGTACTAAGAAGTTACGGGGTCCGTCGACAACCACCCGAAGAATGGTGTCAAACTCTCCCATTCCCTGAGTGGGAACGTAAGCCAGAACTAGTTTTTGGCCTTGAGGTAAAGTGGCAACCTGGTAATACTTTGCCTTGGAAGGGGTGTATTCAGAGGTGTTTTCCTGGTTTAGAGATTTAAAAATATCTAAAGCCGGGTGAGTGACGGGCGAAGAATTCCAACTGATGGATTCAGAAACAGGAGTGACGGGACTAGGAACAAGTGAGAGGACCGGAATAGTTGGGGTAACAACGGGAACAGTGGGAGTGGGGGAAATGGAAGGAACAGGTAAACCCTGAGACTGACGGTAAAAGTTGTAGGCTAGAGCCAAGGAAGCTACAACAAGAATCGTAAGCAGGGCAACAATTAACCAAAGAGGGTTAACGGTAGGTTGGGCTGGGGGGACTAATTCGGGGTTATTTTCTTGTGGTGGAAGAAGGGTACGAGTCATAAAAAAGTGTACCACTAAAAGTATCAGTGGTGGCAGAAAATGGGAGCTTTAGGGAAGAAAAGAACTTATATAATTCTTTGGTTTTGGAATCTCCGGTTAGGAGAAAATATTGACCCTTAACTAGTTTATAAGGTAAAAAAACCAAATGGGTACCAGCTTTGGTTTGAGCGCCGGCAACAATCATGTTTTTGGGCAGTGTGAGTGGCAAATTTAGCGACGGATTAAATTGGTCAACGCCGTAAAAAAACCGGTCGCCTAAACTGGTTTGGTTGAGTTTGCGCTCAAGTGTGGGTGAAAAAGTAAAAGTAAACGGGCGGGGAGGGTGGTAAGAGTTAGCCGATGATGGGGAGTAATAACCCATAACATGAGAGGTGGATTCAGTGTCTCGCAATCCTGCTAACTTAGTTGAATTAGTGTGCGCCAATAAATGAAAGTTAGTTGAGGATTTGAGGCCAGAGAATTTCATTAATACATAAAGTGATTGCTGACTGTCGACTTCCAAAGCAGGAACATCTAAATGATTTTGAGTAGAAAGCGTATAGAGCGTTTTTTGGTCATGAACATCGGCCAAAGCCCAGGGTAGATAATGGGAAAAATCAACGGAAACCAACAGCAGACAATCCTTTTGACAAACTTCAGAAATTGTAGAGACTAAACTGTTAAGAGAGGTAAGAGGAACCTGTTGGCCAAGAAGTATGGGAAAAAGGGAGGCTTGGGGAAAAGTGGCTTTAATATCCCCCAATAAATTAAAAACTGTGTGATCGTTTTTAACCACACCGTTTTGAAGAGATAGAAGTGGACTGAGGCGAGGCAAAAGAGGTGTAGCAAAGTTAATTTGACCCTTATTTAGGGTCCAATTTTGGTTGGAATAAGAACGCTGGCGCTGATTTACGGAAAAATGGTCAGGACCAATTAAAATTATGGTTTTGGTTTTAGGACGCAGACGGGCAATGGTTTTGAGGGATTTTAGCCGAGTGGAGGCGACAATATCGTGGTGGGGGACAACGGCGGCAACGGGAAGGTTAGTAGCAGGTGATGAAAAAGGCAGGGTAAAAAGTGAGAGTAAGAAAGAAAACATAAACTAAAGTTATAATAACCCATGGATGAAATACTGGATTTAGTTAATGAAAAAGATGAAGTGATTGGCCAAGTTTCCAGAAGTGAGGCGAATTCCAACCCAAATATTTATCACAGAGATGTTGCGATTGTGATTTACGATAATGACAAGAAAGTATTGCTTCAGAAACGTAATATGACCAAAAAGTTATTACCAGGATACTGGATTGTGAGCGTGGCTGGACACATTGGCAAAGGCATGGACCCTGAAACAGTGGCCCACAGAGAATTAGTTGAGGAGTTGGGTTTTGATACTAAGTTAGAATATGCCGGAAAAATGTTAACGGTATTGTCAAACGAGAAAAACTTTACCTATTGCTACTACGCTAAATACGAGAATCAGAAAATTATCCCACAAGCTAGTGAAATTAGTGAGTACAGATTTTTTTCACCAGAGGATGTAGAGACACTTATAAACTCGGGAGAGAAATATCAGCAAGAATCGATTGATTGGGTGAAAAGATTTTGGAAAGAAAAACATTAAACCCCGCCGAAGCGGGGTTTAAAAAGACAAATGAGATTCTTCTCCCGAAAGCTTTCGGGATCAGAATGACAAAGATTATCCACCATAGGCGGATGATTTCATCACATCATGTCGTCCATACCGCCCATGCCACCCATACCACCAGGAGGCATGCCTGGACCTTTAGCTTTTTCCGGCATATCGGTGATAAGTACATCAGTGGTGAGAATCATGGTACCCACTGAAACAGCGTTGATTAGGGCCGATTTGGTTACTTTGGCGGGGTCAAGAATGCCAAACTTAATCATGGAACCAAACTCTCCGGTTGCGGCATTGTAGCCATAATCAGATTTGGGATCGGCCTTCATGGCGTCCCGGATTTTATTGAGAATATAACCACCATCTTCACCGGAATTTTCAGCTAATCTTCGGATTGGCTGTTCAAGAGCAAACTTGAGAATATTAATTCCCACCTGTTCCTCGTCGCTATCTCCTTTAATTTGGTCCAGTACTGATGCAGCCTTCAAAAGGGCTATGCCACCACCGGGCAGAATCCCCTCCTCAACGGCAGCCTTTGTAGCATCAATGGCGTCTTTAACCCGCTCGAGACGCTCTTTCATTTCTACTTCAGTGGCTCCACCAACTTCCAAAACAATGGCTCCACCAATTAGTTTGGCGATACGTTCCTGGAAGTTTTTATTGTCATATTCGGAAGTGGTTTTGTCCATTTGAGCTCGAAGTTGAGCCACACGGGCTTTAACATCTTCTTTTGAACCAGCGCCACCCAAGATTCGAGTTTTGTCTTTGTCGGCAGTGACTGAGTCGGCCCGGCCACAAAACTCGGTTGGTTCGGCGGTGTCAAACTTGGCACCAACTTCGTCTGAAATGACTCTACCGCCAGTTAAGACAGCAATGTCTTCTAACATGGCTTTGCGGCGGTCTCCAAAACCCGGAGCCTTAACCGCTAAAGCGTTAAAGGTACCCCGAAGTTTATTTAGAACCAGGGTGGTTAAAGCTTCACCGTCAACATCTTCGGCAATGATAACAAAGTTTTTAGTGAGCTTAACCAGTTTTTCCAAGAAAGGCAGAATATCTTGAATGGAGCTGATTTTCTTGTCAGTAATAATAATATAGGGACTATCGATAACTGACTCCATGGCTTCGGTATTGGTAGCAAAATAGGGCGAAAGAAAACCCTGGTCGAATTCCATACCGGAAGTTTCTTTGGTTTCAATAACCAACCCCTTACCCTCTTCGGCAGTGATTAACCCGTCACGGCCGACTTTGATTACGGCTTCGGCGATTTTTTTACCGATAACGGAGTCACCAGCAGAAATGGTGGCGACATTTTCAATTTCGTCATTATCTTTAATATTGATACTTTTTTTCATGGCGTCGAGTTCAGCTAAAATGGCAGCCAGACCTTTTTCTAAACCCTTACGGATGATCATGGGATTAGAACCGGCGGTGACATTTTGTAAACCTTTATTGGCAATAGCCTGAGCCAGAAGAGTTGCGGTAGTAGTACCGTCTCCGGCGATGTCGTTGGTTTTAGAAGCAGCCTCCTTTAAAAGCTGGGCACCCATGTTGGCAAACGGGTCTTTTAATTCAATTTCTTTGGCAACAGTAACACCATCGTGGATAACATTGGGGGCACCCCATTTTTTATCAATGGCAACATTGCGACCCTTGGGTCCTAAAGTAGTAACAACAGCGTTAGCTAAAATGTTGATACCCTGAAGCAAAGACTGGCGGGCATCGGCTGAGAATTTAATTTGTTTGGCCATAGTTAGTGTATTTAATGTATATAGTAATAATTTGTAATTTACTTAATGACTGCCATAATGTCTTCGAACTTGAGAAGGAGCAGGTCCTCTTGGTCCTCTTTATACTCTTTGCCACCCCATTCGCGGTAAATGACAGTGTCACCCGTAGCGCAGGGTGAAGTTTTTTTGGTGCCGTAATCGGAAATATACTCAGAACCAACACTAATAACT
>Ga0172379_10008726_pt1 | contig 12679 bp, 11 predicted proteins | sample GrowelOW334metaG_FD_119756 | JGI IMG/M metagenome (GOLD analysis project Ga0172379, IMG submission 119756) | Groundwater microbial communities from an aquifer near a municipal landfill in Southern Ontario, Canada - Groundwater well OW334 metaG | ecosystem: Environmental > Aquatic > Deep... | reverse complement strand
GGCAACCGAGTCAGTTCGGTCCCTGATTGCCGAAAATCGGATTAAACAACTAACTACGGTGCTTCAGACTTCACGGGCCGAGGGAATGTTGAGTTTAGATCAATCACTGGCGGAATTAGTTAAATCCGGTGAAGTGTTAATCGATAAAGCAATTGAATATGCCGCTGATCCTGAAAATTTTCGGTCCAGATCAAAATCTTAGCTTCTAGACTTAGTTACTAAAAGCCATAAGCTACTTTATGCCCAATTTTCGCTATAAAGCCACTGATGAAAATAATGAAGAAGTCGAAGGAATTGTTCAAGCTGCTTCGCCGGAGGTAGCAGCGGATATTCTAACTGATCAAGAGCTGACTATCATTTCTTTGGTGGAAGAAAAGAGCAGTTTTTTGGAGCGTTCTTTAAAAATTTTAAATCGAGTGAAAATTAGAGATTTAGTCATTTTTTCTCGTCAGTTGTCAGTAATCGTTTCCGCCACTATCCCTTTAGTCCAGGGTTTGAGGATTTTAGTGACCCAGACTGAAAGCACGGTTCTCAAAACTATAATTTCTGAAATGGCTGATGATGTCGAAGGGGGAGCTAAACTTTCTGCTGCCTTAAACCGCCATCCCGAAGTTTTTAGTGATTTTTTCATCAATATTATTAAATCAGGAGAAACTTCCGGTAAATTAGATGAAGTTTTAAATTATTTGGCTGATCAACAGGAAAAAGATTATGATTTAATGTCTAAGATTAAGGGGGCAATGATTTATCCGATTTTTATTTCCTCTGGTTTAGTAGTCGTCGGAGCGTTAATGATGATTTTCGTTATACCCCAGCTAACTTCCGTTCTGACAGAAACCGGAGCGGAGTTGCCCATTTCCACTAAAATTTTAATTTTTACAAGTAATTTTCTAGCAGCTTATTGGTGGTTATTATTGATTGCTTTGGGTCTAATTTTTGGCCTAGGCAAAATGCTACTTCAAACTCAGTCAGGCCGCCACTATTTTGATGTTTTCAAATTGAAAGTTCCTATATTTGGCAAACTTTTTCAAAAGATAATTTTGGTTAGGTTTACTCGGAGTCTTTATACTTTGACTACGGGTGGTGTCTCTTTAACTAAAAGTTTAGATATTGTTGCCTCAGTTGTGGGTAACGATGTTTATAAAAGATTAATTAAAGAAACGGCCGCTGAAGTTGAAGACGGCAATTCAATTGCCACGGTTTTTTTACGAAGTAAAGAGATGCCGGTAATGGTTTCCCAGATGTTAAATTTAGGGGAAAAAACCGGCCGCCTTGATGACATCCTCGATAAGTTGTCTAATTTTTACAGTCGGGAAGTATCTAATATTGTGGCTAACCTAGTTTCCTTGCTTGAACCTTTGATTATGACTTTAATGGGCGTGGCAGTAGCGGTTTTGGTTTCGGCAATAATTTTACCAATGTATAGTTTAGCTAGTAGTTTTTAAAATATTAATTAAGATAAATAAACATGCCTATGTTTAAAAAGAATAAAGGCCGAAAAGGCTTTACTCTAGTTGAACTCTTAGTCGTTGTTAGTATTATTGGGATTTTGTCGACTTTGTCAAATGTTTCCGTTAATATTGCCCGGGTCCGGGCGCGTGATGCTAAAAGAAAAGCTGACATGGCTCAGGTTAAACTTGCTTTGTATCTGTATTATGATGACAATCTTCAGTTTCCCGACGCCGATGAATTGCCGGAAAATGCCATTGCCAATTGGAATAATATTTTAGTCCCGGCTTTAAATGGTAACCCACCTGAATTTGTTTATATGGTTTTAGTCCCTAAAGATCCCCTCAACAAAACCCCTCATTTTTACGGCTATAATACCCTTAGGAATGATCAAGAGTTTGTCCTTTCTTATTATTTAGAGGATGGCGGCCCGCAAGAGTTTCATGGCTATTAATTTGTTGATTTTGTTGTTTTTTGGTATAATATAGAAAACTGTTGATAACTAATTAAAAAATAAAAATTCGCGTAATAACGCGATCACCAAAGGAAAGGGGGTGAAAAAATGAAGAAAAAAGGTTTTACACTCATTGAGTTATTGGTGGTAATTGCCATTATCGGTTTGTTATCCACCTTAGCGGTTGTGGCTTTGAATTCTGCCCGGCAAAAAGCCCGGGATGCCAAGCGGGTGGCTGATATCAAACAGGTTCAGACCGCTTTAGAGCTCTACTTTAACGACCAGAATCGTTATCCGGGTTCGGCTGAATCAACTGGTACGGCCTATGCCGCTATCACCAGCGCTGTTTTAGGCTCAAGCAGTTATCAATGTTTAGGTACGGTGGGTTGGGCTGCCACAGGTTGTACCGGAGCTTACATGGGGTTAGTCCCATCCAATCCGACGCCGGTTAATACTGCTGTTGCCAGCTATTATTATTCCAGTACCGCAAGTAACGGCTATTCTCTTATTTTTGCTTTAGAAGGCCAAACTGGCGGTTTGGGCGTTGGAGCGCATACGGCGACTCAAGACGGAATTCAGTAATTTTATATAACTCGGAAGCTTCCAAATTTCAACCCCGCCCTTTTTTAGGGGCGGGGTTATATTATAATAAGATTTCAATTTGGGTGAGTGATTTCCCTTACCTTCAGGCGATAACCGTAGCAAGTGATAAATTACCAAAACAAAATTACAAATCACATGATAAAATTTTAAGCATCAAATCACAAATATCAAACAAAGTACAATGACCAAAATTACAAATTAAAAACGGCCGAGATTGGCATTTTGGATTTTGACCCATTCGGCAAGCTCAGGGTCACCCTGAGTTTATTGAAGGGTGAAAATTGTGATTTGAGATTTGTTTGGAGCTTGTAGTTTGGAATTTGGTGCTTATTACCCATGACTTCCAGTCGACAGTGGTTTGAAAAATAAGTAAAAAATGATATAATTTAGAATATGGATTTAGGCAAAAGCCAAAAGTTTTTTCCAGTTTTGTTTCTGCTCGGTTTAGTAATCCTATTTTTCTTTCCCTACCTGACGGGTGGAAAGATTCCTTATGCTGCTGATTTGACCGGCAGCGATTTAACCGAATTGGATTTGCCATTACGTTTTTTGGCCAAAGAATCTTTCCAGCAGGGTCAAATCCCACTTTGGACTGATTTATTATCCAATGGCTTCCCGATTTTAGCCGAAGGTCAGGCTGGCATTTTTTACCCTTTTAATTTTATTCTTTTTAATCTTTTACCTTTTAATCTTGCTGTTAATTTTACTTTGATTCTAAATTTTTTTTTGGCTGGGCTGTTTGTTTATTTTTATTGCCGGGTTTTGAAAATTAGCCAAGTCGGTTCGATACTAGCCGCTTTAGCTTTCAGCTTTAGTGGTTTTTTTATTTTTCGCTTTAAACATTTGAATTTGATTAATGCAGCGATTTGGCTGCCCTTGGAGTTTTATTTGATTGAGAAATATTTTTTGAGTAAAAGAAGACCGTTGATTATCATTGCCTTAAGTTTGGTTTTTGCCGTTCAGTTTTTTGCCGGCCATGTCCAGATTACTTATATTTCTTTAATGAGTTGTTTTATTTATTTTACCTTTAAAGTTTGTTTTCATCGGCATGAAAAGATTCGAAAAAAAATCATAGAAGTATTTTTATTTTGGTTGATTGTCGGCTTCATTACTTTTGGTTTAAGTGCCATCCAATTTTTACCAAGTTTTGAATTTGCCAAAATTTCTGACCGCCAGAGCTGGATCAGCTATGAGAATGCCACATCATTTCAATATCATCCGGCTAATTTATTTACTTTTGTTTCACCTTATGCTTTTGGCAATCCAGCCAAAGCCACTTATCAGCAAAACAATAGAGAATTTGGTGTTTTCTGGGAAAATAATATTTATTTTGGCATTTTGCCTTTGGTTTTTTCTCTAGTGGCAATTTTTTTCTTATTTTTTAAAAGCCGAAAAGTTAAAATTTTGACATTTCTACTATTAATATCTTTTTTCTTTATTCTGGGTGATTTCAATCCTTTCTTTGGTTTATTTTGGCAATTTATTCCTGGTTTTAAATTATTCCGGTTTCCCCAAAGATTTTTACTTTTGGCGTTGATTTCTCTAGTGACTTTAAGTGGGCTGGGATTTGATTGGTTTTGGCAGAAAGCTTTGGTCTGGCAATCCAAAATTAAGTCTGAGATTAAATCTAAATTGTTATTCAAATTTTTGTTACCATTGGTATTAATTTTAATCACAGCCATTGATTTATTTGTGGTTGCTTTTAATTATGTTGGCACCTTGGATTATGATGCTTATTTCAATAAACCAGCCAGCGTCGAATTTTTAGAACAAGACCCTGACAACTTTAAAATTCTCAGCCTCCGCTGGATGGATTCCTGGCAGCGGCTTTATGGCCTGGCCGGTGGCTGGCAAAATAATTTATCTTTATTTATTGCCGGTAGGAATTTGCTGCCGCCAAACCTTAATGTCTTTTGGGGTATTCCAACGATTGAAGACCGCTCATTATTTGAAGGCGGCTTAGGCGGTGTTGGCCGGTTTTCTCAATACCAAAATATTCTACTGGGCATCAATCAATCTTTTGAAGATACTAAGCAGATGGCATTTACTGACCAATTTTTGAAACTTTTAGGAGTACAAAACGTTAAGTATATAATTTCCTTTTTTGATATCAAAGAAACTGATAATCTAAAAGTAAAAAAAGAAGTTAAGCTGGATTTTTTAGCACCTTTGAAGATTTATGAAAATAGTTATTATTTGCCCCCCATATTGGCTTTTTTCAAGATTCAAAAAATTAAAAATCCAGATGATATTTTACCGGTGATTTTTAATCCGGAATTTAATCCCGCCGAAACTTTAATTTTAGAAAATGACGTTGATTATCAAAATCAGGACTCAGAAATTAAAAAGCCTGATATTCAAGTTGATTATGAGCAGGTTAATAATATTAAAATCAATGTTGATTTTCCCCAAGCCGGATTTCTGTATTTAGATCAGATTTATTTTCCGGGTTGGCAGGCAAAAATCGACGGTCAGCCGGCCGAAATTTTACGGGCCAACTATACTTTTACTGCTATTCAAGTACCAAGCGGCCAACATCAAATTGAATTTTTTTATCGGCCAGCGTCCTATTTTATTGGTAAAACCATAACTTTATTGACGTTTCTTGGCTTGTTGCTATATTTAATTTATTATTTTATCTCAAGGAAAAATGAAAAACCCCTTACCAGTTAGTCAATCAAGGAAAAATTTTCTTTTGGCCTGTCTAGTTTTTGTTTTAGTAATGAGTGTTTATCTTTTTACTTTGGCGCCTTCAATCACCATGGAGGATAGCTCAGAATTAATAACGGCGGCTTATACTCTAGGTATTCCTCATCCACCTGGTTTTCCCTTGTATGTTTTATTGGGTAAACTGTTTACTTTTATTCCTTTAGGTACTATTGCCTGGCGGGTTAACTTAATGTCAGCAGTGTTTGGTGCTTTAACCGTTGCTTTGCTTTTTATCATTACCAACAAAATCATCATCAATCGTTTGGTTGCTTTTAGTTTTTCTTTATTTTTAGCCTTTAGCTCAATTTTTTGGTCCCAAAGTGTTATCGCCGAAGTCTATACCCTTAATACGTTTTTATTGACGCTTCTAGTTTTACTTTTATTGGCTTGGCAGGAAAAAAGAAAAGACGGTTTTTTGCTTTGGTTTGCCTTTTTTTATGGCTTAAGTTTGACTAATCATACGATGATGATTTTGCTTGCCCCGGTTTTTGCTCTTTATATTTTAGTTATTGACAGGAAGATAATAAAAAGATGGCCCTTAATTTTAAAGATGTTTTTGCTATTTTGTCTAGGTTTAACAGTTTATTTTTATCTTTTTTTGCGGGCTTGGCAAAGAGCGGTTTATAATTGGGGACTAATTTCTAACTGGCATCATGTTTTGGCTCATATCATGCGCCGGCAATATAGTGATTTTTCTCCTTTGACTAATGCTTATGGTAAAGTTGGTTTAGTTATTTCTTTTTTCTTTGATATTTACCAGCAGTTTTTCCTGCCGACTTTGCTTTTGGCTTTAGGCGGCGCAGTTTACCTCTACAAAAAGAATCGGAGCTTTTTCGTTTTATCAATGGGCATTTTTTTGTTCAATAGTCTTGGCATAATTTATTTAAGAAAATATGGCTGGGCTTTGGGGATTGATTATACTTATCGGGTTTATTATCTGCCAGCATTTTTAGTGTTAACAATATGGCTTTCGGCAATCGTGGCTTATCTTTATGATTTTTTACGCCAAGCCTTCAAGGCCAAAAAAGTGATTATTTTCCGGATTGTTCAGGTACTTTTCTTTTTAGTTTTACTTTCTTTACCCGTTAGTTTTTTGGTTGCTAATTATTCAGATTGTGATTTAAGCGACTTTTGGTTTAATTACGATTACTTTAATAATTTATTGGAAAGCCTGGAGCCAAACAGCGTCTATTTTACGGCTTACGATGGGAGCTTGCAGGGTGATACGGAACTTTTTAGTCTGATTTATTTTAAAATGGTAGAAAATGTCCGGCCTGATGTTGATGTAGTGACTGAACAAAACTTTTTTTATAAGACGGTATTTATGCAGGTGCCAAAAGAATATTTTGCTTTAACTTTTGAGAACCGGCGCAAAGAGATTTTTAATTTACTAAGTGAAGTTAAAGATCGTCCTTTCTATACTAATTATGCGATCACCTTAGCCAATAATGATTTAGGCTGGTTTAGTTTGGCTAATGGTTATGCTTATAAAATGTATCCCAGTTTGGAAGCAGCTAAACAAGCTAGCTTACCCTTTTATGCCCACTCCATCAGGAATTTGGATGAGGTTGACGATTATAGCGATTATCCGACTGCCGGTTTAGCGGCTCACTATTACTATAATTTGGCTGCTTACTATTTAACCCAGGGAGATAAGAATCGGTCGCAACATAATTTAATCCGGGCTTTTAATTTGGATACGGCCCCATTCAGTCATGAATATCTCCGTTTTTTGGATTATCGTGTCAATTGGTTAAGTAAGGATTAAGACTCTTTCCCGCAAAAGCCTTGGCTCTTTAAAATAATGTTTACTAAGGTTTAATATTTTGGTATAATAAAATAAAGAATAATTACTTGATATAATTAAACTAAAAACCAAAAAGACAAGGAAAGGAGGTGAAAAAATGAGAAAAACGAAAGGTTTTACTCTGATTGAATTATTGGTAGTAATTGCCATTATTGGGTTACTTTCTACCTTAGCCGTCGTGGCTTTAAATTCCGCCCGAGAAAAGGCAAGAGATGCCAAGCGGGTGGCTGATGTAAAACAAGTTCAAACTGCTTTAGAACTTTATTATAATGATGCCGAGGGTTATCCGCCGGTTGCCAATGTTGTCACATTGGGTGCTAACGGTGCTGATTGTGGTGGTGCAGATTGTTTAGTTTTATGCCATGGCACAACCGATGACGGGACTGATGGCATTGTTAGCCAATCTTCTGATTGTGATGACGGTGCTAATATTTATATGGGTTTATTGCCGGCTGCTCCGGTACCACCGGGTGAGAATTCCTATGAATATGAATCACTTGGTGACGGTGCCGCTTGCGGTAGTAGTGGTGAACTTAGTTGTCCGACTTATGAGCTGACTTTTACTTTAGAGAAGCCAACTGGTTCTTATACGGGCACGGCCTGTATCGCGACGCCTGATGGTATTACTTGCAGCTAAAAATCAATTTGTAAAAAATTAGTTATTATAACCAATAACAAAACCCCCAAAGGTGAGGGGTTTTGTTATTTATCAACTTTCAAATCTCAAAATTAGTTGCCTTATTTCGCGGCGCGGGGTAAAATTAAGATGTATGGAAGCTCTATTTGTTTTATTTTTTGGTCTAGTAATTGGTAGTTTTTTAAATGTCGTAATTTGTCGTTTGGGCCATAAAAAATCATTTATTGCGGGCCGCTCGGCTTGCCCGAAGTGTCACAAAAAAATTGTTTGGTATGATAATATCCCTTTGCTTAGTTACCTGATTTTGCAGGGTCGTTGCCGTCAATGTGGCAAAAGTATTTCCTGGCAGTACCCTAGCGTTGAATTAGCTACTGCCATAATTTTCCTTTGTCTTTTTTTAAATTTTGGTTTATCTGCCCAATTTTTTGTTGCTTTGATTTTTAGCAGTTTTTTGTTAGTGATTTTTGTTTATGATCTTAAACATTATTTAATTTTGGATCAAGTTATTATTCCGGCGGCAGTAATTGCTTTTCTGGCTAACATTTTTTTAGGCTTTAGTATTTGGAGTTTAATTATAGCCGCTTTGGTTGGCGCAGGATTTTTTGCCCTACAGTTTATCGTCTCCTCAGGGCAATGGGTCGGTGATGGTGATATACGTCTTGGGGCTTTGATGGGTCTAATGCTTGGTTGGCCGCTTTTACTTGTTGCTTTATTTCTAGCTTATTTGATTGGTGCAATCTTTGGCTTAATTTTGATTGCTTTAAATAAGAAAAAGATGTCTTCACAAATTCCTTTTGGTCCATTCTTGAGCGGGGCAACATTTTTGACTTTTATTTATGGCCAAGATTTATTAAATTGGTATTTTCATTTAATCTATTTTTGATTTATGTTCACCCCGCAAAAGAAATCAGGCTTTACTTTGGTTGAGTTGTTAGTTTCAACTGCCATTATGATGATGATTTTTAGTTTTGTTTTGGCAAATTTTCGGGCTGGGGCAAGGAGCGGAGAAATCGATGTGGCTTTGAAACAGGTGATTTCGGGAATCGGGTTGGTTCGCAATTTGACTTTAGGGGGGCAGACAGTTGATAATCCGACTCCACCGCCGGATCAAATTTTTCCCCTTGGCGGCTATGGTATTCATTTTGACAAAAATCCCACCCAATTTATTTTATTTAATCTGACTGTAGCTGACAGTAGTTATGAGTCGGGTGATGGCGTAATTTTAACCAATGGCTTAAAAAAATTTGATGATGTTGATTTTATTCAATTTTGTGGATCAAATAGTATTGAGAGTTTGCCTTGCCAGTCGCCAGACTGGAAAGATTTAAAGCATGGCGGTGATGATTATCTTGAAATAATTTTTCCTGCCCCCGGAGAATTTTTTGCCAATTATCCTGATCTTGGGCAGGATTATGATTATGTCGGCGGAATTATTCAGCATAAAAAAACATTTCGTCGAGCTTATTTTTTATTTTCTTTAACCTCCGGTTTGCTAAGTGGAGATTTATTACAATGAGTTTAACCAATTCTCACAAAGGTCAAAGTTTAATGGAAATGATTGCCGCAATTGCAATTTTATTAATTGTGGTAACTGCAATTTTGGCTTTGACTATCTCTAATATCGTCGGTCAAAAGGAAAGTGAATTTCAAGTTTTGGCTAATAATCTAGCGCGGGAGGGGATAGAAGCGGTCAGAGATATCAGGGATTCTAATTGGCTTGGTGGCCAAGCTTGGGATACAGGCTTACAAAGCGGCGAAGCAATTGTTGATTTTATTAAAGCGGAGAATCATTGGCAGCTTGATTCTACTAGCTGTAGTGGCAATGATTTACTCTATTTTGACCCTGCTAGTGGCTTTTATAGTCATGATAGTGATGGTCAAAATTCTAGTTTTTCCCGTTGCCTAGATTTGAGTAGTATCTGTTTGGATAGTGATGGCAATGAATATATTGTTGCCGATAACGCTTGTAATAGTGATGATCAAAAAATTGGTTTAAAGGTTGAAGCTAAAGTTACTTGGCTAGAGCGGGGTAAGCATAGAGAGGTTCAACTTGATGATTTAATTTATGACTGGAGATAAGAAAACAAGAAATCAAGAAATCAAGAAATCAAGAAATCAATTGGGGTTTACTTTGATGGAAGTTTTGGTTGTCCTGGGTATTTTTTCGATTTTGGGAGTTTTAATTATTGATGTTTTCTTGCTTGCTCTCCAATCGCAGCGGCAGGTTTCAGCGCGGCAGAAAACTTTATCTAATTTACGTTATGTCATTGAGGATATGGCGCGACAGGTTAGAACTTCAGAAATCGATTATGCAAGCTATACCGGCGGCGTTATTGAGCAACCGGCGACCCAATTAGTTTTAATTGATCAGGAAGGAAAAAGGGTTGTTTATGAACTAATTGATAATGAGGAAATTCAATTGACAGTTGATACGGAAAGCGCGCCGGTTACTAATCCAACAGAAGTCAAAGTCGAAAAACTTTCTTTTTACATTAATCCGATTACTGATCCATTTTATAGTGAAAGATGCAATGGTCCCCAGGGTAGCAATGGCTGCCTGAATAATTTAGAATGTACTATTAATGAAAGCGCCGATGAAGTTGGTTTTTGCATTTGTTCACTTGACTCTGATTGTGCGACAAAAAATTGTGATGATCAAGAAAGTCTCTGTTTGCCGTTTAATCAGCAGCCAATTGTGACCATTGTTTTAGGCTTCAAATCAGTTGGACCAAGGCTTGAAGAAGAAAAAGTAATTTATTTACAAACTACAGCCGTCAGCCGAGTTTATAAAAGATAAGATGATTTAAGTATGTCTAAATTTACCAATCAATCAGGGATGATTTTGATCTTAGCAGTTTTAATTATTGCCGCAATTTTAGGTGCGGCGGCGATTTTTAGTAATTTGATTATCCGGGAAATTCAGCAAGTCAGGCTAATTGATCAATCAATCCAAGCATTTTACCTGGCTGAAAGCGGAGCCGAACGATCTTTACATCAGGTGCGGCGGCGGGAAGCAATCCGCGATTGCTGCCTGGTTGAAGCTAACCCTGAGGTGGCTTGTGCTAATCCTGGTAATTATTTTTGTAAAACTAACAGCCATTGTTCTAATAATAATACGATTCCTTGTATTAACCCAACCGGCAGTAGCAGCCGGGGTAGCTGGGAAATAAACGCTGCCAATGAATCCGAAACTTCGATTGTTTTAAAAAATGGTGAATCTTTCCAGATTGATTTGTTTAACCCTTATCAGACCCAAAGTTCTAACATTAATGCGATTCAGGTTGATCGGAGTGATCCTGGGGTGGTAGCAGTTGGGGAGTTTACTAATCTGACTAAAATTCTTGGGATTAGCACGGCGGTTAACTGCCAAGAACAGCCGCCAGTCTTTAAATATTGGCTGCCATCGCCCGATGCTTTAATTACTTCGCATGATGGTTGGAAAATTTTAGCTGCCTGCTCTTATTCTTTTAAGTTAATTTACCCTTTGGATAGTAGCGGGGAGGGTGAGACTGAGCCGCCGATTTTAGCCACAATCAGAGTCTTTAATACCGACCCAGAGCCGGATAAACAGTTGGAAATCCCCAGTCGCTTTGTGATTGATTCCCAAGCTTCTTTTCGTAATTCGTTACAAAAAGTCCGGGTCAGAACGCCGATTCGTTCACCACTTTCCGGACTTTATGACTTCGTGTTATTTTCTGAAGAAAGAATTGTTAAGTAAACTAAGCTATGGATAAAAATGAGGCAAAAAAAAGAATAGAAAAGTTGGTGGGGCAAATTGACGATTTACGCTATCGTTATCATGTTTTGAACGATCCAAAAGTCAGTGATGAAATTTATGATTCTTTGGAGCAGGAGCTGGTTGAACTGGAAAAGAAATTTCCCGAACTCAAACGACCCGATTCCCCCTTGCAGCGCATTGGCGGAAAGCCTTTGGATAAGTTCACCAAAGTTCACCACGAAGTTCGTCAATGGTCTTTTAATGATGCTTTTTCGGTAGCCGAAATTTCGGATTGGCAAGAGCGAGTGATGAAACTTTTAGAGAAAGATTTGGGTACTCGGCCAAAATTAGAATATGTTTGTGAACTTAAAATTGATGGTTTGCATATCGTTTTCACTTATGAAAAAGGTCTGTTGAAACTGGCGGCGACTCGCGGCGATGGCATTATCGGTGAGGATGTGACCCAAAACATTAAAACAATCCAAAGCGTCCCCTTGCGGTTAAAAAAGCCAGTGGATGTTATTGTCGAAGGTGAAGTTTGGCTTTCCGAAAAACAGTTAGCCGCAATCAACCAGCAAAGAAAAAAGCAAGGGGAGAGCGAGTTTGCCAATCCCCGTAATGCCGCGGCTGGTACCATCCGCCAGCTTGATCCAAAAATTGTCGCTTCGCGCAAGCTTGATTGTTTTGTTTATGATTGGTCCGGCGGCAAAGAAGAATTGCCAGTCAGTCAGTTTGAAGAGCTGAAGGCTTTGGCTGATTTGGGTTTTAAAGTGAATCAGGAATACAAACTTTGTAAAAATATCCAAGAGGTAATCGATTTCTGGCAGGTCTGGTCAAAAAGGCGCAAAAGTCAGCCTTATTGGATTGACGGAATTGTCGTTAAAATTAATCTTCGCCAATACCAAAACCGGCTCGGTTATGTCGGCAAAGCACCGCGCTGGGCGATTGCTTTTAAATTTGCCGCCGAGGAAGTGACAACAGTAATTGAGGATATTACCGTTCAAGTTGGCCGACTTGGTACCCTGACGCCGGTAGCTGAATTACGGCCGGTTAAACTGGCTGGAACGACAGTGAAAAGGGCGACTTTACATAATGAAGACCAAATCAGGCGCTTGGGCGTAAAAATCGGTGATACGGTGGTAATTAGAAAAGCCGGCGAAATTATTCCCGAGGTTGTTTCAGTTTTGCCGAAGTTGAGAACGGGTAAGGAAAAAGAATTTAAAATGCCAAGTAAGTGTCCGGTTTGTGGTTCGGCGGTTAGTAAAAAGGAAATTTTGGAAAAGGGCGGAAGTAAAAGCGTTG
>Ga0172379_10008725_pt1 | contig 12680 bp, 3 predicted proteins | sample GrowelOW334metaG_FD_119756 | JGI IMG/M metagenome (GOLD analysis project Ga0172379, IMG submission 119756) | Groundwater microbial communities from an aquifer near a municipal landfill in Southern Ontario, Canada - Groundwater well OW334 metaG | ecosystem: Environmental > Aquatic > Deep... | reverse complement strand
CAGTTCGCAGACGCCATCGTGCAAGTCGTAGTAGCTATCCGTTCCTTTGTGATAGATGTCATCACCTCCATCCGTTTGTTGACAGAAGTTGAAGTCGCAAGAGGAGGAAACGGACGAGGAGCTGGAACTGGGTGGAGTTCCCGTTCTGCAAGCGCCATCCCAGCAGCTGTAGCCGCTGGGGCAGGTGCGTCGTCCATTGCTTCTGCAGCGCACGTATTCCCACAAGATTTTGTCATCGTAACAATAATCCATGACGGTCTTGAGTCTGCACACACCATCGGCTCCCGTGTCGTAGTATGTGTCCGTCCCTTTGTGGTAGATGTCATCGTAAGCATCCGTCTGTTGGCAGAAGGTGAAGTCGCAGGAAGTGGGGATGGACGAGGAGCTGGAACTCGGAGGGGTGCCCTTCCTGCACGCGCCATCCCAACAACTGGAGCCGGTGGGGCAGGTGCGCTGGCCGTAACTTCTGCAGCGCACGTACTCAATCAGGGTTTTATCGTCGTAACAGTAATCCGAAACGGACTTCAAATTGCACGAATCGAAGAACGTATCCGTTCCTTTGCGGTAGATGTCATCGTAGTTGTCCGTTTGCTGACAGAAGGTTTCGTCACAGGTGGAAGGTATGGATGAAGAACTGGAACTGGGCGGGGTTCCTGCTTGGCATGCCCCATCCCAGCAGCTGAAACCTGCGGGGCAGGTGCGCTGGCCGGAGCTTTGGCAGCGCACATACTCAATCAGGATTTTATCGTCGTAGCAGTAATCCGAAACGGACTTCAGTGTACATGTAGCATCGAAGTACGTGTCCGTGCCCTTGTGGTAGATGTCATCGTAGTTGTCCGTTTGTTGGCAGAAGCCGTCTTCACAAGTGGAAGGAATGGACGAGGAGCTGGAACTGGGCGGCGTCCCTGCTCTGCAGGCGCCATCCCAACAGCTGTAGCCGTCCGGGCAAATGTTCCGGCCAATGGCACCGCAGTGCACGCGTTCGTACAGGATTTTGTCGTCGTAACAGTAATCCGACTTGGATACCAGTTTGCATAAAGAATCGAAATACGTATCCGTTCCTTTGTGATAGATATCAAGATAGTCGTCCGTTTGCTGACAGAAGGTCGGGTCACAGAAGGATGGGATAGAGGAGCTTGAACTGGGCGCAGTTCCCTCCCTGCATGCACCGTCCCAACAGCTGTAGCCGTCTGGGCAATGGCGGATGCCGTTGGTTCTGCACCGTACGTACTCATACAGAATTTTGTCACTGTAACAGTAGTCCGTAACGGTTTTCGGATTACACATGTTATTACTGCGGGAACCGCAGTACGTATCCGTTCCTTTGCGGTAGATATCATCGTAGTTGTCCGTCTGCTGGCAGAAACCTTCGTCAAAGGTGGAAGGAATGGATGAAGATACGTATGAAAAGGAAGAGGAAAACGAAGAAGAAACAAAGGAAGCAGAAGAAATAGAGGAAATAGAGGATTCTTCGCTCGACGATGACGAGGAGGTTGAAGAGGATGCTGAAGAAGCCGAAGATCCCGAGGGAGCCGAGGACTCCGAGGAAGAATCGGGAGCAGGGAGTTCGACCGTGGCGAGGGGTTGCCCGAGCGCAATGAGGAGCCACGCCATGTCGCTCCGGGTGAGGAGATGCTCCGGACCGCCGAGGACATCCCGGACACCGGACGAAGCAATGGCATCCAGGAACGGGTCAAACCAGTGATCAGGTTCTCGGAGGTATTCGGGGGTTTGAATCTTCCATGCGGTTACCGCCATCTTGGCGGCTTCTGCCAGACTGATCGGCTGATCACCGCGGAACGTCCCGTCGGGATAGCCGTTCACCAGACCGTGCTCCTTGGCTGCGCAGGCGTACGGCCAATACCACTGCGGTATGCCCACGAAGTCCGCGAAGCAGGTGGTCTCTGCTGATGCCACCGAATCACCGAATGCCGCGAGTGCGAGTACTTTCAGGAATTCCGCCCGGTTCACCAGATTGTCCGGACGGTAGAGACCCTCTTCAGCCCCCTGCACAATCCCGTGCTGTCGCAGGGTCTCGATCTGCTCAGCGTACGGATGACCAATGGTATCCAGGAAGGGGCCGCCGGAGAAAGCGGCAAGGAGTAAACTGGCGAGGAATGAGGCAAGCTTCATGCGAGCATTGTACGCGTCAGTGCAAGGGGTTTTCGTGTGTACGGTCAGACACGAAAAACCGTAGGTGGGAATTGCAGATCTCACCTACGGAAATCGATATCTTCTACTTCGCCATCCCCTCGATTCTCCTTTCCCGGATCACGTTGACCTTGATCACACCGGGGTAGGTGAGCTCCTTCTCGATCTTCTCCGCAATGTCCTTGGCCAGTCGCTCCTGTCCCAGGTCGTCGATCTTGTCGACATCCACGTACACGCGAACCTCGCGGCCGGCGGAAATCGCGAAGGCGCGCTTGACGCCTTGGAAACTCTTGGCCGTCTCCTCCAATTCCTTCAATCTTCGCACGTAGGCCTCGAAGGACTCGCGGCGTGCGCCGGGACGGGCGCCGGAGATGGCGTCCGCGGCGGCGACGATGAATGCCTCCGGCGACTCGATGGGCGTATCACCGTGGTGCGCCGCGATGCAGTGGAGCACCTCGGGACGCACCTTGAACTTCTTGCAGATCTCCACGCCGATCTCCACGTGCGTGCCGGCCACCTCGTGGTCCAGCGCCTTGCCGATGTCGTGGAGCAGACATCCCTCCGCCACCACCTTGGCATCCGCGCCGATTTCCTCCGCGAGCATGCGGCCGATGTTGGCCATCTCGATGGAGTGCTTGAGCACGTTCTGGCCGTAGCTGGTGCGGAACCGCAAGCGTCCGATGATCTTCATCAGGTCCTGCGGGTAGTTGGTGATGCCCAGTTCCTCGGTGGCGCGCTTGCCGAACTCCAACATCATCTTGCCCACTTCCTCCTTCATCTTCCCCACCACTTCCTCGATGCGTGCGGGCTGGATGCGTCCGTCCTTGATGAGCTTCTCCATGGCGAGCTTGGCCACGTACCGGCGCGCCAGGTCGTAACCGGAGATGACGATGGCGCCGGGGGTGTCATCGATGATGATGTCGACGCCCGTCGCCGCCTCGAAGGCGGTGATGTTGCGCCCCTCCTTGCCGATGATCTTGCCTTTCACGTCGTCGGACGGGAGCTGCACCACGGTGGCGGTGGATTCCGTGGCGACTTCCGAGGCGTAGCGTTGCATGGCTTCGGCGAGCAGGTTTTTCGATTCCTCTTCAACATCCTCATGAATCTTCGCCTTCAGGATCTTGGCCTGTCCGGCGTAGAAGTCCGAGAATTCTTTTTCCAGTTCGTCCTTGAGCTGTTCCTTGGCCTGCTCCTCCGTGAGCTTGGCGACTTTTTCCAGAGCGGTGCGGAGCTTGCTGCTCGCGTCGGTGAGCTCGGACTTGAGCGTGCCGACTTCTTCCTCCTGCTTCAGGAGGGCGGCGCGCTGCCGCTCGATCTCGCGGACTTTTTCATCGAGGGAACGTTCCTTCTCCTCGATGCGGCCCTGCTCCTTCTCGAGTTTGGCCTCCATCTCGGCGGCCTGTTGTTTGGCCTCGGAGAGGATTTCTTTTGCGGTCACCCGCGCTTCGGCTTCCGCCGTTTTGATCTGACTCTGCGCCTGGGAAATGCGCACCTCGAGTTTCTGGACCTCGCGCTCTTTTGCGGAGATTTCCTTCTGGAGCGATTCGCTGATGTGCGTGCTCTTACTGAACCAGAACCAGCCGGCGAGCAGACCTAAGAAGCACCCTCCCAGAAGGGCTAAGAAGACAATGATGTATTCCATAGAACATGGGGCAGGGAAGTAGAAACTCTCCCGCCGAATCGCGTCTTACCTGTACGAAGATTTCTTCAGGAACAAAGCCGATGGTTCTTCGAAACGGTGTGTCACAGGTGAGGTCTGAATCGGAAGAGAGGGAAGTGTCAGGGAAGGGATAAGCAAAGTTACGCGATTATTATACCTCTTTCTCTCTCCGGACAGGAAGGAAAATATCGTGGCTTTCCGGAGCCGTCGCTGCGAACGGAAGCCGAAAGAATACATTGACGGAGTGGTGATATTCAGTATTTTGTGCAAGTGGAAGATGTCGAACATTACCGGCGGCTCCATGAGGCGGTTTTTCCCGGTGACGGGCGTGATGTGGATTGGAAAAGTGAAGAACATCGGCTGAGAAGGTTGGACGCGCAGGCGGATGATTATGTCAAGAGACTTGGTCTCACCATCGCGGAGGCGGTGGATCACATGATCAGCGGACAGGATCCCTGCGATCTCCGTCCGGAAGAGGCCCCCGTTCCACTGCCGGTCGGAACGTCGATCAACTGATCCGGAAGCGGAAAAACCGTAACTGCGACATGGTCATTGCGCCGGGCATCTCCGCGCGGAGTCTCTTTTCCGGTGCAATGGTGCGCTGTGCATTTTCTTCCCGCTCTCCGTCGGCTCCTTTTCCCCGCGAGTGTGATCGTCTGCATCCTCGGATGGCAGAGTCGTTCCGTCTTCGCGGACGAAGTCGCACCGTCGAGTGTCGTGATCAGCGAGGTGATGTGGATGGGTTCGGATCTCTCCACGTCCGATGAGTGGGTGGAAGTCGCCTGCGTCGGACCATCCGATTGCAGTGTGGCGGGATGGTCGCTCACGAGCCTGAAAAGCACGGGCGAGGAGGGGGCGATCATGGTGTTCGCGGAGGGGGCGAGCATCGCTCTGGGTGAAGCCAAAGTCATCAGTCATTACGCCGCGTCCTCCTCGAGGCTGCAGGCGGAACCGTGGCTCACCACATCCGCCATGAGCCTGCCCAATACCAAGCTGCTCCTGCAACTCCGCGATGCCACTGGAACGGTGCGCGATGAAGTGGATGATGGCGTGGGAAATCCGTTTGCCGGCGCGAATCCCTCCGGCGGAGCCAAGGCGAGCATGGAGCGCATTGATCTCTCCCTTCCCGGAAATCTCCTCTCCAACTGGCGGACGGCCACGGAGTCCACCGGGTTCGATCCGGGGCCGGAAATTTTCGGGACACCGGGGTTCATCTTCGTGCCGCAGTCTTCTTCTTCGTTTTCCTCGCTTTCCTCTTCGGAATCTTCTTCAAGTTCATCAAGCGAGGCATCTTCGTCGTGCAGTGCATCTTCTCAGGAAAGTACTTCATCTTCGAGCGAAGAATCCTCTGTTTCCTCAGTTTCCTCTATTTCTTCTTCTTCAGAATCTTCATCGTCCTCATCGAGCGAGGCATCCTCTTTGTGCTCATCATTAAAAGAATCTTCGGCTTCATCGATTTCCTCTTCATCGGAAACCTCTTCAATCTCCTCGTCATCGTCGAGCGAAGCATCCTCTATTTCCTCTATTTCTTCTGCTTCCTTTGTTTCTTTTTCAGAATCTTCTTCATCCTCTTCGACATCCTCGGCTTCCTCGGTTTCCTTCGTCCTCATCACCGAAGTCCTCGCCAATCCCGTCGGGGCCGATACGGACGAATGGATCGAGGTCGGGAATCTCGGGCTCGAGAGCGTGGACATCGCGGGGTGGAAACTGGATGACGGGAATTCCATCGCAGTCTTCACCATTCCGCCGCGGTCCGATTCGGCTTTTCTCCTTGCCCCCGGCGAGCACGTCGCCTTCCGGAAATCCGTCACCGGCCTCCCGCTCGACAATACGGGCGAGAAGATTTCGCTCACGGACGGAACGACGCTCATCGATGCGTGGTCCTATTTGGAGACGGCGGAGGGCGTCAGCTACGGGAGGGATCTCTCCGCCCCTTCCGACTTCCGTCCGTTCTGCGTGCCCACGGAGGGCCGGCCGAACGCCGTTCTTCCGCTCGAAGCACGCATCGTGATTCAGAGTGCGGGGGATGCCGCTGTGGGTGCGCACGCGGTGACGGGGACAGATCATATCTCGCTCAATCTCACGGCGGAAGCGGCGGGATCGCTCGCGTCCGCGACGTGCCTCTTCGACTTCGCCGACGACACGACGGTGCAGAGCTGCAACCCCTCCTCGCACACGTTCGAGACCCCCGGCACCTATCCCGTCCGTCTGACCGTGCGCGATTACTGCGGCGGTTTCTCCGTGCAGACGCTCACGGTGATCGTGGAGCCGGAACCGGAGGAGGAAGAGCGGGAATCTTCCTCATCTTCCCGCAAATCTTCCTCATCATCGCATACCTCTTCCGTCTCTGTTTCTTCTATTTCCTCTGCTTCTTCTGTTTCCTTCATTTCCTCTGTTTCCTCTGCCTCCTCCGTCGTGCTCGTGAGCATGGCTCTGCCGATGTTCGTGGAGCGGGGAATAACGCTCAACGAAGTGCAGATGACGGGCGCGGAGTGGATCGAATTCTTCAACCCGACCGATCACGAAATTTCGCTTGCAGGGTGGACGCTCGATGATGTGCGCGATGGGGGCAGCAAGCCGTGGACGTTCCCGGCGGATAGCGCCGCCGTCGGGGCGGGTGAGTATTTCGTTCTTCCGGTGAGCGTCACCACGCTCAAACTGAATGACGGCGGTGACGAGGTGTGGCTCATCGCTCCGGACGGATCCGTGTCCGAACATGTGACCGTTCCGCAGTGCAAGACGGGCACTTCCTTCAGTCTGGTCGATGGCATCTGGTGTCCGTCGCCGATCACTCCCGGCGCGGAAAATTTCTGCCTCTCGGCGAGTGCGCGTTCAACCGCGTCCGGCAAGAAAACAACCGCAAAGAATTCGTCGCCGCTCACAGTGAAATACGTGACGGAAACATCCCCAGTCGCGGAGTCAGGCGCACTCGTCTCGGACGTTCCCGAGGAACTCGCCGATCTTGTCGTGACAGGCGAAGAGGAGGTGCCGGAGCAGGAAACCTCCGTTCCCCTTGTGGCGGAAATGAGTGTCACCGTTCTCCTCGGCACGGCGGGCGCCGGCCTCTTCTTCGCTCTGCGACGAAGTTAAGTCCGTCTTGAGGGAAAGCGTGTTTTCAGGTACAATAGTAGGATTTTATGACGAACAGAAAAACCCATCTCTTCGACCGGTCTCACGAGCATTCGGGGGAGCATCGGCTGGTCTACGAGGAGCGCACAGGCGCAGAAGTACTTGAGAAGCAGGCGCTCCTTGGCCCCCGCTACAAAGAAGTTGTGGATTATCTCAAAACCGCCGCAACTGAAGCGGGACAACCTGCAGTTGTTCAAATGCTCGAGAATCCGGATACGCTGCGCATGATTGCGGCGCAGGTGGATGTGCAGCGCGGAGAAGTCACGAAGAAATGGATGAATACGCTTGCGCTCAAGTTTCTTGAGAAAACGCATGAGGCGTTCACGAAAGAACCGAAGATCATTGAGAATGCCAGAGACAGTGCAACCAAGCAGGCCACTGCCTGTGCCGATATTTTCAAGCAGACGCTGGATGAACTCAAGACGCACAAAGAAGCCTATCCTGCCGGTGTTCCTGCAACTGCTGTTCCTTGGGAAGGAGCCGATCCGGATGCAGCGGCGCTGCGCAAGATTCTTACGGAGGTATCGGATCAGAAAGTGTTCAAGGACAGATTCGACAAACTCATTGGTGAGCAGATGAAAGTGTTGAAGATGAAGGACGATGCGGAACGTACCGCTCTTCTTGCTCTCTGGAAGGAAAATCCCAAGGAGTATGGTCTGGAAAAAGCGGATTTCACTTCAATGAAAGCCGGTGCAGGGGGAGAGGAATTGCTGCGTGCGATGCTTGATGTCATTCAGAAAGCCGCGGTCCTTCTGGATACGGCGCAGCAGGAAGCCGTTCGAAAAATTGTGAATACGATCGATGCAAAAATTGCGGAGAGTGAGATGGAGGAGAAGAGACACATCATGAGTCGCTTTGAGGATCGCATCAAATATCTGGATCGTCTGGGTGGGACGAATATCGATGTCATTCTGGATAATTCGATCGGGAAGGACGGGAAATTCTATTTCTCCAATTTTGAAGAAAATCTGACGGCGATCATGGGCGGGAAGCCGGATGCCGCTCATCGTACCGAGTTGCTGAAGAGGCTCGAATTGGGTGATGGAACGGTTCCGAAGGCTGTGACAGCGGCTGCCCTAGAAAATGCAAAGAAGTATCTCCAGGATGATATGAAACTGGTGAATCCCACCGGCGTTGATCTCTCCGCGATCCGGTTGCGCGCGCTGATTCCGGAGGGTGTCGTGAAATCTCTGAATGATGCACAGTTCGATGCCAATATCGGTGTGCTCATCGAGATTTCCAAGCTTCCGAAGTTTGGTGACGGAGGGAGTGTCGGTGCGGAGGCTGCAAAAATCATTGCCGGCAATGTGATACAGGGGACCAATGAATTGGTGAGCAAGGAATTGCTCATCGACTATCTTGCATTCATTGCATTCGGGAGTGAGCAGGATGTGATCGGCGGCGGGACGATCAAGATCAAGAAGGGTGCCGAGGCGAACAAGTGGGCGGCGGAGTATTTTGATAAAATCCTGTTAGGTCCGAGCAAAGCAGTGAAGCATCGGGGTGATACTGAATATATCGTTGACAGAGCCATGCTGGAAACGGAATTGGCGAAGATCAAAACTGCCGGTAAAACTGAGGATGGAGCCAAGAAAATATATGATGAATTGTTTGCGTCGGAAACCCGCAAGATTGACTGGAAGAAGTCAGCCAAAATGCATGCATCGGAAGTCTGGAAGATCACCAAGGCCGGTACGGAGATCTGGTGGAACTACATCAAGAATATTCCCCGCGATTTCTGGGATAAAGAAGGTGACCCGAATCTGCTGCGTATCCTCAATCAGCAGAAGGCGCTTGGGGGTGGCAAAGCGGCTCTGGAAAAACTTCTCACGACATCCGTAAACGGTGAAGGAATGCTCAAGAAGTCGGAAAAGGATTTCCGTGAAGTGCTCGCGGCGCAGGCGAAGGCGCTCAATGGCGATGCGGTCACGAATCCGCGGGAACATCAAATGCAGGCGCATGCACTGGAACTCGCAAATCTTGAAGCCATTCGTATTCTCAAGTCCCATGGGTGGGAGAGCAGAGTTCTGCGTCTCCGGCAGCTCACACTGTGGATCTCCATGAACGAGGGCGACGACAAAAACCCGAATCAGGGAATTGAGAAGGCAAAAGGTATGCTTGAAGCAACTGCAAGCATGACACCGGCCCAGCAGGAGAAGTACGTGGATGACACTATTAGAGTAATGGAGAGACTTGATAAGAAATCCGGTGATCCTGCCAAGTTCACGCATAAGAAGGATGAATTCCTTGCCTATCTGGTGAACTTCGGCATTGTGCAGAAGAACGAGGGGCGCGACATCCTTCTGGCGATCAAGGAGCGCGGTCTCACCCTCAAGCCCGACCCGCTCACGCTGCTCACGCAGGCCAAGGATCCTTTGGATGCGCGGCACAATCTGGCTGCGGGAGTCGGACGGTGGCTCATTGATCCGCCCGGGCAGGTGGCCACTTCTCTGGCGCTCATTCTGGAGGACGGCGATGCCAAGAATGCCTACCTGCAGGCATTCACAACGGGGAAACCCAAATCCTATGAATTCCAGTCGCGCACGGAGAAGGTCACTGCGGGAGATGCGCACGATGCCGTGGATCTCCTCCAGCAGCACATACAGCATCAGATGAAGGGTGTTTCCAAGGCGCGGGAGGAACTGGCCGAGGAGGATCCCTACGGCAACCCCATCGACAAGTGGCTGCATACGGGTGTGGATGCCATCAAGGATCTGTGGCGGACGGACATGATCGGCAAGGTGGAGGTGATTGCGATGGCATTCGCTGCGTTCTACCTGATCAGGGAGGCATGGAAGACGAAGGCCGGAAAGGTTTTCTGTCTTGGGATTCCGATTCTGCTCGGTGTGAATACCATCGTGAAGCAGCGCACGGGCCGGGATCTTATGGGAGAGAACCTTCAGTGGAAGGGAAAGAAAGAACGTCAGTTCCCTCTGGAACAGTTCCGACGCCGTGCGGCCGTGTTGGACAAGGATGGGAAGTACGCATCGCTTACACAGCCTTCAGGTCAGGCCGCATTGCGCGCGCTCATGGATGAGAAGAAAGCGATTCCGGTGCGTGAGCTCCTTGCCTGGCGAAAAGCGGTGAAGGACAGCGGCGGAAGGAACTTCAAGCAGGGGGTGCCGCCCCAATTGAATATCGGTGAGATACGGGACAATTTAGGCGAGGCGGCTCCCGATAAAGCCTACGAGGTCGCCTTCTACGCGTTCGAAGCCCTGTGCGCGGATGTCGGGCGACTCAACGGCACTTCCGGCGGGTCCATCGATGATGCCGCGGAGCAGGGAGCGGATCTGATTCAGCGACGCTATGTCGATCGAGGAGGCGGGGCAGGGGAACGCACCACAATGTTCGATGTGTTGATTTCCGAGAGCCTCACACCGAGCAAGGATCTTCTGGAGAACCTCTCCTATGTGGAATGGCTTGCAAGTTGGGGCGGCGTTTCCGTGGAGTACGTTACGGACTTTGTGAAGCGGTATGGCGTGAAAGCGTTCATACTGGCCAAAGAGGCCGGGAAGCGGGCGCCAGAATATTACGAGGCGGGGAAAGAAAAAGTTCTCAAGTCCGCAGATGCGGTCTGGGATTGGATGCGTGAGACAAAAGCCAAGCTGTGGCCCGAGATGACGGAAAGCTTCAAGGCTGCATGGAAGTTGACCTATGAGACCGCGGTGTCCGCAGGCTTGTACCTCAAGGAAACGGCGCCGGGCGTGTTGGAGTGGGTATATGACGAGTCCATATTTGTAGGGGATAAAGCCAAGGATATCGCAATGAACACATACCGCACTCTGATGGATAACGGCGTGACCGGGTCGATGCTTGAATCTTTGGGCAAAGTTATCTCGAAGATATGGGGTGACATCGATCAGCTCTGGCTCACGCCGGAATACCGCGAGAAGCTCTCCGTTGCGAATAAGTTTGCAGAGGAACTTCTCAAGCAGGTGTCGGTCTTTGCGGAAGCCCCCTCCGGTCCTGGATATTTCACGGACTTACTCAAAGAAGTCAGTGCCGATGCAGTCGGCACGGAGAAGGAAAAGGCCCCGCATCGTCTTGCCGCCATGGAGCAGACCAAGCGCAGGGTGTTCTCCTTCCTCGCGGCCGAGCGCATTCATGAACTCAAGAGGAAGATGGACCAGCGGCCTCCGGATACCAAACCATTGGTGTTGCCCATCCGTGCGATTGCCTGGCCCCAGAAGCTCGCTGATTTTGATGCCAAGAGAACCAGTGATTCCGTGTACAAGTATTTGTACGACAACTACCAGCCGGAGATTGTGCTCGCGGCGATCGGGAACCAGCAGACGTTCATCGGTCTGATGCGTCTCCTCTCCGAGACGGATCCCAATTCCACGGGCGGGAAGTTGTGTTCCATTCTCCTCTATCCGGAATTGGAGAAGTTCTTCTCCCGAGATTCCGCGGCGGACTTCATGATGGATGGAACGAATTACCTTTATGAGATCAAAGCGTACATCGGTAATGAATTGGCTGAGGCGAAGAAAAATCTCTCCGATGCGGATTTCCAGGAGTATCAGGCGTACGTGAACACGGTCCTCACGAATGTGATGTTCGAGACGATTCTCTCCTCCAGTCTCACGCACACCGATCTGCGTCTCCTCAAGCAGCAGGCCAAAGACTTCCGCCGTCACCTCCTGATGCGGCGCGGGGCCCTGCCCAAGCATACGGATACGGCGGATTGGAAGTTGGATCCCAATGCTGCCGTCGCCGCTCCCAATCCTGCTGCCCCTAATCTCAAGCAATTCAACGTAGGAGCCAGTCCGGCGTCTCCCGAGGAGCTCGACAAGCTCTCATTGGATCCGGACTTCCGCTGGCTGCTCCTGGGCGAGAAAGAACCGGAGAAGAAGGCGGCAGCACCTGCCGCCACTCCGGCCGGTGCTCCGGGTGCCGCCCCCGCAGCGCAGCCCCCCCTCACACCGGCGCAGAAGCAGATTCTTCAGACTGCAGCACTCGATACTCCGGATAAGCAGAAGAAGGTACTGGAGGATATGGTCAAGCCGGGACTGACCGCAGCGGAAAAATTGGCTGTGCGGCAGAAGTTCGATGCACTTCCTGCACCTGTTCCCGCTCTTGATCCAACGGAAATTGATCGCACAAAGATTCATGCAAGCGTCCTGTACTTCTTGGGGGTGACGGACGGCAAGGCGGAGACCTTGGGGCGCGCACTCATTGATACGCACATCAAAAATGAAGCGGATTCCGGCAAACTTCTCACTATCTCGGATTGGCTGAAAAATGTTGCGACAGACCGCTCCACCTTCCCCAATCATCCGCGTCTTCAGCGGTTGCTCGATGAGGCGGCGATGACCATTTTGGTTCAGGTGGCCAAAGATGTCGGGCAGGTGAAGATCGAGGACTTGAAGACGAATGGTAATACTGCGAACTGGCGCGCGGCTGTCACAAACCTTCTCCGGATTACGGAAGGCAACAACAGATACGGCGATGCCGCTTCCAGGCTCCTGGAGTACATTGCGCTGGAGGGAGATTTCACCACGGTGGGCGGGAAGACGGCATACGATCGCTACAAGGAATTCCTGACGAGCGAAGGCATTGCCGCTCCGCCGACATTCCCCAATCGCGGGGCTGGCTATTTCTCTTACAATTCGGATTGCGAGACGCGCCTGATAAAGATTGGCGGAAAGAAGGACAACAGTTTCCTTTCAGGATACTGGGGGACGACCGGATATCTGATGAATGACTTAAAGGAGTCCGGAAAGCGCGATTGGCAATAATT
>Ga0172379_10008724_pt1 | contig 12680 bp, 11 predicted proteins | sample GrowelOW334metaG_FD_119756 | JGI IMG/M metagenome (GOLD analysis project Ga0172379, IMG submission 119756) | Groundwater microbial communities from an aquifer near a municipal landfill in Southern Ontario, Canada - Groundwater well OW334 metaG | ecosystem: Environmental > Aquatic > Deep... | reverse complement strand
TGTCATGACCTTCTTTTTTTGAGCCAAGAGAAAATGCTGAGTATTCTTCTTCACTATCTTCAGACTTTACTTTATCTTGTCTCATAACTTCCTGCTCTTTTCTATCAGAACTGTTTGATGAATTATCAGATTTTTCACTTTTACCAAATGGAGAAAACATAATATTTGATGCAGTAATGTTCATCGAAATTTGAGGTTTTCCTTCTCTGTCATTGAAAATTTCAGGCTTATGCAATTCGCCTACAATAACAACTGCACTCCCCTTTTTCAAAAAAGAGATCATCTTGTCAAAATTTTCACCCCAAACCGTTACTCTCCACCAAATTGTTTCTTCCTTCGAAGATTTCCTTGAAGTTGTCGCTACTCTTAAAGTAGTAACTTTCTGTCCATTAGGAGTAAACCTAGACTCCGGATCTGCGCCAAGTCTTCCTGCAACTGTTATAATGTTCATAAATTCTCCTTATATATTAGTTTAAAGTTATTTTAATGAATGTCAGTCTCTTTTTCAAGGAAAAGCTTTTTTAACTTATCCCAAAACATAAAACCAAAACCAATAATAATAAAAGGGATGCTCAAATATTGCCCCATGCTTAAAAATGATTCATCCAATACATATGAAAGCTTAACTTTTAAAAATTCAATTATAAACCTGAAAGAAAAAACGGATATTAAAAAAATTGAAAATAATTTTCCTTCTTTTATTAAAAAATAAGTTTTACGGCTTAAAAAAAATAAAAGAAAAAAAACAGATAAATAAAAAAAAGCTTCATATAACTGAACAGGATGCCTGGGAACGATCTCAGAACCATCCTGCGGGTTTCCAAAAACAACTGCCCAAAAAACTTTTGTAGGATTGCCAATAATTTCTTGATTGATAAAATTACCGACTCTAATACAAAAACCGGCAAATGCAACAGAAGGACAAATAAAATCTAAAAGATGTACATAGGTTATTTTTGGAGAATATTTTTTTAGCTCTCGGCAAAACAGAAACAAACCTATCAGTATAGCAACAGCAGCACCGTGCGAAGCAAGGCCTCCCTGCCAAACCTTAAAAATATTTAAAGGATTTTTCAGATAATATTCAGGTTTTTCATAAAAAATCAAATGTCCTAATCTAGCTCCAATCACAGTTGCAACTATCATATAAACCATTAATTTGTCGGTAATCAATATTATCTTTTTTTTCGTTGTTAAAATACTCTCTGAAAAAGCATTTTCTAAAAAAAGTCTTTTTTTAACGCTGCTAGAAATAAATGCATTTATTTTTTTTAAAACACTGTCTTTTGACTCGTTTTTTTTAAAATCTTTTTTAGCAATAATTTTCTGATCATCATTTTTTGGTGTTATTAGATCCTGAATCAAAAGATCATATGAAATAATGTCTTTTTCAGTGATATCTAAAAATAGATAAAAATACCGCCTTAAAACTGCTTGAAAAATTAAATACCCAAAAACAAAGCCGATAAGAAACAATACTGAATACCAAACAATTGGATAATTCACTATGGGTATCGTAAATATTTCTTTTTTTGGATTCCAATAAATATAACTTATCATATATAGATTTTATCTTAAAAATTGAACTATATCAAAAAAAAGTCTATGTTCATAGTTAAAATTTTTTCTACTCTAAAAAACCATGAAAAACATATCCAAATCACAAAAATTAGAATAAATAATATTTTTAATCATTTTATAATCAAAAACTTATAATTAAATATCATTTCCAATCATTTTTCTCAAAAATAAGCATTTTCACATCATTTTGACAAATTACAATTATTTTTCTACAATTTAGTTAATTTCACAAAAAAAATTTATGTTCTTTAATAAAAAAAAAACTGATTCCGTTGAATATTTTGAATTAATAAATTTATTTTTTATTAAAGCAATACAATCGTTCCGAAAATCATATATTCTAGTACGCAGATCATTTTCATATAACCATTTAGAGAAAATATGTTCATAGTTAAAATTTTTTCAATCCATAAAACAAAAGAAAAGTGGCTTCAGGAAGCTATTTGTGAATATGAAAAAAGACTAAAAAACAACTTTTTGATTAAATGGGAAATCTGTAAAGACGAAGCAGATTTGGAAAAAAAAATTTTAAATGAATCATTTTTTATCTGTTTGGATGAAAAAGGGCAAAAACTCACAAGCTTGGATTTTAGCAAAAAACTCTTTGAATTCTTTCAAAGCAATAATTTGAAAATAAATTTTTTAATTGGATCTGATGTAGGTATATCTAAAAAAATTAAAGATAAGGCTTCATTTGTATTATCCTTATCTGATCTGACTTTCACTCATCAAATGATCAGGCTTATTCTAATAGAACAAATTTATAGAGCTTATCAAATTCATGAAAACACGAAATATCATAAATGAGAACCTTATAAAAGAGTTGTTTTACAAAAATAAAACAAACTCTTTTATAAATAAAAACTTTACAGAATGCTTACAACCGTAGCTTCACTCTCGTTACCTAGACTATCAACACTTGTAATGTAGTAAGTTTTAAGTACTCCTGCCTTAATACCGTGATCGTAAAAACTTGGACTTGAAACTTCGGCAATCCTATTATTGAGAGATGAATCGCTGTATATTCTATATAAAACTGCTCCAGCAACCCGACCCCATTTAATTTCATTCGTAACATCAAGGCTAAGCAAACATTCATTTATATGCTGTTTTTTTAAATAGATATTTATATTTCCAGATGAAATATTTATTTTTGATACCTGAATAATATTGTCTGAGGTTTGCCAAATCCCAAGCGCTAAACTCCCAGATATTGCTACATGAGAATTCATTGTTAATATTCCTGCATCAGACAATGTTGCAGGACTGCTCCAGGTTAACCCGTTATTTGAACTCCCCGAAGCCTGCGTACTATTACTAGGATCCGATACCCAAACGGTAGCAACACTAGAACCGCTTATAGCTAGATCCGGCATTATTCCGACAGAAGAGGATACAGGAATACTTGAAGACCAGGTATGACCGCTATCCGAACTTGTTGAGGCCTGAACCAATTCCGTCCCTCCTATTGCCGATCCCCAGATCACTACTGCGTTTGTTCCTTCCATAACAACATTTGGATTTGCTGTATTACCTGAAGTGAATTCATGGGGAGAAACTGGAGACCAATTAAGCCCGCCGTCACTGCTATATTTAGATTCGATTTTTCCTAAGTTTTCCCAAACCGCTATTGCGTTTAATCCTATAATATCTACTTGTGCAGATGAATTTCCAGCACTAATAGGATGAGGATCGCCATTAAGCCAGTTGACTCCAGCATCATTAGAATGATTTTGCAAAATGTTTGAAGCTACATCAAAAAAAACAACTACAACATTTGATCCATCCATTGCAACTTTTGGAGCAAGAGCGGACGGGTTCCCCATAATAGGACCATCATAAATAGTGATAGTAGCAGACCAGCTAAATCCTGAAAAAGTTGCATAAGAAGCAAGAATTGCCCCATTTGAATCCTCCCAAACCGCAACAAGATTATCTCCGCTTATTGCTACTTGAGGAGCATCAAAAATTTGAGTACCGGGAGATAATGCTATTTGTACAGGCAAGCCATCCCATGTTATTCCACTATCAGAGCTTATTCTTCCATAAATCTCTAAATTATCGCCTAAAGTATTTCCAACCCAGACAACCACAACATCTGTTCCTTCCATAAAAATTGCTGGACGTGAATTAATACCAGATGTTGATACATCTTGACTTGCACTCCACGTATTTCCCCCATTTGACGTATAAGCTGATTTTATAGCTGGCGATTCTTCCCAAATAGCTACGCCATTTAGACCATTCATCGCAATTTTAGGATTATTGCCTGACGATGAGAGATCTATGGCAGGAAATATACTGTTCGTTGCAAAAAAAACCAAAAAAAATAAAATTTTTTTTAAAATCATAACTCCTTGCTCCTCATTCATTAATAAAAAAACATGCAGAATGTTAAAAAAAAAATTATAATACTTCAATGTCAAAAAAAAATCTTAGGCTCAAAATTGAAAATGCAGCCTTTAATATTTCTTTTATCTTCTGAATTTGCATTGTTATCTAATAAATGAAAAAAAGAAAAAACTAAAGTGTGAATATTTTTTTTAAAGTTTTTTTTTATATCATCGACAAAAAAATAAAACATCAATACAATTTCGCTAACATTATGTGAACAATATTAAAAATTATTTTAGGAGGCTACAATCTCATGAATCTTTCTATAATATTTACTAGAATATTCTTTTTTATTCTTAGTGTCTTTTTCATAACAACCTACATGATAGGAACTTCTCTTGGCAATGTTTCAATCAACATGTTTTTAGGTCTTGTATTAGGTATAGTCTTTGCTCTATTTTTATTTGGGTTCGACATATTGTTCAGAAGATTCAATCTTAGGTCTTTTAATATTGCAATGATTGGAATTTTCATCGGTTATTTGATGGGACAGGCTTTAGTTTTAATTTTAAATACCATATTAAATATTAGCTCAGAAACGTTTGTTGTTGCTCCTAAATTTATTGAAATAATAAAAATCGGGCTCTTTTTATTTGGACTATATCTTGGAACTCTAACAACTTTAAGATCTGCTGACGAACTATATATCAGCATCCCATTTGTGAAATTTACAGCAGTTGCGCAAAAGAAAAAAGATATAATAATCGATTCTTCAATCCTGGCTGATTCCAGAATAATCGATCTTGCTACATCTGGAATACTGGACCATCATTTAATAATACCTAGGTTTATCATTAAAGAACTGTATGCAATGGCAGAACTTGGAGATGAGCACACTAAAGCGAAAGCGAAAAAATGTCTGGATACTTTAAAAAAATTTGAAGAAATCACTACTCTAGAACCAAGATATAATGACACAGATTTTCCAGAAATCAAAGATCAGTCAGGCAAACTTTTAAGGCTCGCAAGACTTTTAGATGCTAATATTTTATCAAGTGACATCAGTAGAATTGAAAGTGCATCAATTGAAGGTGTAAGAATAATCAATTTAAATGTTTTATCTAACGCTTTAAAGCCAATTATGCAGGCTGGAGAACAGATTAAGATCAAAATCCAAAGATATGGAAAGGAGCCTCGCCAAGGCATCGGATATCTTGACGATGGCACAATGGTTGTAGTAAACGGCGGAGGCGACTTTATCGGAGAAACTATTGAAGCACAAGTCTTATCAGTAAAACATACCGCATCAGGAAGAATGATTTTCTGCAATGCTTTTGATGCAGAAGGATATGAAGAATATGAAGAAGAAGAAGAATCTTAATATTGAGATTGATGGAATCGGCTGCGATATTATCGAAATAAAAAGATTAAAAGAAGCCTATAACAGAAGAAAAGAGCCTTTCCTTAATAAATTATTTTCTGAAAATGAAAAAAAATACTGTTTAAAATTTAAAGATCCTTTTTCTCATTTTGCCGCTAGGTTTGCAGCAAAAGAAGCCGTCGTCAAATCCTTTGGTACCGGCTTTGGAAAAGAAATTTCCTTTTTGGAAATTGAAATTTTAAATGAATTAAATGGCAAGCCATATGTCAAGTTATCTGATGAATTGAATAAGAAACTTGGTTTCCCTAAAATTTCTATTACAATGTCTCATTGTAATGCCTATGCGACGGCTTTTTGTATAAGTAAAAATTAAAAAATAATATTTTACATTAAGCAAAAGCACCAATAATTTAAGGTCCAGCAATTAAACTTTTAGAAAGAAAAAGGAAGAAGATAACTTACCGTAAAAAAATTTACATTTTCCGGACAAAGCTTTGCCGTAAGTCTTCTTTTATATTCAAGGCTAAGAGTACCCCAGACATTCATTCTAAAACCATATCTGAAACCAATATCTAAATTCTCTTCTCTAATTTTTGCATATCCATTGAAATCGAAGGGGTTAATTTTATTTTGATGACCATAGCCATGCATTCCCTCTAAAAATAAGGCCCATTTTCTTCTTTCGTTAACGTTTCCTTCTAAAGAAGCTTCTCCTTTAATCCAAGGAGAGCCTTTATTGGCTATACCGAGCAAACCATAAAGCCAAAACCTTAATCTCCAAGTATCATTTTGTGAAATTTCTTTACCCAGACCTAAGTTGTATTCAAACTCGAGGTTAGAATGATATAAAATGCTAACATCTTTTAAGCTCTCAGATGAAACAACTCTAAAATCGCCCCCCATATATAAGCTAAAAGGATCTCCGATAATGTCGTCTTTAAATAAATATCTTCCCTGAAAAGCTACCGAACTAAAATTAAAATTCTCTCTTGGCGTAGCAACAAATTCCAAATCTGAATCTATATTCCACTGACAGGTTGGAGAAAAAGATAGATCAAAATGTAAAAGATTATCATTAGATGCCTTATCTAACTGGATGATCGCTCCATTTATTTTTCTATAATGGGAATAGGTATATTTACTGAAAAAATGAAATTCATAAACATTGCCGAACCAAGGAGCTTTTTCTAAAGAAGCTAAAGAACTTGCAAAAAACAAAGTAAGCACGAAAAAAAGCTTTTTCATCAGTCGTGACCATTCTCTACTAAATACTTTTCAGCATTTAATGCCGCCATACATCCTGAACCGGCAGCTGTTATTGCCTGTCTGTATACATGATCCTGAACATCTCCAGCGGCAAAAACACCTTCTTTAGAAGTTTTTGTCGTTCCCTTTTCAACTTTTATGTAACCATTTGCTTCAAGTTCCAGCTGACCTTTTAAAAAATCAGTATTAGGAGTATGCCCTATAGCAAAAAACACGCCTCCGGCTTCTCTTTTTTCTTTTGCATTAGTCTTGTTATTGAACAAAATAACTTCTTTAACAACATTATCGCCTAAAATCTGGACAATCTCCGTATTCCATAACACTTCAATTTTCGGATGGTTTGAGGCTCTGTCAACCATAATTTTGGATGCTCTGAAACTGTCTCTTCTGTGGACGATATAAACCTTTTTAGCGTATTTGGTTAAAAAAACAGCTTCTTCAACAGCGCTATCCCCGCCGCCAATGACAAATAGATTCTTATCTCTAAAAATTGGCGCAGCTCCATCGCATATAGCGCAAGCAGTTACTCCTTTCTGCCAAAACTCCCCGCTATTAGCTCCTGGTATTGATAACCTTTTTGCATTTGCTCCTGTAGCGATAATCAAAGCGTTTGTCAAAAATTTTGATTTTGTTCCTGTAATTAAATATGGTTTTTTAGAAAGGTCGACATTTATAACATCTTCCATTAAACAGATAGACCCAAACCTAGCTGCCTGCTGCTTCATATTTTCCATTAGTTTAGGTCCTAAAATACCACTAGGGAATCCTGGGAAATTCTCAATTTCGGTTGTGCTCATCAGCTGCCCGCCAATGGTTCCTGACATGAAACCTTCGAAAACAACCGGAAACAAATCAGCCCTCGCTGAATAAATAGCTGCAGTATAAGCGGCTGGCCCTGAGCCAATTATAACTAATTTTTTAAGTTCCATCATCTGATTCCAATAAATATTAAATTTATAATACACAAATTTAAGAAAAAAAATGATAAAAATTCTATTTATTTTTTTTATTTTTTGAGTTTTTTTTAATAGAATTTACTGCAAATTAATCTCAATAAAGTTACAATCTTTATTGTTAATGTGAAATTTCTAAATAATTTTTTTTTAAAGAATGAGGTTAAAGTTGCACCACTTTATTCGTAAAGTATTTGGTATCTTTCCCGGCGAAGAAAAAAATGTTTTTAGATTCATCACACTTGCTACAGTTTGGGCTATTGGAAGCTGCATCGCAGACACTCTTGGCATTGGTCTTTTTACAGAACAAATTGGAGCAGCTTTCCTTCCAAATGCCTATCTGATCATTGCATTAATACTGATCGGTGTGTCGTGTTTATATATTTATCTTTTAAGATTTACCTCTCCTTACAAAATAATGATATTTACCATGAGTATTGCTGCTGTTGCTTACTCTATCATCACAGTCGCGCTATTCACAACGCCTCCCCGCTGGTTCTGGTATTTTCTTAAAATATTTTCACACATATTCAGCTCCTCTCTAATGGCATGCTTTTGGATTTTTTTGGATCAATACCATGATCTGCAAGATGCCAAAAGACTTTTTGGTGTTTATAATGCTGCATATTTTCTAGGTTATGTCATCTCGGGAACTTTGATCAATAGGGCCTATAAAACATTAGGGCCTGCGGTACTTTTTTCAATAGTTGTAATAACCATGATCATCCCAATTTTCCAAGCTAAAAAAATTACTACTAAAGTGCCGGTTATGGAAGATGATGTAACAGAAGATTATTTTTCCGGCGGAAAAAAAACTTTTTCAGTTATCTTTAGAGAATTCTGCAAATCTCCTTACACTACTTTTGTAGTAGCCATGAGTCTGATCGTACAGCTTTTAAGAACATGTACAGAATATGGTTATCTGGATTCCATTCAAAAATTATTTACAGCAACACCAGCCATCGCAATAGATTCGAGTATTCCCATACTTCTTGGTAAATTAAAAGCTTTTATTGCCGCGATCAATATCATCATTGGAATATTTTTCTATAGAAAAATGGTAACAAGGATCGGAGTCGCCAATTTGATATTGCTGCCCCCTATTTATTTCATGTTTTTATATTCTGAATGGTCTTTATATGAATCTCTTTTTATGGTAATTCTAGCAATTGTTGCCATAGAATGCATACTGTTTACTGTTGAAGACAATAATTTCAATCTCCTGATAAATGCTGCCCCTGTTAAATTAAGAGGAGTTTTAAGGCTTATCAATGACTCTTTCTTTGAACCGGTCGGCATGTTGTTCAGTACAGTATTTTTGCTTCTTTTAAAAGATCAGAATAAAATTTTCGGGCTCATGCTTTCAGTAATCTTTATCGGGCTTGCTATTTTTGTAAGATATTTTTATCCAATATCAATCTTTAAAGCTTTAAAAGAAAATTCTCTGCGTTTTAAAAGAAAAACAATTGATTGGATAAAAAAAATGTCCATAAAGGAAAAAAAGGAAACGAAAAGAGCTTTACTGGAAGCATTAAATTCAGAAAATCAAACGACTAAATTATTAGCTCTTGAAACGCTACTTGCCTTCAATGATTATAAACTGCTTGAGAAAGTCTTATTTTCTATTGCCAATCTTCAATCCAATGAAAAATCTTCAGCGATAGATATTTTAGAAAACTCTTCCTTTTCAAATGATTCTAAGGTAATTGATCTGATAAATGACTTTAAAGAATATTCCAATGACGATTCAATTATCAAAAAATCACATCTTTATTTAGCAAAAAAGGGATTGATAAATCCTGAAAAAATAAAAGTCGATTTAGATAGTAAAGATCTAATCCTGCGGGCAAGCGCAATAATCAGTCTAAAACATTTTAAATCCAATGATGCTATTTTAAATGCATCTTTAAATAGAACAATCGCGCAAAAAGAGTTGCAGCTTTTGTTTAATTTTAATCAAACCGATGAAATCTGTATGGGGCTTGAAATTTTGAGTTTGGATGATTCTGACGAAGCAGTCGCTGCAGCAATAAAATATTTGTCTCACGAAAATCTTACAATTAAAAGAAAAGCAGCCTCCGCCCTTGCAAAAATCACAGACAAATCTGATTCAAAATATGCATCAAAGATAATAGAAGCAATTAAAAACGCTACTGACATTCAGCTCAGGATAAACTGTTTAAAAGCTCTTGGGAACATTAATGATTCTACGACAATTAAAGATATCATCAAGTTATCATACAATTTAAGACCCATCGTAAGAAGAACAGCTGAAGATATCATCATTAAAATGGGATTGAAAACAGTTCCACATCTTACTGCAATTTTAAAAGATATGACCTTAAATGAAAGAGCTAGAATATTAGCCGGAAAAATTTTAGCAAAACTTTCTTTAGCTCACTTAAAGAACAATTTGATCGATATAGTTACTGTGGAAATTGAAAAAGCTCACTTTTATTTTTATTGGGCAAAAACAATCCAGAACAAATATCCTCTATATGATCTATCACTTTTACAAAACGCCCTGCAGACAGGTTACAAATCAATCATTGATTTTATTATATATATTCTAGCCGAGGCCTCCCTTATTGAAGACTGCGAGCTAATTGTTAAAGCTCTGCATTCCAAAACTACAAAATCTCATGCCCATGCTATTGAAACTTTAGAAAAAAGCATTCAAAGAGATCTTTTTTCACAAATACTTCCTTTAATAGATGATTCCCCCTTGGAATACAAATTACAATTAAGCGCTAAGCAGATAGATACCTCTTTAAACCTAAAACAGCTTTTAGACAAATTGGAAAACTCGCATTTATTTTTTGATAAAATCATTGCAGCCCATTTAAAAGCTAAGTTACAAATGCCAAACTGGCAGCAGTCATTAAGAGAACAAATTAAAAAATCTGATGAATCTTTTCATCAATTTACATATGAGTTGTTAGAATTATGAAAGAATTAAGTTTAATAGAAAAAGCATTTTTTTTAAAAAACACTACCCTTTTTAATGATCTTGATTTAGATCTATTAATCGCGATAGCTGATAAAATGCACCAGGATATTTATGAAAAAGACGAAAAGGTTTTTGAAGTTAATCAGATTGCCAATCGAATGTATTTCATAGTAAAAGGCTCTATTAGAATTTTAGATGAAAACTTAAAAATTATTAAACTGCTGCAATCCAATGATTTTTTTGGGGATGAGTCGTTATTTAATGAAAAACCTAGAACTTATAATGTTTCGTGTTTTGAAGACACTCTATTTTTAAGCATCAATAAGACAAACCTGTTAAATATAATTTCTGAATGTCCCTCTGTTGCAATATCTCTTTTAAATACGTATTCTCACAACATGAAACACAGGCACTGAAATGAAAATCCGAACAAGGCTGCTTCTATTTTTATTGCCGACCATGATCATCTCAATGATCTCGATAACATCTATTCTATCTTATAAATGGTATAAAGAAATCTACGAAGGCTTTAAAACAAAGTTAAAATCAGCTGTTGTGTCTTGTGCCGGAATGGTCGCGCCTGAAGACCTAGTCTTAGTTGATCAGGACCATATTCACTTTAGGACCTCTGATCCTCAAACCAAAATGCTGTATGAAGATTTTTCCAGAATAAAAAATGACCTTGATATCACTAACCTTTATGTAGTTTTTATCCAGCCAGATAAAACCTCTATTTCATTTTTAGAAGCTAAAGACTTATTTAACGTAAAAAAAATTAACGTTGATAAAATTGAAAATCCCAGCAATTTTTCTTCAAAAAAAGAAGCTTTGATAAAAAGCTATTTCATAACAAAAGATGTCCTTTTTACGCCTGCTTATAAAAATAAGGATTCCTTGAAAAAAGTCATTACTGCATATGCACCGATCAAAAACAATGATCAGAATGTTATCGCTTATATGGCTGCTGACATGAACCTAGACATCATAAACAAAAAATTATCAGAAGGTTTATCGATCATCATATTAGCTTCAGGGATTATTATTACTTCTATGCTGATTTTATTATTCGTAATTGCAAATAGAATAACGCAACCTGTACAAAGATTAAATAATTCAGCTCTTTTTTTGGCAGCTGGTCATTATGGAAATAAGATAGAATTAAAAGGTCCCAAAGAAATTGAAGAGCTTTCAAACACAATAAATATATTAAGCGACTGCTTATATGAAAACATCAATAGACTAAAAGAGAATTCGATAATAAGAGAGCGTATGTATGGCGAGCATGAATGCTCCATGCTTTTACAGAACCATATGTTAAAAAAAGTAATAGATGAAAACCAATCCGACTCAATAGCTGTAGACTCGATAAATATATATTCCCCTAAGCCGCGAGGCTTTTTGCTTGATTTTCCAAAAACAGAAACAGACAGCTTTTTACAATTACGATTTATTGAAGCTAAAGATAACGGATTCGATGGAATGTACGAACTTTTGACAAATTATAAATTGTTTAAAGAAAACCAATCGAAATTGAATAAAAATTTTCCAACATTAAGTCTAAATTTAGACAAAGATTTAAATATTATAAATTTGTATTCCAATAAATTCACCTATCCTTATATTTTTTCAATAGAGAAAAAGACATTTATCGATTTTACTAAAAATGCCGCATCATTAATGCCGGGCGATCTGATTTTTGTTTTCAATAAAGGCCTTATTAATCTTCTGCAGACAAATCAAAATGTTCAAAATGTTTTGTTTAAGGTTTTAAAATTCTTTTCAAACGATGGTCTGGAAACAATTGTAAGCATGTTGAAAAAAGAATTGCTCTTTGCAACAAAAGGAAAAAATATTCATGAAGACATTCACTTGCTCTGCTTCCAGAGGTTATTTTAATTTTTCTACTATACTCTCATAATAGAAAAAATTAGATCCTGATAATTTTTTTATACATATTTTTTTCTTCTTTAGCTTATATTAAATGATCTTAAAAAAAAATTTACTATATGGCAATAATTCCCCACTCTTATCCAAATTCAGAATCCAATAAAGAATATTCTTATCCTAGAAAGCTTCCTAAAAGATTCACAAAGGATTTATACCAATTAATTAATTATTTATTCACTGATCCAAATGTCAGTACTGAAATAATTAAGAATTTTTTTATAAGCAACCCGCGGATTTTAAACTTTAAAGATAAAAAAGGAGATTCAGC
>Ga0172379_10008723_pt1 | contig 12680 bp, 12 predicted proteins | sample GrowelOW334metaG_FD_119756 | JGI IMG/M metagenome (GOLD analysis project Ga0172379, IMG submission 119756) | Groundwater microbial communities from an aquifer near a municipal landfill in Southern Ontario, Canada - Groundwater well OW334 metaG | ecosystem: Environmental > Aquatic > Deep... | reverse complement strand
CTTTATCATTAGCCGCCGGCTTAATTATAATAATGGCAGTCAACATATTCAGCCCATACACCAACCATCCTTTGGGAATAGGCTATTTGATAATTGCCTCTGTCATAATAGAAAATTTAAAAAATAATATCAAAGCATAATCGCTCTTGCGCTAATTTTAAATATCCTGTATATTATAGATTATGTAAATTTAATAAATCTTCGCGATTAAGGCGAAGATAAATAAAAATTATGCCTGATCAAATTATTTCTCAAGAAGGCTATGACAAATTAAAAAAAGAACTTGACGAAAGGCTTGGTCCTAAAAGATTGGAGATCGCCGCCCGCATCGAGGTGGCTAAAGAACTGGGAGATTTAAGCGAGAATGCCGAGTACGCCGAAGCTAAGGATGAGCAAGCTTTCAATGACGGCCGGATTGGCGAGTTAATGGCATTATTAAAAAATGTAACGATTGTACAAAATAACGGCGACAAGCATAAAATTGGCATGGGTTCGCGCGTCACCGCCGTAGCCGAAGGTAAAACCAAGGAATTTACCATTGTCAGCTTTAACGAAGCTAACCCGGCTGAAGGCAAAATTTCCAATGAGTCGCCCTTGGGCGTAGCTTTTATCGGAAAAAGAAAAGGCGAAAAAATAACGGTCAATACGCCGCGCGGCAATGTAGTTTACGAAATTTTAGACGTTAAATAGAAACATAATTCTCAAAAAATAAGCTTTAAAACAAGCTTATTTTTTATTTATACATTATTTTGACTTTTTAGCTTAAAAAGGGTAAAATATTAACATTAAATATAGTTTTAAATCAATAATAATATGAGCGAAAAAATCAGCGAGCGCGTGGATAGGCTTAAAAAATTAGAAGAATTAAAAAAAATAGGCATTAACCCTTATCCGGCTAAAACTAATAGGAATGAAACAATAAATAAAGTTTTAACTGATTTTGAAAAATTGCAGAAAGACGGGGTTGAATTAAAATTAGCCGGCAGGCTAAGAAGCTTGCGAGCCCATGGTAATTTAACCTTTGCTCACCTCGAAGACGGCAGCGGTAAAATACAGCTGGCATTTTCTAAAAAAGAAGTTGGCTCTGATAACTATAAAATATTTTCAAAATATATTGATATCGGCGATTTTGTACAAATCACGGGCACGGCTTTTTTAACTCACAACGGAGAAAAAAGTATTATGGTTAAAAATTGGCAGCTTTTGACCAAGGCTATCAGGCCCTTGCCGGAAAAATGGCACGGGCTATCGGACGAAGAAGAATCATTAAGAAAACGCTATTTAGACATTTTATTTAACCCGGAAGTAAAAGAAATGTTTATAAAACGAGCTAAATTTTGGCAGTCTATGCGAAATTTTTTAATTAAAAAAGATTTTTTAGAAGTTGAAACTCCAATATTAGAAAATACCACCGGCGGCGCAGATGCCAGACCTTTCGCAGCTCATCACAATGCTTTGGATATGGATGTATATTTGCGTATATGCGCCGGAGAATTATGGCAAAAAAGATTAATGGTCGCCGGTTTTGAAAAAACTTTTGAGATTGGGCGCGTTTTTCGCAACGAGGGTATGGATGCTGAACATTTGCAGGATTACACCCATATGGAATTTTATTGGGCTTATGCCGATTATAATGATGGCATGAAATTAGTCGAAGAATTATTTAAATATACGGCCGAAGAAACCTTCGGCACTTTAAAATTTAAAATTAAAAATTTCGAAGTTGATTTGGGTAAAACCTGGGAGCGCTATGATTATCGGGAGACAGTTAAAAAATATACCGGCATTGATATTATAAAAGCCGACATAAAATCAATGGAAAATAAACTTAAAGAGCTTAAAGTTGATTATGATAAAAAGGGCTTTAATAAGACTCGAGCTATCGATAACTTATGGAAATATTGCCGGAAACAAATCGCCGGCCCGGGTTTTTTAGTGGGCGTGCCGGTAGAAGTTTCGCCTTTGGCTAAGCGCGACGAAACCTATCCGGAATTAAGCCAAAGATTTCATCCGATTATCGCCGGTTCAGAATTAGGCAACGGCTATAGCGAGCTTAATGACCCCGTAGATCAAGCCGAAAGATTTAACGAGCAAGCCAAGCTAAGGGAAGAGGGGGATGAAGAAGCGCAAATGTTTGACCATGAATTCGTTGAAGCTTTAGAATACGGCATGCCGCCGACTTGCGGTTTTGGCCTATCCGAGCGCGTGTTTTCTTTTTTAATGAATAAGCCCGGCCGCGAATGCCAAATTTTTCCATTAATGAAACCGAAAAACTAATAATTGAAGCAAATTTTATGACCATAACAATCTGCGGCAGTATCACCTCTACGCCAAAAATTAAAGAAGTTTCCGATCAGCTTATCGCTTTGGGGTATAAAACGTTTTTGCCGTATTCCAGCATAAAAATAATTAACGGCGAGCTAAGTTTGAAGGAATTTTTAAAAGAAAAACAAAACAACGGCGACGGCGCGTTCCGCAAAATAAAAGACGACTTAATAAAAAGATATTACAATAAGATTAAAGAATCAGATGCAATTATTGTTTTAAATCTTGATAAAAACGGCATAAAAAATTATATTGGCGGCAACGTCTTTCTGGAAATGGGCTTTGCTCATGTTCTAAACAAACGAATTTATTTGTATAACGATTTGCCGGATATAAATTATCTGGATGAAATTAAAGCCATGAAGCCAATTGTTATTAACCAGGATTTGAGTAAAATTTTATGAAAACAGTAATGGTTTTTGGCACATTTGATTTATTGCATCCGGGCCATATAAATTTTTTACGCCAGGCAAAAAAGTTTGGCTCATTAATGGTAATTATCGCTCGCGACGGTACAGTCAAAAAAGTTAAGGGAAAAACGCCGGAACATAATGAATTAGAGCGCCTGCAGGGCATAATTTGCCTGAATTTAGCCGCTATAGCGGTTTTAGGAGCAATAGGTGATAAATACGCGGTAATCAAAAAATACAAGCCTGACATTATCTGCCTAGGCTATGACCAGACGCATTTTACCGAACAGCTTGAAAATCAAATAAATAAATTTAAATTACACGCTAAAATAATCAGATTAAAATCTTTTAAACCGGAAAAATATAAAACATCAATAATTAAAAAAATTATTCATAATTAATTAATATGTTAGACATAAAATTTATAAGAGAAAATGTTGAAAAGATTAGGCAAGCTGCCAAAAACAAAAAGATAAATTTGGATTTGGATAAACTTCTGGCGCTTGATAGCGAGAAGAGGGGGCTGGATGTAAAAATTGATGAATTAAGAGCTGCCAGAAACCAATTAGCCAAAACCTCGCCTAAAGGTAAGCCGTCAGACGAACAGATTGCCCAGGGTAAAAAATACAAAGAAGAAATATCCGAGTTAGAACAAAAATTAATTATAATCAATGAACAATATGATGAGTTGATGATAAAGGCGCCGAACATCCCATCAGAAGACACGCCGATTGGCAAGGACGAAACAGAAAATGTGGAAACATATAAATGGGGGAAGCCGACAAAATTTAAATTTACACCTAAAAGCCATATTGAGCTGGCTGAAGACCTGGATTTAATAGATTTTAAACGCGGTACAAAAGTCGGCGGCTATCGCGGTTATTATTTAAAAAATGAGGCCGTACCTCTAGTTATGGGATTTTTAATGTACGCCCTGGAAAAATTAATTAAAAAAGGCTTTATACCAGTTATTCCTCCAACTTTAGTAAAAGAGTTTCCTTTGTTCGGCAGCGGTTATTTCGCTGGAAAAAAATACAATTCCGATGTAGATGAAATTTATAAAATTGCTAATGACGAAAAGCTGCCGGACGGCACTTTAAAAAAGGAAGATAGATTTTTAATCGGCACAGCCGAACCGTCGTTATTAGCTTATTACGCCGATGAAATTTTAGATATAAAAGATTTACCCATAAAATTCGTCGGTTTTTCCCAATGCTACCGTTCGGAAATCGGAAGTTATGGCAAAGACACTAAAGGCATTTACCGGGTGCATGAATTTATGAAAATAGAACAGGTTATAATCTGCCCGGCTGATGTTGAATTATCTGATAAATTACACCAGGAAATGATTGAATTATCTAAAGAATTACATAAAGATTTAGGCTTACCCTTTAGACAAATTCAAATTTGTACCGGCGATATGAGCGCGGGCAAATATAAGATGTTTGATTTAGAGGCCTGGATTCCAAGCCGCAACGGCTACGGCGAAACCGGCTCTGCTTCCAACTTTTTAGATTGGCAATCAAGAAGATTAAACGTAAAATATAAAGATGCCAACGGAGAAAATAAATTCGCCTATATGCTTAATAACACAGCGCTGCCGACACCGCGCATTTTAATTGCTATTTTAGAAAATTATCAGAAAGCCAACGGCTCGATTGAAGTCCCAAAAGTTTTAAGAAAATACATGCCGGGAAAAATAAAAATAATTCACCCCGTTAAATAACGCCTCGCGTTAATTTTGCTTTAGCAAAATTATTTAACGGGGTAAAAAAGAAAAAATAACATGGCGCGACAATTATTAATTTTACCGGGCTGGGGCGGCACCAAGGAATCTTGGAAAAACTTTATAAATCTGGCACAAAATGATTTTGAAGTATATTGCCTTGAATTGCCATGCTTCGGCGGCGAACCCTGCCCCAAAGAAATTTGGGGAGTGGAAAATTATGCTGACTTCGTTAGACAAAAAATTAAAAATTTAAATTTAATTAAGCCGATACTTCTCGGCCATTCTTTCGGCGGGCAAGTAGCGGCCTATCTGGCCGCGGCTTCACCCGGACTAATCAGCCGTTTAATTTTAAGCGGCGCCTCAGCTATCAGGCCGGAAAAAAATTTAAAAAGAATTATTTTCGGTCATCTGGCTAAAATTGGAAAGATATTCTTTAATTTGCCGCTAATTAAAAATTTTAGCGCGCCGGCGCGAAAATTTTTATATAAATTAGCCGATTCCCCGGATTACAACTCTACCGACGGAATCCGGCGCGAAATTTTTAAAAAAATAATCCGCCAAGACTTAACCGAAGAATTAAAAAAAATTAAAACGCCAACCATGGTAATCTGGGGCGCTCTCGATAGTTATGTTTCACTGGCTGCCGGTAAAAAAACAGCCGGCTTAATCAATGGCTCAAAATTAGAAATAATTGACGGAGGCAAGCATGGCTTGCACTTGCAAATGCCGGAAAATTTATATAATATTGTTAAAAATTTTATTGATTAACATTGATTAACAATGTCTATTCTTTATTTTAATATCACAATTATCATCCTCTGGCTGCTAAGCGCTTTGGCCGATTATGGCCAATCTTGTTATGTTTGGCAGCTTAAAGAATATCGCCTTGACCGCTTGCGCGATTACGGTTCGACTTTAAGCGGAAAAAAATTTTTTCATAGCCGGCTCGTATTTAAGCGGCCATTAATCTACTCGGCTTTATTTCTGCTCTTACCGCTTAATCTTAACCTTTTGAATATCACTCTGGCCGTGATGCTGTTAATTGACCTGGCCTATAATCTCAAGGCTTATTTAGGCCGTAATTTATTACATCCGAAATTCACTGTAAAATCAGCCGCGCTGATATTTATCTCCCTAATTATTGAAGGAATATTATTTTTATTCTTTTTTAATTATTATTTAATCTTAATATTATTGGCGTTGCGCTGGTTTATTTTTTCCGCCATAGCTATTATCGCGAAGCTGCCGACCTATATTGCTAAGTTAATTTATCTTAAAATCGCCGAAAAAAAACTTTTGAAATTTAACCAATTAATAATTATCGGCGTTACCGGCAGCTACGGTAAAACTACGGTAAAAAATTTTTTAACGCAGATTTTAAGCGGAAAATATAAAGTTATTATGACGCCGGAAAATATCAATACGGAAATCGGCATTGCTAAGTTTATTATAAAAAACAATTTTTCCGATTATAATATATTCGCAGTCGAAATGGGAACTTACAAAATAGGGGAAATAGCTAAAATTTGCCGCATGGTTAAGCCGAAAATTGGTGTTTTAACGGCTATTAGCGAACAGCATTTAGCCTTATTGGGAACTATAAAAAATATACAAACTGCCAAATATGAACTTTTGCGCAGCTTGCCTGAAGACGGTTTAGCTCTAACCAACTCAGATAATAAATACTGCCGTGAATATTTAGCCGATCTTAAATGCCAAATTAAAACCTTCGGCTTTAATAATGAATTTAATCCCAACTGCCTGATTAAAGACGCTATCGCGCATGAGAATAAAATTGATTTTACCGTAATTAATAACGGCCAAATTAATATATCGGCGCCGGTGATTGGCGTCCATAATAGCCTGAATATCGCACCGGCAATTTTAATCGGGAGCTTTTTAAATTTAACCGACCAAGAAATTATAAAAGCTTGCGATAAACTTAAATTACCGCCCAGGGTATTGCAAGCTTACGCTTACGGTAAAAGTCTGATTTTAGACGATAGCTATAATGCTAATCCGGAAGGCTTTTCAGCTGCTTTAAACGTTTTAGCCGGCTACCGAGGAAGAAAAAAAATCGTAATAACCCGCGGCATGCTAGAGCTCGGACAATCCAGCCGAAGTTGGCATGAAATTATCGGAAAAAAAATCGGACAAACTGCTGATGAGCTCATCATAATTTCCGAAGACTCGGCCTCTGATCTTAAAAAGAACGCTGGTGATATAAAGATTATTATTGAAATCAACCCTGAAAAATTACTAGAGATTATAAAAAATTTTAAATCGGATAATTGTGTAATTTTACTGGAAAATCGTCTTCCGGAAAAAATTAATCACGAACTGAAGGTATAATTATTGCATTTATTTAAAGTAAATTTAATAAAATTTTCGTGCGAGGACTGTTTGAGGCCGGTAATCCGGACGAGTTCCGCAGTAGAAAATTTATTAAATTTACTTCAAACATACTGAAATTCTATGAAAATATTTAAAAAAACAATTTTTACCGGTTTCGCGCCAAATTTAACCGGCCGAGATGTAATTATAAGCTTAGGTTATTTGTTATTGCCCTGGCGCTGGCCAAAAATTTCCTCTGGTAAGTATATTGCTAAAGTTGAAAAAAAATTACAAGAATATTTTAACATAGAACACGCTTATACTTTTGATAGCGGGCGTTCGACTCTTTATTACGCCCTTAAAGCCTTGGGAGCGGGGGATGGCGATGAAATTTTAGTACAAGCCTACACTTGCGTTGTGGTGGTAAATGCCATAAAATTTACCGGCGCCAAGCCTATTTTCGTTGATATTGATAATAATTTTAATATGGATCCGGCTAACATGGAAAGCCGGCTAAGCGCTAAAAGCAAAATTTTAATAATACAGCATACCTTTGGCCAGCCGGCAGAGCTCAATCAACTGATTGAAATCGCTAAAAAACATAATCTTAAAATTATCGAAGATTGCGCCCATTCTTTAGGCGCGCGCTATGACGGTAAATTAACCGGTACTTTTGGGCAAATCGGCATGCTAAGCTTCGGATCTGATAAAATTATTTCTTGCGCCCGCGGCGGAGCATTAATTGCCAACGATAATGAAACAGGGAATAAGATTAAAAATTTATATTTGCAATTACCGCGGCCGAAATTAACCAAGACGTTGCAGCATTTAATGCATTTCCCAATATTTTATATTGCCAAGCCGATTTATCACTTAATAATTGGAAAAATTATATTAATATTAGCAAAAAAATTGAATATTTTTAATAAAATTATTTATAAAAATGAAAAAATAGGGGAGGAAGTGAGCTTTTATCCGGCTAAATTGGCGAATAGCTTGGCGCATATTTTACATTGGCAAATCAATGAAATAGAGCAACTGAATATGCATCGCAGAAATATTTCTAAAATTTATAATGAAAAAATAAGCAACGCTCATATTAATTCTCCTTGGCGAGACAATAAAATAAATTTAGAAAATAATGCTTGCTTAAGGTATCCGATACTCGTAAAAAATCCGATTAATCTTTTAGCTTACGCTAAAAAACATGGAATAATTTTAGGCGACTGGTATAGTCAAGCAATAGCGCCTAAAGACATAAATTTAGATAAAACCGGCTATATGCTTAATCAATGCCCCAAAGCTGAAAAATTAGCCGGCCAATCGGTTAATTTACCGACTGACCGCCATATAACAAACGAACAAGCCGACAAGATTATAAAAATTATAAATTCATATGCCGATTAATATAAAAACAATTGAATCAGCGATTGAGTGGCGTGAAGCCGAGACGTTTTTTAAACCTCATACATTTTTGCAATCATGGGAATGGACTTTATCTCAAGAGGCCTTGGGGCGGAAAATTTTTCGCTTGGGCATTTACGATGAAAATAAAATTATCGGTTTAGCTTTTGTTTATTTTATAAAAGCCAAGCGCGGCTCATTTCTTTTTTGTCCGCATGGACCGATTATTGATTGGCAAAAAGCGGATATTGTATTGCCGACATTGCTTGAATATTTAATAAAACTTGGCAAAGAAATAAAAGCTGATTTTATCCGTTTTAGCCCTTTAGCGGGTGATTCTCCGGCCAATCAAAAAATATTTAAAAAATTAAATTTCCGTCCGGCGCCGGTTCATATGATGCATCCGGAATTATCATGGATGGTTGATTTAACGCCGCCGCTAGAAACAATTTTAAGCGGCATGGAAAAACGCACGCGCTATTCAATACGTAAAGCCGAAAAAGACGGTGTTGAAATAATTTCTTCTTCCAGCCAAAACGATCTTGATAAATTTTATGAAATTTACAGGCAAACCGCCGACCGACAAGGGTTTGTGCCTTATGCTAAAGATTATTTGGAAAAAGAGCTGCAATCTTTTTTAAAAAATGATAAAATAAAAATATATTTGGCTTACTATCAAAAAGAGTTAATCGCCGCCGCCATGGTTGTTTATGCCAATAATTCAGCCTTTTACCACCACGGCGCTTCCATTAGAAAATTTTCCAATATTACAGCCTCTGAATCATTGCAGTTTGAAGCGATTAAAGAAGCTAAAATTAATGGCTTATCTTACTATAATTTTTGGGGAATCGTCAAAGAAAAGGAAACTAAACACCCTTGGGCGGGGCTAAGTAAATTTAAAAGAGGCTTTGGCGGCTTTGAAGAAGAATATTTACATGCCCAAGATTACATTTTGACTGTAAAATACTGGTTAAATTATTTAATTGAAATAATAAGAAAAATTAAACGAGGTTATTAGCATTATTAAATATGTTAGCTAACAAAAGCAAATTCAAAGTAAACCGGCTTGGCGCCAATAAAAGAAAATACATTTATTCATCAAAAACTTACAAAAATCCTTTTTTTCAAAATAAAAGAACCGCCGCCGCAAAAGCAAACGGCTTAAAAACTAGGGGATTGGCGGTTTTTGCCGCTATTATTGTAATCTCGATTTTAATTTGGCTCTTATTCTTTTCGACTTTATTTAAAATTCAAAAAATAGAAGTTAGCGGCATCCGCGATAATTTGCTGGGAGAAGTTGAATCAATCGCCAAGGGCGTAGCGGAAAATCGCTTAATTGGTAAAAATAATTTACTGCTTTACAATAAAGGTGAATTAATTAAAATTTTAAACGAAAAATATTACTTGGCCGATTTAGTTATTAAGAGAAAACTATTTCATACCCTGTCTATAAGCTTAAGCGAAAAACAACAGGCAGCGGTTTGGCGTGAAGCTGAACAATATTATTACATAGACGGCGATGGTAATATTATAAATCAAATCGACCCGCTGAATATTAATGGTTCGAGCTATCCTTTAATAGAAAATCTAACCGAAATTAAAATAGATGGACGCCAAGCCAATATAAACAAAGAGGCAATAGACTATATTCTAAAACTTTTTAATGAATTCAAAGACAAAAAGCATAATTTTGAACTTGAAAGATTTATAATTGATAAAGAAATTAACACAGTAAAAATGGCTATTCTATCCGGACCAAAAATTTATTTTAACACCAAAGCGTCATTGGAAGAACAGACCGCCAAACTGGACTTAATAATTAAAGATAAATTAAAAAATGATCTTACGTCCATTAAAGAATATATTGATTTAAGATACGCTAATAATGTTTATATGAAATAATATTATTTTGCGACACATGATAAACCTATAACGTGCATACTGCCTGCGATAGACGCCGGCAAAAATAGGCAAATATAAAAATTAATATTTTTTTAGAACAATCATCTAATTAATAATAAAAATTAAATTTATTTTAATGAACCCATTAAAATTTAAATCAAGATAGGTATGCAGGTGCCAACCGGGGTTTAAATTTTAATGCGTCAACAGGCTCTATGGAGAGAATTTTTAAAACATTGTTTATTCTGGGAATAATAGTATTCATAATACTGATTATCGGTTTATTTTTATTAGTGCTAAAGCTTATGCTGGTATTTAATCCGCAAATCAATCTATTTGGCATGACAATTCAATAAAATAAATCCAAACAGCAGTATTGGTTTAAATATTACCTAGGCGTCGCATAAGTTATATTGTGCGACGCTATTATATTAAGAAACTACCGCTATTACAGCACTTTTCCGGTAAAGACCTTATGTCTTCATTGAATTTATAACTTCATTACAAGGTGGCAAAAAAAAATTTCCCTTACTTAAATGAAATTTTTCTATAAATATATTTTAATTTTTTTATTATCTTTTTGCTTATCCCCTCTTTTTTATATTTTTTAATATATAGGATTCTTAAAAATAAATTCCCAGCGCTTTTTCTTTTTTCAATTTATTTATATTTCTCGTGACTTGCCGATAGAATATTGGATAATGGATTCTGGTTATAATTCGACCGTTATAACGCGACCGATAAGGCATTTTTTGATGATGCGCGGCTTCATGGGCTAAGGTTCTTAAAATTGAAGAAATTTTCTTTGGTTTTCTGAATTTGGGCGTAAAAATATCGATTGTAATCAAACCGGTTTTTAAATTGGTCCGACCAATCACAAAACCGCGCTTGGTATTAACGCGGTCGTCTCTCCGGCGCATGGGCCTGAATTTTAAACGGTCTATACCGAATAAATCTAAAGCGTAGCTGCAAATATTTTGCACTTCTTCTTCAAAATTTAATATTTCCATATTAGTCAGGCTTGTCACGGCAAGTATTCCAGCGGATTAACCGGCACGCCGTTTAAACGAACTTCGAAATGCAAGTGCGGCCCGGTAGTCAAGCCGCCGGCCCCATTAGTGCCCGGCATGCCGCCGGAAAGGCCGATGGCTTGCCCTTGGACTACGTACTCGTCAGTTTTAACATATATCTTTGACACATGCCCATAAACCGTGGCTAAACCATTACCGTGGACTATCATAATATAGCTATAACCCTTGCCGGCATCTTTAGCTATAGCTACATAGCCAGAAGCCGCGGCTCTAAGAGTGCTGCCCTGAGCAGCCCTAATATCTATAGCCGGGTGTTCAAAAATATAACGAAAGGGATAATCCGGGTCATGAAAAGTCGCTACAACTACATTTTTTGTTACCGGCCAAATAAAACCGGCATCATTAAATTCCAGAGCTTGTCCGGAAATTTTTGATAATTTGGCTCTCATGGCTTTTTCCAAATTAACGATATCCGATTCAGCTTGCTGCTGCTGCTGCTTAGCCAGAGCCAACAATCTTTGGTATTCCCTCTCGGAAGATTTTGTCTGATCTAAAATATAGACTTTATTCTGCTGTTCCGAGGCTAAATCGACCTTATTGCTCTCAAGCTTTACCTTTAAGCCGGACAATTCGCGTTTTTTATCATTTAAATTTTTTTGTTGATTTTCCAAATCTTTTTTATATTGCTTTAAAATCTCAAGGCTCTTGCCTATTTCTTTATTTATATCTTCTAAATATTTTACTTGGCTGACAAAATCATTCAGCGTGCCATTTAAAAGCAATATTTCCAGAGCAGACTTACTGTCTTGCTGCTGGGTTAATCTTATAACAGCGGCAATATGTTCTTTTTGATTTAAAATTTGATCATCCTTATTTTTAATTTCAAAATTAACCTTATCTATTTCCAGCCCTGTTCGATCAATTTCAGTTTGCGCGCTTTCAATATCCAAAGCGGCTTTAGCCACTCGATTTTCCAAAATTGCCAGTTGATTATTCAAGCTGGCCTTTTCGCTCTGTTTTTGCTTAATTAATCTTTCATAAACCGCTTGCTGGTCTTGTATTTTTTTAATTCTGTCTTTTTTATCTTGAATATCTTTATTTATCTGCTTAACTTCTTGGTTATTTTCGACATCAGTAATTTGCCCATAGCAAAAGCTAGAAGCCGTATTTAAAAATAACCCTAGAATTAATATAGGTATAATTAACTTAAATATTTTCCTCATAAATTTATTATAGCATTTTTTATATAATAAAAAAAGCGGATGTATTTATGCCGCTTTTTTTATAACTACAATTTTTTTATCGCTAAATTGATTCTTTTCAGACTTTCTTCCTTGCCTAATACTTCAGCTACCTCAAACGGCCCGGGACTGGCGCTACGACCGGTTAAAGCTACGCGCGTCGGCCAAAGATAATCCCCTACTTTAAGTTCTTTATCACGCAAATAATCTATAATATCTTTTTCAATAATCTCTTTAAGCCAATCGCTATCTTTAATTTTTTCTAAGAGATCATAAATAATTTGTAAATTCTCTTTAATTTGCT
>Ga0172379_10008722_pt1 | contig 12684 bp, 12 predicted proteins | sample GrowelOW334metaG_FD_119756 | JGI IMG/M metagenome (GOLD analysis project Ga0172379, IMG submission 119756) | Groundwater microbial communities from an aquifer near a municipal landfill in Southern Ontario, Canada - Groundwater well OW334 metaG | ecosystem: Environmental > Aquatic > Deep... | reverse complement strand
GGCGTGTGTACACTTCGGGACTCGATACACGCGATGCCTCGAGTGACTCAGCTTTTCCGAGTACTCCGGGAACAAATCGTGCTATCGCATCTATCATAGTCGCCGCAGGCAACTCCCCGCCGGTGAGCACGTACGGGCCGACTGTGACTTTCTTCGCTTTCAATATTTTTTGCACGCGCGCGTCGATACCTTCGTAATGTCCGCAGATAAAGACGATATCTTTCTTCTTTGAGAGCTTCTGCGCCATCGGCTCGTCGAACTGCGCACCATCGGTCGCAAAGAATATAATCTGCACCCCCTTCTTTTTTCCTACTGCTTTTTCTACAGCCCGAAGCATGCCGTCGGGCTCGAGCACCATTCCGGGGCCGCCACCGTAGGGCCTCCGATCCACGCGACCATACTTGTCGCGCGTAAAATCCTTGGGGTCGTAAAAAGAGACTTTGATGGTCTTTTTTTCCTGTGCCTTACCGAGTATCGAATCCTTGAGATACGGCTCGATCGAGCCCGGGAAAAGCGTCACTATGTGGAAATGAATCATATATGCCTCGGTGGATACGAGTGAACTTATACTATGCAATATATCGTCGGAATTATCTAACGGGGTATACTTTGCCAATGATATTTCGGCACCGCTCTTTCTTTATCGCATCTCTTATCGCACTTGTCGTACAGGTAGCAGCGATATTCATCGCCAAGCTCGCCTATACCGGCATGGACTGCGGATTGCTCGAGCGTCGCATCTGCTCATTTCCTGTGTTTCTCGAGGGTGTCACGGAGCTCGTCGCGTCCATCAATATATACACGCTGGGAATCCCTACTATCTTACTCGCGCTCCTCATCGGCGCCGGCTGGCGACTCTATTCGCAACTGCGACGCGACGGGATGAAGCCTACTGACCTTTTAGGTCAGTGATGATGTCGTCAACTGTGGTGTCACGTACGTACGGCTCAGACGGAGTCTCTATCGCGTTTTCTTGATTTGAGCGACGCTCGCTTCCCTCCGGTTCTTCTATTTTGAGATTTACGCGTGCATCATTCTTCATACCGACGACGCGCAAGACCGTGCGGATAGCCTTTGCCGTGGCGCCGCTGCGTCCGATTACTTTGCCCATGTCGTCTTGATTGACCGAGAGCGTGAGGAGGACCCCCATCTCGTCTACTGTGCGGTTGATCTTCACATCTTCCGGCTTGTCTACGAGTGCCTTTATAACGTATTCAAGAAATGCCTGGTCGCTTTCCATATCTGTCTTGCTATCTCTTAATAGGATTACTGTACAACAATTGCAAAGGCCGCGAAAGGCGGCCTTGCACGTTACTGAGCTGGTGCCTCTTCGGCCTTCGGCTCCTCAGGGGCAGGCTCTGCAGCAGGTTCCTCCGCTGCCGGCGATGTCTCTGGGGCGGCTTCTTCGGCAGGGGCTTCCACAGCTGGGGCCTCTGGCGCCGCTTCCTCCGCAGGCTTTTCAGGCTCCACGAATTTAGGGAGGACGTTTATCTTCTTTCCTTTTATGATACCGGCGGATACGAACATATTGTGAACCGTGTCGCTCGGCTGGGCACCGACCGATATCCAGTACTTGATTTTGGCCTCGTCGAGCTTCCGTTCTTTGCGGCGCGGGTCGTAGGTGCCTACGATATCAGTAAACTTGCCTGTCTTAGGACCCTCGGTGTGTTCCACCACAATAATGCGGTACGAGGGCATATTGATGCGCCCGACTCGCTGCATTCGTATCTTCAACATAAGTCGGGCCACTCTAACAGAGTTGGCATGCACCGTCAAATTGTGGCGTATTTAGCTCCAGTGCGGTCACGGCGTATAAAAAGTTGAACCGGCGCAGTTGCCCACGCCGGCTTCAATATGTCCCGCTTTTCATCGCGAAACGACTAGTGGCGATGAGCGTCTTCGGCGGGTTCGCTGACCTCTTCAACGCTCTCGATGGTGCTCATCGCGCGGACAGACGGGATGTCATCCACGTCGGCCGTGAATGTGACGGTGTGCTCGCCGACGTTGACGTCGATGTCGCTCCCTCCACATACTTCAATCTCGCTCTTTGCGTCGATAACACTGGCCCTCTCGACCAACTTCGCGACATATCGCATGGCATTATCTCCCGATTGAACACGGTTTCCTGATACCGACCTATACTCTAATCCTTTCCCCTTTATTTCGCCACCTTGGCCGCCTCCTCAAATTTCACTGAAAGTAGTTTCGAGACGCCGTCATTGGACATGGTCACGCCATAGAGCTCGCCGGCGGCAGACATCGTAGCGCGATTGTGCGTAATAACGATAAGCTGCGACTTTTCGCCGAGCTCGCGAATCATATCCGCATAGCGCTTTGAATTGGCTTCATCGAGCGCAGCATTCGTCTCATCGAGAATGAGAAATGGCGGCGGATTCACCTGCGTCATGGCGAATATCATCGCAATAGAGGTCAGCGCACGCTCTCCACCAGAGAGTACCTCGAGACCGCGGATTTTCTTGCGTGGAAGCGACACATCGATAGCAAGGCCGGCGTACACCTCATCTTCTTCGGGAATCTCTTCCTCGTCGTCTTCGTCAAATTCTTCCTTTTTGCCTCGGCGTGGCTCTTCGATAAAGAGCTTGGCGTTGCCGCCGCCGAAAAGCTTCTCAAAGAAATTCTTGAGCGCCACATTGATGAGCTTGAGGCCTTCTTTGAAGCGCTCGTCTATCGTGCGCTCGAGCTCTGCGATGATTTCTTTAAGCTTCTGTGCCGACGCCTCCAGGTCAGCGAGCTCACGCGTGAGGAATTCATCGCGCTCCTTGGTCTGGTTGAATTCTTTTACGACCGCATCGCCGTTGCCTATCCCCGACTCCTCTATCTTTATTTTGAGCCTCTCGATATCCCGACGACGCTTTTCTTGCTCCCTTCTATCCTCCGAGAGCGCACCGTGCGGTATCTCGGCATTCTCCCAGCTGTGTATCGCAGCCCCGATGAGTGCGATACCTTCGCGCACCTCCTCTTCGAATCGCTGTCTGAGCGACGTCACCGTCGCACGTGCAGCATGAACGCCATTCAAAAGATTTTGCGCATCTCGGATATGCCCTTCGAGCTCTATGACATCACGCTCCGCAGCAAAGGACGCTTCACGGATGCGCGCGATTTCGGAGCGCATACCTTCGATATCCTGCACTATCGTCGCCTCATCTTTTTGCTTTTTCTCGAGCGCTGCGCTGAGCTCCTCAACATGCTTTTTTGCCTCCTGATTCGTGACCGGCGCAGAACCGGTGAGACCCTCGATAAACGACTTGATACGGTCACGGATTGAGAGGAGTGTAGAGCGCACGAGCGCTATATCCCCGCTCTCAGCTGCCTCCGCTATTTGCGAATCGATATCGCGTGCGAACTGGCGAACATGCGGTACGGCGACAATCTGCTCCACCGTCACCGTGTTGGCCTCAAGTGCACCCTCCGCGCGACCGAGCTCACGCGCAATCTCACCGGATTGCCGACGCGACTCGACAAGCTTTACTTCGCGCTCCTGCAATCTCTCGTGCAGTTCGTGCGCACGGGACGACGAGCCGGTCTCACCCTTGCCGGTAAGAGAACGTGCTTCACGCAATCTTTCGGTGAGCTTTTTGACTTCGCTCTCGTGTGCGTGCGCTTCTTCTTTGAGCCGTGCGTCTTCCTGCGTAATCCATGCGTTCTCTCGCGCCAAGTATTCACCGAGCCTGTGCGAGAGGTCTTCTTTCATCTCGCGTGCCTTCTCTATCTTCTCCACTTGCGAGCGCAAGAAATTGAGATGAGGCGCTATCTCGCGGCGCAGCGATTTTGTCTTATCGATATTGACTGCCGTCTCCTCGAGCTTACGCTCACTCTCCGCTTTCTTGTGCTGGTAGAGCTTGAGACCGAGCGCGTCTTCCACCATCTCACGACGCTCTCTCGGGGAGGCATTGAGAATGCGGTCGGCCTCGCCCTGCGAGATTATTTGGTAGCCAGAGCCGCCGATGTTTGCCCCCGCAAGCAGCCGGATGACGTCTTTGAGACGCACCACAGAGCCGTTGAGCAGGTACTCGTTTTGCCCGTCGCGATACACGACGCGCTCCACCACCACTTCGTTGAAATCGAGGTCGAGCAATCGCTTACTGTTGTCGAAGGTGACTTTGACACCCGCACGATTCGCGCGAGGGAGCCCCGGCGACCCGCCCCATATGAGGTCTTCGCCCTTTTTTGAGCGCATACTCTTCATCGACTGTTCGCCGAGTACGAAGCGAAAGGCTTCGGCGACGTTGGACTTGCCCGACCCGTTGGGCCCGACGATGCTTGCGATAGGTGAAGTGAAAACAAGCTCGGTCTTCTTGCCGAATGATTTAAAGCCCGAAAGCTCTATGGATTTGAGACTCAGAAACATTGGCACTCATTGTAGCAAAAAAGCGGCCCCGCGAGCTGTATTGAGCTTGCGGGGCTTGGTTGCCTGCGTCTATTCCTTACTTTGAGTATCGAAGCTGATGCTGGGAAGCACTCGCTTCACGAGCCCTTCCATCGACTCGGCAGTCGGCAGATCTTGCATGCAGGCCTGCAAATGCAGCCGCTGACCATCGAGCTGAGCGATGTACTTTTTCGCGAGCGTCATATCGATACCTGCGTTTTTCTGCAGCTCGTGGGCGGCTTCAATTTCTCGCAACTGAAGCGCTGCGAGCATCATGAGCTCAAGTGCCATGAGCACTTCACGATTCTGGCGTGTCTGATACAAGAGCGCAATCCGCTCCTGAATTGTGAGCGCCTTCTCACTCGCGGCGTAACCCGCTACCAGACCTTCCAGACTTTCCAGAAGTTTTTGAACAGCCGGGCGAATATTCTCCGAATACGCTGGGGTCACGAGCGCCTCCTCAATGCATGGTTTCTAACGCGACCCACAAAGTACCACAGATGTAGAGAATGTCAAAAAGACGCACGACCTGCGCCTAGTCATCTTCCTCTTCCTTGGCAGCCTTCAAACTCCAGTAACCTCACCAATTGGTGAGGTTACTGGAGTTGTTACCAGCCTCTTGCCGCGAGTGCTTTTTGTGCGGCATCTTGTTCCGCTTCTTGCTTGCTCCTCCCCTCTCCGGTCGCTGCCTTCTCCTGGCCGAGGTACGCGCCCACGACGAACACGCGATCGTGGTCGGGCCCCGACTGATCGAGGAGTTGGTAGATAGGCGTCAGCTTCATTTTTTCTTGCGCGATCTCCTGCAGCTTGCTCTTGGCGTCTTGCCAGAGGCGTTTCGAGACGACTTCGTCTGTCTTATGGAAGAGCTGCGCCGCTATAAAATCTTTCGCTGCATCGTAGCCACTGTCGAGATAGATCGCGCCGATAAGCGCTTCAAATGCGTTGGCAAGAATAATCTGGCGCGCGCGACCTGTGTCGCGGGACTCGCCTCGAGAGAGCAGCAAGAATTCATTCATGCCGAGCACAGTGGCGGCGTCGGCAATGCTCACTGTGTTCACGAGCGCCGCGCGGTACGCCGTGAGTTCACCCTCCGGCTTATCAGGATATTTGGAATACAGAAATTCCGTCACGACGAGTTCGAGGACGGCGTCGCCAAGAAACTCAAGGCGCTCATTGTGCTCGCGACCGTCGCCCCTATTCTCGTTGAGATACGAACGATGCGTAAAAGCTTGCTCTATGAATCGCTTATCCCTGAAGGAGTAGCCGATTTTTTGTTCAAACGGCGCAAAGTCCATGGCTACGTGCGGTTCTTCTGCGCGAGGATATTTATTGCGCGCGTGACCACGGGGAGAATATCGTCATAAAAATTGAGATCGCCCACCGAGGCAAGTGGGAACCATTGCCCGTCGTCGAGTCCCCCTTCTTTCTTGAGGATGAGATCCTGAAAAGTGGCGCGAGCCAGAAAGTACGTCGCGTGCCGCTTTTTCTTGCCGCCCGATGCGTTGCTGTCGTTGGCGATGTATTCATTTTCACCAAGCGTATCCTCCACCTCGACATCGAGCCCAATCTCTTCTCTCACTTTGCGCTTTACCCCATCGTGCAGCTGCTCATCTTTCTGCAGCTTTCCTTTAGAAAGGGTCCAGTGGCCAAAGATATCGTGCACGAGCGCGAGATACACTTCCGCTCCTTCACGCGCATATACAACAGCCCCGACGAGTTCCTCCACCGGCATTTTCCCGCCCTTTTGCGGAGCCTGCTTTCTTGCGCTGCCGTCATTTTTACCCGGCTCACCAAGCTCGATGTAGACGGCACCAAGTACACCGTTGACGAATCGTCCTGAAGACGCACTACCAAACGCTTTCGCGAGTTCGATGGCCTCATTGATAGCGACTTTTGCCGGGACTTGCGCGCGGTCGGCGTAGAGAAGCTCCGTGAGCCCGAGGCGCAGGATGTTGCGATCGATAGCAGCAATCTTCTCGAGCGGCCACTCAGGCGCAGCCCTCACAATCACTTCGTCGATTTCCTTTTGCTTTGCGAGCGTGGTCTGCAAGAGATTTTTCATAAAAGATGCGTCACTCTCGCGCGCGCCAAACTCTTTCGCATAATCGACAAGCCTCCCGAGGCATGCGTCGAGGGTCATATTGTTTGATGCGTCGCGCTCGAAGAGCACTTGGAGAACTACTGAACGCGCGAGATGTCTATTTGCCATAGAAACGAAGAACTGTTTCCCTAGTGTACCAGGAAACTTCTGATGTGCGGATGAAAAGCGTGGAAAACTCAAAGGAGACTTATTCCGACTTCACGGTCTCCTTCTTCTTTGTGTCGGCAGTCTCTTGGCCGCTTGCGCGGAGCTCCTTCTCCTTGCGCTTCACGCGACGCTGCTCCCTCTTCGTGCGAGCCACGACGTCGATGACGACTTTTCCGCGATACATGCCTGTCTCAGGATCGACACGGTGACGGAGATGGACGCCGGCTGCGTCTTTGGTGATGCGTGCGGTAGAAAGCCCGTGATGTGAACGGCGCTTACCGGTTTTCGAGCGGTTGACCCGCATTCGTACTACCATAGTCGCGATACTATACCGTATTTCCCGCTGGGTGCAAACTTTTACAGAATGAGGCTCTATGGAGCCCTGAGAGGCCGTGGCAACGTATGGCTGCCCTATGCTTTGCCGTGCCATAGCCTTTATGGACTTCAAAACCGTAGGAAGGATAGCTCACGGCGACACGCTCCATATATCTGTCTCTCATCACCTTTGCCACGATGGACGCGGCAGAAATGATGGGCTCACTCGCATCACCGCGAATAATAGTCTTTTGAGCAACAAACTCATCCGGTGCATAGAGACTCCCGTCGAGCAAGACCTCACATTCTATCGGGTCTGCTTCAAGCTTTAGGAGACAGCGCGAGAGTGCACTTCGAATAGCGGGCACGATGCCACGACGGTCGATAACAGAGGCGGACGAAAATGAGTGGGAAAAATTGAGTACCCCTTGTTTCCTAAGACTCGTCAGGTCCGAAAAAAGTTCTTCCCGCGCTGCTTCGGAAAGCTGCTTCGAGTCGCGCATGAGTCTTAAAAATGTTTTCTCTCCTCCGCGTCGCACCATCACTGCACCGACGGACACTGGCCCCGCAAGCGGTCCGCGACCAGCTTCGTCGATACCGATGAGGTACTTCATTACTTGTCTATTATATACAGCAATCAAAAAGGCCGCGCTCGGCGGCCCCTTAGAAGACCGCGATGGGTCTAGAACTTCTTCTGCTCTCCTCGAGCGAGCTCGTGATTGAGCCGAACGAGCGCGAGCGGACTCCCGGTGACCGCACGCCTTTCCGGAGGCCGGAACGCTGGCTTCTGGCCGCCGATGCTTTGCGCGGTGAATTGTCGGCTGTCCTTCGCTGGCTTGGTCTTTTTCCCTCGCTTTTTCATGGAATCAACCCTTGGTTACGACTGCGCGGTACTATGCCACGAAGTATCCTATAAGAAAAGGGGCCGCATAATGCGGAAAAACAGTGCGTGTATACCCCATGAGATACTGCCGCCGATGCTGCGCTCTTCCGATAGTTCGCACAACATACCAGAAATACAGCAATCTCGGAGTAAATATCTCACGGGGTATACTGGCTGCATGGCTCGCGACTTCGTGCATCTCCACACGCATTCTCACTATTCCCTCCTCGAAGCACTCCCCAAGGCCGAAGACCTGGTGGCGGCTGCAAAAAACGATGGTCAGACCGCGCTCGCTCTTACCGACAACGGCAACATGTACGGCGCCATCGACTTCTATAAAGAGTGCAAGACACACGGCATCAAACCGATTCTTGGTGTCGACTTTTTTGTGGCACCTCGTACACGGCACGACAAAGAGCATCGTATCGACGACCAGACGACGCGCCTTGTCCTCTTGGCGAAGGATGAGGAGGGCTACCGAAATTTGATTCAGCTCGTATCGGCGTCATATTTGGAAGGTTTTTACTATCGTCCGCGTGTAGATCGCGAACTGCTCGAGAAGCACAGTGCGGGACTTATCGCGATACTTCCTTCTTTTTCCGGAGAGCACGCGCGTGCGGTGAAAGACGGACAAGAGGATAGAGCCCGCGAGTCGCTCCAATGGTTTAAGAAACTCTATGGCGGTCCGTCGGCTGGCGGATGCTATGTTGAAATTACGCATCATCCTGACGTCGATGGTTTTGAAGAGCGCATGAAGAGGGTAGTCGAGCTCGCGAAAGAAGCGGGGATTCCCCTCGTCGCTGCGGCCGACTCGTACTATCTCAAGCAAGACGACGCGGTCGCGCGCGAACTCGTCAATAAGATACGCACCGCGAGCACGCTCAACCGCGACATCATCGACAATCTTCCCGACTTTTCATTCTTCAATCGCGAGAAGGCTGCAGAGCTTTTCAAGCAATTCCCCGAAGCGCTCGAAAATACCGTAAAGATTGCAGAAGCATGCAACCTCGAACTCACTCTCGGGAAAGCCATCTTCCCCTCCTATCCCATTCCCCCTGGTACTACCGACAACGAGGAGCTGCGGAAACTTGCGGAGATCGGCATCGTGGAGCGAGGCCTCGAGGATACCCAAGCGCTTAGAGAACGCATCAATTACGAACTCGAGATTATTGCAAAAAAAGGGTACGCATCATATTTTCTTATCGTCGCGGATTTGCTTCGCCACGCAGCGGAGGTCGGCATCTTCACCAACACAAGAGGCTCCGCTGCGGGCTCGCTCGTCTCATATCTTTGTGGCATCACGACCGTCGACCCGATTAAGTTCAACATGCCGTTTGAGCGCTTTCTCAATCCGGAACGCCCCTCGGCTCCCGATATCGACATGGACATCGCCGACAACAGGCGTGACGAGCTCATTGAGTATGCGCGCAAACAGTACGGAACCGACCATGTCATACAGATAGGTACGTTTGGCACGATGATGGCTCGCGCAGCAGTGCGCGATGTCGCCCGCGCGCTCGGGCACAGCTACGCGCTCGGCGACACGGTGGCCAAACTCATTCCTTTCGGCAAGCAAGGATTCCCCGTCACTATCCAGGGTGCGCTCGAAGAAGCGCCGGAGCTCGCGGAACTGTACAAGCGCGACCCGGATGCAAAAGAGATTCTTGACCTCGCGCAAAAGATAGAGGGCAATGCGCGACATGTCGGTGTGCACGCAGCCGGCGTGGTGATAGCGCCAAAGTCGGTGACCGAGTACGCGCCCATCCAGCTCGACCCGAAAGGCGGCAAGACAATTACGCAGTACGACATGTACTCGATTGCCGATGAGTACGGCGGGGTCGGCCTCCTCAAATTCGACTTTCTCGGACTGACCAACCTCTCGGTGCTCGCCGATTCGGTAGCGCGCGTGAAAGTACGTCATGGAGTCGATGTCGATCTTAACAAAATCCCCCTCGACGACGGCAAAGTCTACGAGATGCTTACGCGCGGCGAAACACTCGGTGTCTTTCAGATGGCAGGCAGCGGCATGACGGCATACCTGAAAGATTTGAAGCCCACCGTAATTCACGACCTCAACGCGATGGTCGCGCTCTACCGCCCCGGCCCTATGGCATTTATCCCCGAATACATTCAGCGCAAACGCAACCCTGCACGCGTCACGTACCTCGACCCGCGCATGGAACAAATCCTCAAGCCCACCTACGGAGTTCTCATCTATCAAGACGACGTGATGATGATAGCGGTGCAACTCGCCGGATACTCCTGGGGCGAGGCAGACAAATTCCGCAAAGCGATGGGAAAGAAAATTCAGTCGGAGATGGCAGCGCAGAAAGAGCACTTCACAAAAGGATGCATCGAACACGGCATGAAGCCTGCATCGGTCACGAAGCTTTGGGAACAAATAGAGACGTTTGCTGCCTATGGATTCAATAAGGCGCACGCCGCTTCGTACGGCAACCTCGCCTACAAGACCGCGTACATGAAAGCCAACTTCCCTGTCGATTACATGGCCGCGGTACTCACTGCCGACGCGGGAGACGTGGAGAAAATCGCCGAAATCGTCGCCGAGTGCAAGCACATGGGCATCTCCATACTTCCACCGTCGGTCAACGAGAGCATGGGTACCTTCACGGTGATAGATGATGCGACCATACGTTTCGGGCTCTACTCGATAAAGAATTTTGGCGAGGGTGTCGCAAACTCCATAATCGCAGCGCGCGAAAAAGGAGGGAAATTCACCGACATATCCGATTTTATTTCTCGCAATCCCGATAAGAATCTCAACAAGAAATCGCTTGAGTCACTCATCCAAAGCGGTGCCATGGACGAATTCGGTGAGCGCGGCGTGCTTCTCGCCAACGCTGAGCGCCTTCTCACCTTCCACAAAGAACATATGAAGGCTCCCGTCGACCAGGGCTCGCTTTTTGGTGCGTCGGTCTCTCCTGCATCAAAAATAAAATTGGATGAGGCGCCCCCGATGCATCTCGATGAGAAGCTCACGTGGGAAAAAGAACTTCTTGGGCTCTATATATCAGGGCACCCGCTCGACAAGCACGCTGCGAAGCTTCAAAACGCGAAGAACAGCATCAAGCACGCGAAAGAACACCTCAAGGGCGTCGAGACTGTCATCGCAGGCTTCGTGGAGACTGTGCAGTCTATCCTGACAAAAAACGGCGAGCGTATGATGTTTCTCAAGGTGGCCGACCTCTCTGACAACATTGAGGTCGTGGCATTCCCCCGGGTGCTCAAAGAACATGAGACCATCCTCGCACCCGGCCAATGCATCATGCTCAAAGGTAAGATATCTGAAAGGAACGGCACGCCGAGCTTCGTCGCCGAAAAAGCGCGAGCTCTCTAGAGCAAAGGCGAAATAAGTATTGACATGAGCGCGTGAGGGTTTATCGTACGCCCACGCACACATAAGTGGAGTGCGAGCACAAAAAAGGGATAGGTGGAATGAAAAGCAAACCCTTCGACGTCAAGATGTTCCGGGAAGTCTCGGAAGTTCTTGCCGGAACGAAACGTGTTGACCCGCACAAGAAGGTCGAACTCGTATTCAACTGCATAAAACAACTCGATGCGCTCGGCGAGCGCCCCGAGGAGTTCGTGCAGAACGTGACGGACCCGGATTTCATCGAAGCGCTCAAGAAAGCGGTACTGACTGCCGAGAACGCGAGGTTCGAAATCCGGAAGATGATTCGACTGTATGACCTCATTCGGACGCAGCGAGGTCGCTATGGCCGAATCTGCAACGGCACTCCAAGGGAAAGGGATGAGGAGGTCGCAATTCGATTCGGAAATTCGCTTCATTCATTCGTCCCGAATACTGTCGCAGCCTGAACGCTGCCGAAATACACAGGCGCGATCCCCCGGGGTCGCGCCGCGTCTTTTTTGCGCAGAGGCCTATAATACTGCTATCATTGGCCAAATAGAGAAATTTGTATGGAACACGACGCACACGAGAGGGACCATAAGAAACTTGGGAAGGAGCTCGACCTCTTCACCTTCTCCGATGCCGTCGGCAAGGGCCTCCCCCTCTGGACACCCAAAGGCTCAGTGATACGCCGCGAGCTCGAGCGATTCATCGTCGATGAGGAAATCAAGCGCGGCTATCTCCACGTCTACACACCCGACATAGCCAAACTCGACCTCTACCGAAAGAGCGGTCACTACCCACACTACAAGGACTCGATGTACGCACCCATCCAAGTCGACGACGAAGAGTTCATGCTCCGCCCGATGACCTGTCCGCACCATTTCGAGCTCTACCTCGCGAAGCCGCACAGCTACCGCGAACTCCCGATGCGCATTGCAGAGCTCGCCAAGCTCTATCGCTACGAACAGTCCGGCGAGCTCATGGGCCTGCAGCGCGTGCGCTCTTTCTGCCTTGCCGATGCACACATCATCTGCGCAACGGAAGAACAGGCGGCTGAAGAAGTGGCAAAGGCGCTCGATCTCATCGTCGATGTCGCAAAAGTCTTCGGTCTCGTCATGGGTGAAAACTATCATTTCCGCCTCTCGCTCGGCGACCGCACGAATACTGAAAAATATTTCCAGGACGATGCCGCATGGGATAAGGGAGAACACCTCTTGCGCGAGGTATTGAAAGCGCGTGGAGAGAAATTTGAGGAAGCGAAAGACGAAGCGGCATTCTATGGCCCCAAGATCGATATTCAAATGAAGAATGTAAACGGCAAGGAAGACACCGCGTTTACGGTGCAATACGATTTCTGTATGCCGAGCCGATTTGACCTCACGTACACTGCCGCAGACGGTACGCAGAAGCGCGCATTCGTCGTGCATCGTTCCTCTATCGGCGCCATAGAACGCATCGTCGCATTTCTCATCGAG
>Ga0172379_10008721_pt1 | contig 12685 bp, 23 predicted proteins | sample GrowelOW334metaG_FD_119756 | JGI IMG/M metagenome (GOLD analysis project Ga0172379, IMG submission 119756) | Groundwater microbial communities from an aquifer near a municipal landfill in Southern Ontario, Canada - Groundwater well OW334 metaG | ecosystem: Environmental > Aquatic > Deep... | reverse complement strand
TACAATAGCCTTTGCTGTGGAGAAGTTCGTCAGATTAATTCGCAGTAAGTGAGGCTGGATTAGGGGTGAAGAATATGGCGCCCTACCGGCGCCTTTTTTGTTGGCGTAAAAATTAGTTATGTTAAATACAATTATTGGAACAAAACAGAAAATGGGATCGGTCTACGTTAAAGACCGTGTGTATCCTGTGACTTGGGTTAAAGTAAATCCTTGTGTTGTTACACAAATCAAACACGAGGAAAAAGACGGTTACACGGCAGTTCAATTGGGCGTAGGAACTAAATCAATCAAGAATTTTTCAAAACCTCTTCAAAATCACCTCAAAAACGTAGTTAAGGACAAAAAATTACCCAGATACTTAAGAGAAGTTGAAGTTACACAAGAAAGTGATCTTAAGGTCGGTGATGAGATAAAAATGGGAGACGTTTTGAAAAAAGGTGATATTGTTGCCATCAGCGGAATTTCAAAAGGTAAGGGGTTTGCCGGTGGTGTTAAAAGATGGGGTTTTGCAGGTGGTCCGAAAACACACGGACAGTCAGATCGTGAACGAGCTCCTGGTTCAATTGGCCAAAGAACTACACCAGGGCGTATTTATAAAGGCAAAAAGATGGCTGGAAGAATGGGTAGCGACAGAGTTACCGTTAAAAATGTAACAATTGTCGATTTGGATGAAATAAATAACTTAGTTGCAATAACAGGTGCGGTTCCAGGAGCGCCCGGAGCTTTGGTCTTTATCAAAAAAATAGGTGAAGGTGGAGCAATGGTGGAGGATAAACAATTAGAATCTGCGCCTGCAGAAATCTCAACAGACGAGCAAGTGCAAAATGAAGAGACGGTGACAGAAGCGGCGAAAGAAATGACGGGTACACCCGCCGAACCTGCTGAGGCAAAAAATGAAGAGGTTAAAGTTGAAGAAAAAGGACAACCCGAAGATAAAACGGATCAGGAGACTAATTAATTAAATTATTATGTTAAAAGTCGATCTATACAATTTTGACGGAAAAAAGAAAGAAGCAATTACGTTGCCGGCAGAGTATGACGTAAAACCGAACGACAACGCGCTTTCTCATGCAATTCATGTCTATGAAGATAGAAGCCATGTTGGTTTTGCAAAAGCAAAAACCAGGAGCGAAGTGGCAATTTCGACAAAGAAGATATACAAACAGAAAGGTACGGGTGGTGCAAGACATGGTGCAAAATCAGCCCCGATTTTTGTTGGAGGAGGGGCTGCACATGGACCAACTGGCGTTAAACGTGTGTTGCATGTTTTGAAATCACAAGGACGAAGAGCGCTTTCATATGCCCTTAAATATAAAATATCGCAGTCGAAAGTAGTTTTTGTTGACGGAATCGAAAAGATCAAAAAAACTAAAGATGCATTCAATTTGATTTCGACGATTGGAAAAGAAGGAAAGTGGTCTGGCAGAAATATTCTGGTGGCGGTATCAAATAAGAATTCGGATACAAGGAAGTTTTTTAGGAATATTAAAGGAACCGAAGTTGATTTTTATAGACACTTAAATGCCTATAAAGTGTTTCTGGCGAATGGGATTGTTGTTGATAAAGGGATTTTTGAGGACATGAATAAAGAGGAATCAAAGAAACCGGTCAGTGACAAGAAGGTTGTTAAGAGTAAGGCTGTTAAAGCAATTAAGATAGTTAAAAAAGTAAGTAAGAATAAAGTCGCAAAGGAATAATATGATTAAACCAGTTTTGACAGAAAAAGGATTAAATGATGCTAAAAAAGGTAAATATAGCTTTTATGTTGATCCGAAACTTAGCAAATTTCAGATTAAAAAGGTTTTGTTTGATCTTTTTGGAGTTCATGTTACGAGTGTCAAAACAGCAAACATTAAAGGATTAATAAAGCGTGATTCTAGAGGTAAATATCGAAAAGTGGCCGGTAAGAAAAAGGCAGTAGTTGCATTAAAAGCGAAAGAAACGATAGATCTTTTTGAAACTAAAAAATAAAACATTATGAGTAAATTAAAATTCATTCTTAAGAAGAAATCTGGAAGAGGAGCAAAAGGTCGAATTAGCATTCGACATCAGGGTGGAAGAGAGAAAAGGTTTTACCGGATTATTGATGACAAAAGAGACAAGAAAGATATTTGGGCGAAGGTTACCGGTATAGAGTATGATCCAAACAGGAATGCAAGGGTTGCCTATTTGACATATAGAGATGGAGAAAAAAGATATATAATTGCCCCTACGGGATTAAAAGTAGGCGACGAGGTTATCTCATCTGATTCTGCTCCCATTGAAAAAGGTAATTGTTTACCGTTAATTAAAATTCCGGTCGGTACACAAATTTATAATATCGAAATCACGCCGGGTAAAGGTGGACAGGCCGTAAAGGGGGCGGGTTCATTTGCCGTTTTACATGGAAAAGAAATAGATCACATTTTAGTAAAACTCCCGTCGGGTGAGATCAGGAGATTCCCAAAAAATTCTTGTGCAACAGTTGGCCAAGTGAGCAATATGGAGGCCAGGAATGTAAGATTAAAGAATGCCGGTGCAAAAAGGCATATGGGAGTCAGGCCAACCGTCAGAGGAGTCGCACAGCAACCCAATTCCCATCCACACGGAGGAGGAGAAGGAAGGAGTCATATTGGATTAAAGTATCCAAAAACTCCTTGGGGTAAGAAGGCTGTTGGAAAAACAAGAAGAAAAAGAAAGTATTCGGATAAATTGATTATCCAAGGCAGAAAACCAGGTAAGCATAGTAATCCGTCGAAAATTAGAATTTAAGAAAGGTAAATTATGAGTCGCAGCGCTAAAAAAGGTCCATTTGTAGACGAGAAATTATTCGAAAAGGTCAAAAAAGGAATGGGGTTGAAAGAAAACCCTGTTAAAACATGGGCAAGATCAAGTACGATTCCACCTGAATTTGTTGGAAAGTATTTTCTTGTTCATAACGGAAAGGTTTTTATAAACGTTTTTGTAACCGAAGATATGGTTGGACATCGTTTGGGAGAATTTGCGCCGACGAGGACCTTTAGAGGACATGGACAGATTGTTAAAAGAGTTTTGGAAAAGACTTAAAAGATTATGGAAATTATTGCAGTACAGAAGTTTGTTAGAGTGTCACCGAAAAAAATGCGGGAAGTTGCGGATGTGGCGAGAAAACTATCTCCCCAAGCGGTAGTAGATCAACTTCCTTTTTTGAGAAAAAGAGGATCTGAAGTTCTGTTAAAAGTAGTTAAAGCGGCCCTTGCAAGCGCAAGGCAGAAAGGTATAAGCGATGCAATCTTGGTTTTTAAAGAAATCCAGATTGGTGAAGGACAAAGATTAAAAAGAGGAAGAGCCGCATCAAGAGGTCGATGGCATCCTTATAAAAGAAGAATGAGTCATGTGAGAGTTGTTTTACAAACAGTTGAAAAACAAGTCAATCCAAAAGACCAGAAAGAAAAAGAGGTAACCGATAAGAAAAATGATAAGTCTGAAGGATTGCCAAAACCGGAAGAAAAAGGGGTAAAAAGTATTTTAGGCAAAGTTAGAAAGAGTACGTTTCTTGAAGAGAAAGGCAGTAATAAATAAATATGGGACAAAAAATTAACCCGACAGGTTTTAGAATAGGAACATTTTATCCTTGGAAATCGCGCTGGTTCCAGGAAGGTAAAAATTACAGGACAAATTTAATTGAGGATATCCTTTTGAGGAAATCTCTGATGCAGAAATTAAAACTTGCGGGTGTTGAGCAAGTAGAAATTGACAGATTGCCTAAGAGTATGGTTATAACAATGACCGTGTCAAGACCGGGTGTAGTTATCGGAAGGGGTGGAACAGGAATTGAAGATCTTAAAAAATATATAACCTCCGTCTTAGAGAAAGCTAGAAATACGAAGATCAAAGATATTAAAGTCGATCTTAAGGTGAACGAAGTTAAAAATCCCGATCTTTCGGCATATTTAGTTGCCGGAAGGATTGTCTCAGACATTGAAAGAAGAATGCCCTATAGGAGGGTTATTACAAAAACGTTAGAGAGAGTAATGCAATCGGGCGCACTTGGTGTAAAAGTAGTTTTGGCAGGTAGAATCCAAGGGGCAGAAATTGCGAGGGTCGAAAAGTTTCATAAAGGATCAGTTCCTTCTCAAACACTAAGGGAAAATATCGATTATGCGCAAGTGCCGGCAATGACAAAAAGAGGCTATGTTGGTGTTAAGGTATATATACACAAAAAAGCTGAATAAATAAAATATGTTTGAACCAAAAAGAAGAAAGTACAGAAAAGAATTCCGAGGTCGAAGGAGAGGAAAAGCCCAAAGAGGTTCAAATCTTTCTTTCGGAGAATATGGATTAAAAGCTTTAGAGGTTGGTTGGGTGACAAGTAAACAGATAGAGTCGGGAAGAAGGGCAATAACACATGCTTTAAAAAGGGGCGGAAGAGTGTGGATCAGAATTTTTCCCGATAAACCGGTTACTTCCCGTCCGGCGGGACAGAGAATGGGTAGTGGAAAAGGTGATATTGATAGGTATGTCTGTGTTGTAAAGCCCGGAAGAATAATGTATGAAGTAACAGGTCCGTCTGAAACGGCAATACTTGATGCTTTGAAGAAGGCGTCTGATAAAATGCCCGTCCAAACAAAGATTGTTATCAAAGACTGATATGAAAAAGAAGGATTTAAAAAGTTATAATCTTAAAAAGATTGATGAATTACAAAAAGAGGTCGACGCTTTGATGCTTGATTTTAAAAAAACCAGGCTTAATATAATGTCCGGTCGCGAAAAAAATTTAAAAAAGGCTAAAAATATCAATAAAAAAATTTCACAGATAATGACTATCATAAGACTTAAGAAGTTTGAAAAAGTAGAAAGCGAAGTGAAAGAATAGAAATACCATGAAAATATTTACAGGAAAAGTTATATCAACAAAAATGGAAAAGACTGCGACGGTGCTGGTTAGTGGGATGCATATGCATAAGCTTTATGGAAAAAGATTTGTCAGAGCAAAGAAGTATCATGTTCATGATGAAACCGGACACAAAGTTGGAGATCTGGTGAATTTTGTAGCATCAAAACCGTTTAGCAAAATAAAAAAATGGAAGGTTGTTGATTTGAAAAACAAGAAGGAGAAAGTCAGTAAAAAATAATACATATGATTCAAACAAGAACAGTGTTAGTTCCAGCCGACAATTCGGGAGCCAAAGCTCTAATGGTTTTCGGAATATCGCACAAAATTGGGAAATATGCGACACTGGGGGACGTCGTAAACTGTGTCGTTCATGGAGCTGATCCGAATGGAGTAGTTGCAGATAAGGAAAAAGTAAGCGTTTTGGTTGTTAGAACAAGGAAAGAGTACAGAAGGAAAGATGGTACGTACCTTCGTTTTGACGACAATGCAGGAGTTGTCGTTGATAAGCAGGGTTTTCCAAGAGGTACAAGAATTTTAGGACCGGTTGCAAGAGAAGTAAAAGATGCCGGGTATGCAAAAATTGCGTCTCTTGCCCGTGAAGTAGTTTAAAAATAATATGTTGAAGTTTAGAGTACAGGACAAAGTAAAAGTTCTTTCAGGAAAAGACAAAGGAAGAAGTGGGGTAATTGAAAAAATATACCCTAAACTTTCATTGGCAGTAATTCCCGGACTTAACGAATACAAAAAACATGTTAAACCAAGTTCTGGCCAGAAAGGTGGAATAATGTCAATTCCCCGTCCCATGGCTTTTTCAAAACTGATATTAACTTGTCCAAATTGTTCAAAAGAAACACGAGTTGGTTTCAGATTGGCGGGAAAAGAAAAGGTTAGATTTTGCAAGAAGTGTAATAAAGAAATTACTTTAAAGAAATAATATGGTTAAATCAAGATTAAAGGAAAAATATAAGAAGGAAGTTATAAAACAACTTATTGAGGAATTTGGTATTAAAAATGTGATGCAAGTTCCCAAAATTGAGAAAGTTGTTATTAATTCCGGTGTTGGTGATGCTCAGAAAAACAAAGAAGCGTTTGAACGTATTAAAAACGACATTGCAGCGATTTCTGGGCAGAGTCCCAGTGTTAGAAAAGCGAGAGTCTCCGTTGCAAGTTTTGGACTACGACAAGGCTCCCCCGTCGGGTTGAAAGTTACTTTAAGGGGCGTTAAAATGTATGATTTTTTGGATAAATTGTTTGCTATAGTTTTGCCAAGGCTGAGAGATTTCAGGGGAGTAAAAAGAGATAGTTTTGACAAGGGCGGAAATTATACGCTTGGAGTTGTTGAGCACAACATATTCCCCGAGATAGATATAACCAGGTCAATTCCAAGAGGACTGGAAATTACGGTTGTGATAAAATCTGTTTCGACAAAAGAATCCTTTAGATTATTGGAGCTATTGGGGATGCCTTTTGAAAAAGATTAAAAGCTTATGGCAACAAAAACAAAAGAAGTTCGCGAAACAAAAAAGTTAAGGTATAAAACGAGATATACAAACAGGTGTACTTTCTGCGGTAGATCCAGAGGGTATATGCGCAAGTTCGGTTTGTGTAGATTGTGTTTTAGGGAATATGCACACCGCGGAGAGATTCCGGGTGTTAGAAAGGCCAGTTGGTAAAATATGACAAATTATCCCGTCGGTGATTTCTTAATAAAAATAAAAAATGCCGCTTTGGCAAAACGTAAGGAAGTGACTGTGCCTTATTCAAAACTGGTACATTCGATTTCTGAGGTATTGAAAAAGGAAATGTATTTGAGTGAAATCAAGAAAGTGGAAAATGATTTGGTTGTTAAAGTTGCATATTTTAAAAAAGAGCCGGCAATACTCCAACTTAGGTTGGTTTCTAAACCAGGCAAGAGAGTTTATGCAGGATGTGATGAACTTCGGGATCACAAAGGACCGTCGTTTTTCTTGGTTTCTACGCCACAGGGAGTTATGACATCTAAAGAGGCGGTAAAAAAGAACATTGGTGGAGAGATAATTGCAGAAATTCATTAAGAAGAAATATGAGCAAAGTTGGAAAAAAACCGATAGTCATTCCGCAGGGTGTTCAAGTTGACACTCAGGGAGGATATTTTACGGTTAAAGGACCAAAAGGAGAATTGAAAAGGCCATATCCGGAAAAACTTTTGACAGTCAAGGTTGAGGGGGACGTTGTTACACTGTCTCCCGCGTCGAAATCGGAAAGGGCTCTTGTTAACTGGGGAACGTTCAGGTCACATTTGTTTAATATGGTACACGGTGTTTCAGAAGGTTGGAAGAAAACACTGGAGCTTGTCGGAGTTGGTTATAGAGCCGAAATACAAGGCAAAGATTTAGTTTTAGCCGTTGGGTTTTCTCATCCGGTTAAAATTGCCTGTCCTGAGGGGATTACTTTTAAACTGGAGAAGTCGATAATTACGGTCGAAGGGCAAAATAAAGAATTGGTAGGAGAAATTTCAGATAAAATAAGGTCGGTCCGCCCGCCCGAGCCATATAAAGGTAAAGGTATAAAATATACGGATGAAGTAGTCAGAAGGAAAGCCGGTAAGGCAGCGAAAACACAAGCATAATTATATGGAAAAACGAAAATCATTTTTTAAAAGACAAAAAAGAGTAAGAGGGTCAATTGCTAAAAATTTAACGAGAGTAAGACTTGCTGTCCATCGATCCAATAAGCATATTTACGCACAGCTTATTGATAATAAAAAAGGCGCGACGTTGGTTTCTGTTGGTGATCTGGGAAAAGAAACTAAGGGCAAAAAACTCGGTAAAGCGGAGTCGGCCTTTTCAGTCGGAGAAAAGATTGCAGAGAGGGCAATCAAAAAAGGAATAAAAACAGTGGCTTTTGACAGAAGTGGCTACAAATATCACGGTAGAATAAAAGCTGTTGCCGAGGGTGCCAGAAAAGGAGGATTAAATTTTTAATATGGAAGGAAATATAAGTGAATTTTCTGAAACGGTAATTGAAATTAAAAGAATATCCAAAAAAACAAAAGGAGGAAATGCAATACATTTTTCAGCTCTTGTGGTTGTTGGAGATAAAAAAGGTAAGGTGGGTTTGGGACTTGCCAAATCGGGCGATGTTTCAGGTGCAATACAAAAATCGATAGCAACAGCGAAAAGAAGGATGTTTACGGTGCCACTTAAAGGTAAGACTATTCCATATTTGGTTAATGAAAAGTATTCGGCTGCTAGAGTTTTAATAAAACCGGCTCCTGACGGTTCAGGAATTATTGCGGGCGGAGCGGTTCGTGTTATTTTGGAGGCGGCGGGTGTTCAGAATGCTGTCGGAAAGATACTCGGAACCAAAAATAAAACATCTAATGTTTATGCAACTTTAAATGCATTGAAAAGATTAGCGCATTACGACAATGTCGATAAGATGAAGAAAGGTGAGAAGTAATATGAAAAATAAAACTTTTAAAGCTGTAGATAAAAGAAGGAAAAGGTTGGGGCGCGGTTACGGAAGCGGCAAAGGTGGGCACACTGTGGGAAAGGGGCAAAAAGGTCAAAAAACGAGAAAAAAATTGAGCATTCTCTTTGAAGGAGTAAAGGTTAAAAAATCTTTTATAAAAAGACTTCCCCTTTTGAGAGGAAAGGATAAATTTAAAGGGAAAATTAAACCGATAGTTGTAGATTTGAAGATACTTAATGATTTACCTGCTGGAAAAGTGGACATCAGTTACTTAATAGAGCAAAAAACAGTCAGGAAAGATGCGCTTTTTCGGGGAGTAAAAATTTTGGGAAACGCCGAAGTTAAAAAGAAATTCACAATTGCCTTGCCTATTTCAAACTCAGCTTCTAAAAAGATAATTCAGGCCGGCGGAAAAGTCTTAACAAAATAAGTAAAGATAGACTTTCGTTGACACTGTAAAACGGCGGATGTTCAATGTAAAATTATACCCAGTATGTTCTCCGAAATAACAAGTTTTTTTATTAACCTTTTTAAGTCTAAAGATCTTAGGAAGAAGGTAATTATTACCTTAGTAATACTCGTATTTTTTAGGCTTCTGGCACATATCCCTGCAACGGGTATAGACAAAGATTCGTTGAAAATGCTTTTTTCCGGAAGTCAGTTGCTTTCCCTTTTAGACGTTTTTTCCGGTGGAACCCTGGCTAATTTTTCGATTTTGGCATTGGGATTGGGTCCGTATATTAACGCCTCGATTATTATGCAACTTTTGACCTATGTTGTCCCAAAATTGGAAGAATTGTCGAAGGAGGGAGAATACGGTCAGGAAAAAATCAATCAATATACACGTTTTATTAGTGTTCCGCTTGCTTTGTTTCAGGCATTTGGAATGTATTCGCTTCTTAAAAGCCAGAATGTGATACCTCATTTGGGAATAGTTGCTCTGATTACTCTTATATTGACGATGACTGTTGGAGCCATGATCTCGGTTTGGTTGGGAGAATTGATTACCGAATACGGTGTTGGTAACGGTGTTTCCTTTTTAATATTTGCAGGTATAGTTGCACGATTGCCCATTACGGTTGCTCAGTCTGCATCGATCGCTCAAGGGCAGGATATTATGAAAGTAATTATTTTTCTAGTGCTTGCCGTACTAATAGTTGCACAGGTAGTTTTTATGAACGAAGCAACTAGACAAATCCCCATTAACTACGCCAGGAGGGGGTCAAGAGTAAGCGTGGGTTCGTCATATTTACCGCTACGGCTTAATCAAGCAGGGGTAATCCCGATCATTTTTGCAGTGTCTCTGGTTTTATTACCTTCTCTTTTAGGGCAATTTCTTTCGGGAATCGGAAATCAGAAAATAGCTCAGTTGGCATCGGATGTCGCCAGACTTTTTAGTGCCGAGTCGCTTTTATATAATGTCGTTTATTTTATTTTGGTCTTTGGTTTTACTTATTTTTATACCTCGGTTGTTTTTAATCCGGAAAAGATCGCCGAAAATCTGCAAAAGAACGGCGGGTTTATCCCAGGCATTAGACCTGGACAACAGACGGTGGAATATCTGAATAAAGTCTTAACAAGAATTACGTTTGCTGGGGCTTTGTTTTTGGGAGTTATTGCAATAATGCCTTCTTTTTTCCAAAAGTTTATTGGCGTTTCCAACCTGGCGGTTGGTGGAACCGGAATTCTTATTGTTGTTTCGGTGGTTTTGGAAATAACGCGCGATTTGCAGTCACAATTGGTAATGAAGAAATACGACTCGTTTTTACAAAGATAATTATGAACATTGTGATTTTAGGCCCCCAAGGGTCGGGAAAGGGAACACAGACAGCTTTACTCGCGGAAAAATATAATCTTGCCCATATTGAGACAGGGAAGATTTTAAGAGAAATTGCAAACTCAAATCACCCCAGATCCGAAGAGATAAAAAACATTATGAACAATGGTTTACTGGTGTCAGACAAGATTCTTGAAGAAGTGATGGTTGGTGCTATGGACAATCAGAAAGACAAGGCAGGCTTTGTTTTTGATGGTACCCCCAGAAATCTTGAGCAGTACAATTTGATCAAAAAAATTTTGGAAGAAAGAGGCGAAAGCCTGGATAAAGTGATTGTTGTTAATATTTCCGAGGACGAGTCAATTAAAAGATTGTCCGCAAGGAGGAGTTGTAGTGTCTGCGGGAAGGTGTATAACATTATTACAAACCCTTCTCCCAACGGAGATTTTTGTGAATGTGGAGGAAGGTTATTTCAAAGGGAAGACGATCGACCACAATTGATTAAGAAGAGGCTTCAGACATATCACGAACAGACCAGTAAGGTTATTGAACTGGCAAAAAATGACGGTATTTTGGAAGAAATAAATGGAGAAAGGCCAATTGAGGAGATTTTTAACAACATTGTTAAATCTATAGAAATTATAAATGGAAAAAATTAAATTAAAAACAAAAGAAGAACTGGAATTGATTATTGAAGGCGGCAAGCGACTTTCGGAGGTTAAACACAAACTGGAAGAGAAGGTGGCAGTTGGTATCAGTGCCTGGGAAATTGAGGAGTTGGCGATAGAACTCATCAAAAAGAGCGGTGGAGATCCTGGATTCAGCAGGGTTCCCAAGTACCATTGGGCGACGTGTATTAACGTTAATGAAGGAATTGTCCACGGAATTCCCACGAAAGACTTGGTGTTCAAAAAGGGTGATGTGGTGAGTGTAGATGTGGGATTATTTTACAAAGGATTTAATACGGATACATCTTTTTCGAAAGGGCTTGAAGTGGCACCTGAAATACAAAAGTTTTTGAATGTTGGTAAAAATACCTTGGAAAAAGCGGTTTCAAAAGTTGTTGCTGGAAATAGGATTTACGATATTTCAGAAGCTATAGAGCAGGGACTGAAAAAAGGAGGTTGTAATCCTGTCAGAGCATTGGTTGGACATGGAGTGGGTAGGGATCTTCATGAAGACCCTCAGATTCCACAGTTTGTCTATGAAGATTGGGAGAAAACCCCCGAAATTACGGTTGGAGCAGCCTTGGCGGTTGAGGTAATCTATACGATTGGTGGCGGTGGAATTAAATATGCAAAGGATGGGTGGACAATCGTAACCAGTGATGATAAAATATCAGCACTTTACGAAGACACTGTTGTTGTGACGGAGAAAGGGAGTTTAGCGGTAACAAGATAAGCCGGCGCGATGTCCGGTTTTTGTTTTGAAAGATGTGGTATGAGTAGAAACGAAGCGGTTAGTACATTTAACGGTAAGGTATCTCAAGCACTACCTAACACGATGTTTAGGGTTGAGCTTGATGACGGGAGAATACTGTTAACAACACTAACCGGTAAGATGAGGAAAAATTATATTAGGATTTTTCCGGGAGATAGAGTAAAAATTGAGATGACAAAGTATGATGTTGACCGGGGAAGAATAGTATTTAAGTATTAGAGTGTTAGGAATCTCCCGTTCTTTTGCTCTGAAAAGTAAAAATATAAATATATGAAAGTTCAATCGTCAATTAAACCGAGGTGCAAAGATTGCAAGTTTGTCAAAAGAAGAGGTGTCTTATATGTGATTTGTAAAAATCCTAGACACAAACAGAGGCAGGGTTAATGACTTGATGTTTATATGGCAAGAATAGCAGGACACGAACTAAACGATAAAGATAGAGTGGTATATTCACTTACCACTATCAAAGGTATCGGAATGTCACTTTCAACTAAGATTATGTCGGCAGCCGGGTTGCCGTTGGAAAAAAGAGTGCATGAATTAACACCTGGAGATATTTCGAAAATTACCGAGGCAATAGAAAAAATTTCCATAGAAGGTGATTTATTAAGACAGGTGAGGTCGAACATATCCCGACTTCAACAGATCGGTTCGTTTCGTGGTTTAAGACATTCCAGAAATCTTCCGGCGAGGGGTCAAAGAACAAGACACAACGCCCGAACAAAAAGGGGAAAGAGAAAGACTATTGGAGCATTTAAGAAAGATCTTTTGGCAAAAACACAAAAAGACCAGAAAGAATAACATATGAGCGAAACCAAGAAAAAACAGAAACAAATTGAAAAAGGTAAACTTTATATATCGGCGTCATTTAATAATACGTTAGTTACTGTTACTGACGAGAATGGCGGGGTAATTTCGTGGAGTTCGTCAGGGAATACTGGTTTCAAAGGAACCAGAAAGTCTACACCTTTTGCTGCGACATCGGCTGTTGAGAAGGCTTTAAATAAAGCCGTTGTTGAGAATGGTCTTAAGGAAGTTGAAATTTATGTTAAAGGACCGGGTGTCGGAAGGGATGCGGCGCTGCGTGCGGTAAGAAGTGCCAATTTAAAAATTTCAATGATTGCTGATGTTACGCCTATTCCACACAATGGACCTAGGCC
>Ga0172379_10008720_pt1 | contig 12685 bp, 8 predicted proteins | sample GrowelOW334metaG_FD_119756 | JGI IMG/M metagenome (GOLD analysis project Ga0172379, IMG submission 119756) | Groundwater microbial communities from an aquifer near a municipal landfill in Southern Ontario, Canada - Groundwater well OW334 metaG | ecosystem: Environmental > Aquatic > Deep... | reverse complement strand
TTCGCCGCGCGCGGTTGAAGTGAATATCGCCATCATGCGCACCTTCGTCCAGTTAAGGCGTCTCATGGACTCGAATCGCGACCTTGCGCGCAAGATCGAGGCGATGGAAATGAGATACGACGAGCAGTTCTCGGCGATCTTCGATGTCATCAAACAGCTGATTGCCGATGGTCAGACGCGCAAGTCGAAGCCCAGGCGCTCCATCGGATTCCTATGATCTGCTGCGGAATTCCTGAATGCGCTGCGGACGTGCGGGGCCGGTGGTGATTCGTTCCGATCTGCAGGTCGTCCCGCTGGCCGAACTTCCCGGCGGGCCGGAGCCGCTGGTGCTGTGCGCCACGGCGCGGCTGGCGACCGGCCTGCGCCGCGCGCACGGCGAGTTGCAGGCGGCGCGCGGCGCGGCGGTTTGGGCTGCGCTGCAAAGTTCGACGCCGGCGATGTGGCTCGATCACCTGACCTCATCGGCGCTATTGCGCGGCGATATTCCGCCGGCCAGCGTGCCCGGGACTTTTCTCTCGCGCGCGCAGGAACGCAGCTTGTGGGAGCAGGCCATCGCGAGCGACGCCGGCGCGGCGGCGGAGCTGTTCGACCGCGAAGGCATGGCGCTGGCCGCGATGGAGGCCGCGTCCGTGCAGCGGGCTTGGCGCGTCGAGGTGCCCGAGGCATTGCATACCGAGGAATACCGCGCCTTTTTGCGCTGGCAGGAAACCGTGGGCGCGGCCTGCCAGAAAGGTACCTGGCGCACCGCGGATGAAGTCATGGCGTGGCGCATCGAGTGTATCGAGCGCGGCATCGGCGGCCTGCCGGCGCGCATCGGCATTGCCGGCTTCATTGCGCCCGATCCGCTGGTCTCGCGCCTGCTGGTGGTGCTGGAGACGCGCGGCGTCGAGCTGTTCCAGCTTGATTGCGGCCGCGGCGAAAGCGCGCCCGCGGTCGGCGCCGAACTGCCCGACACGGCAGCGGAATGCGTCGCCGCGGCGAAATGGGCGCGCGGCTGGCTGGCGCGCGATGCGTCTACACGCATGCGCATCGCCGTGGCCGATTTGCCGGCGCGACGACGGCTCTTGGAATCCGCGCTCGAAGACGCTCTGCATCCCAATGCGGTCGGGGCCGGCTGGGCGGCGCTGGAACGCGACCATGCGTTCGCCGCCGGGTCGCCGCTGGCGGCCGAGCCGCCGGTCGATGTCGCCCTGCGCCTGCTGCAACTTCTTGTTCACCCGCAGCGCGTGGCGCAGGCCGAGTTCGGCGCCTTGCTCTGCGGCCCCGGCTGGTCGGCCGATGTCGAGGAAGCCGACGCCCGTGCCCGGCTCGAAGCCGCATTGCGCGAATTGCTGCCGCCCGAAACCAGCCTGGAGCGATTGGCGCGTGCGGTGGGCCGCCAGGCCGAAGCTCTGCAGGCGCCGCGCCTTGCTGCCGATCTGGGTGCGCTGCTGGAAGCCGTGCGCAGCGCGCCGCGCCGCCAGCTTCCGTCGGCGTGGGGCAAGGCCTTCGCCGGGCTGCTCGATGCCGTCGGCTGGCCCGGTCAGCGCGCCCTGCTGGCGACGGAGCGCGCCGCCTGCGACGAATTGCGCGAGGCCCTGAGCGGTCTGCTCGCGCTGGACAGCATTCTGGGTCGCGTCGATGGCGGCGAGGCGCTGCGCCAGCTGCAGCGGCAGTGTCGCGATCAGGCTTTTGCCGCCGCACGTAAGACCCCGGCGCGGATCGAGATCTGCAGCCTGGGCGATGCCCTGGCCGGTCCGGTGGATGGGCTCTGGGTCATGGGCCTCAACGAAGGCGCCTGGCCGCCCGCGCCGCGGCCGAATCCGCTGCTGCCCGCCGAACTGCAGCGGCGCGCCGGCATCCCCGCGGCGCGCGCCGACAGCCTAGCGGTGGAGGCGCAGAGCCTGCAGGCCCTGTGGTGCGAAAGCGCCGGCGAGGTGGTGTTCTCCTGGGCGCAGCGCGAAGGCGAGCGGCCGCTGCGGGCCAGTCCGTTGCTGGCGGAAATCCTGCGCCGCGAGTGGCCGTCGCTACCGGTGTTGCCGTTCTCGCCGGAGCCGCTTCAGCGGCTCGATGACGGATTTATGGAGCGCGTCGATGACGCGCGTGCGCCGCCGGTCGGCGCCGCCGAGCGCATCCGCGGCGGCACGGCGCTGCTGACGGCGCAGGCGGTGTGCCCGGCCTGGGCCTTCTATCAATATCGGCTCGGGGCCGCCGTGTTGCCAGCGCCGACTTTCGGGCTCGATGCGCGGGCGCGCGGCTCGCTGCTGCATGCCGCGCTGGAGGAGTTCTGGCGCGGACGCAGCCTGGCTGATCTGACGCAGATGGACGAGGCCGTTCGCGGCGCGGAAATCCGGCGCGTGGTGGCGCATGCGCTGGCCGAATTCGACCGTGAGGCGGTTGAGCCGCTGCCGCCGCGCCTGCGCCAACTGGAAGGCGAGCGGCTGCAGGCGCTGCTCGCGGTCTGGCTCGAGGTCGAGGCGCAGCGCGCGCCGTTCCGCGTCCTCGCCTGCGAGGAGAGTCACAAACTCGACATCGAAGGCCTGCCGGTGCGCGTCGTGATCGACCGCATCGACGAACTCGCCGACGGGCGACTGGTGGTGATCGATTACAAGACCGGCCGCAAGGTGTCGGCCGATAGCTGGGCCGAACAGCGCATCACCGAACCGCAATTGCCGATCTATGCGGCGCTGGCCTTTCCCGATCGCGCCGTGGCGGCCGTGGTGCTGGCCCGCGTCACGCGCGACGAGCCGGGCTTTCTCGGCGTGGCTGAAAGCGAAGGCCTCTTGCCCGAAGTGAAAGCCCTTGATGCGCAGCGCAGGCGCTACGCGGAAGACGAATGTCCCGACTGGCAGGCGCTGCGCCGCCTCTGGGCCGAGCGCATCACTGAGCTGGCGCGCGAAGTGCGCGACGGCATCGCCGCCGTGGTGTTCGCCGATGAAAAGGCGATCGAGTACTGCGATGTGCGCCCGCTGCTGCGCGTCGCCGAGCGACGGCAGCAATTCGATGAGGCCGGCGAGCCATGAGCGATCTGCTGCGGGAAGACGAGATCAACCGCCGCCGCGCGCTGGAGCTCGACTCCTTCATTGTCGAGGCGCCCGCCGGGGCGGGCAAGACCGAGCTGCTCACGCAGCGCTATCTGCGCCTGCTGGCGATCGTGGACGAGCCCGAAGAAATCATCGCCATCACCTTCACCAACAAGGCGGCCGGCGAGATGCGCCAGCGCATTGCGGACAGCCTCGCGCTCGCAAGGCAGGCAGAGATGCCCGAGGCCGCGCACAAGCGCATCACCTGCGAGCTGGCGCGTGCCGCGCTGGCACGCTCGGCCGAGCTCGGCTGGCAGATCGAAACCCAGCCGGGACGGCTGCGCCTGACCACCATCGATGCGCTGTGCGCCAGCCTGGCGCGGCAGATGCCGCTGCTGTCGCGCTTCGGCGCGCAGCCCGCCGTGGCCGAGGAAGCCAAGCGGCATTACGACGAGGCCGCACGGCGCGCGCTCGACCATCTCGAAGGCAAGGGAGAAGACGAACGCGAGCATGCCGAAGCGGTGGCGACGGCCCTGGCGCACCTCGACAACGACGTCACGCGGCTGGCGCGGCTGCTGGCCGAGATGCTGGCGCGGCGCGAGCAATGGCGCGCGCTATGGGAAATGAGCGCCGATCTCGACCATCCCGAGTCGGCGATCGGCGAGGCGCTGCAGGAGATGGTCGGCGAGGAACTCGCGCTGGTCGCCGAGGTGCTCGACGCTGCATGGCAGCGGCAGTGGATGCCGCTGGCGCGCTTCGCCGCGGACAACCTGGGCGAAGCGAATTTGGCAAACTCGCTGAGCGGCTGGACCGAAGCGCTGGCCGCCACCCCGGAGGAACTGCCGCGCTGGCGGGCGCTGGCTGAATTGCTGCTGACGCAGAAGGACGAGCCGCGCAAGACCGTGACCGTGAAAAACGGCTTCCCGGCGGGCAAGGAATTCAAGCCGCAGAAGGACGCCATGCTGGAGAGGCTGGCCGCGCTCGATGGCGGGGCGGTGGCCGCCCTGCAACGCCTGCGCGAACTGCCGGCGCCCGACCACGACCACGATGCCGTGGTGCGCGCGCTGGCCCGCCTGATGAAGCTCGCCGCCGCCGAACTGTGGCTGGTGTTCCGCGAGGCCGGCGAGGTCGATTTCGGCGAACTCGCGGCGCGCGCCATCGCCGCGCTGGGCGACGAGCTCGATCCCTCGGAACTTGGCCTGCGCCTCGACTACCGCATCCGCCATTTGCTGGTCGACGAATTCCAGGACACCAGTCCGGCGCAGATCGAATTGCTCGAGCGCCTGACCGCCGGTTGGCAGCCTGATGACGGCCGCACGCTGTTTGCGGTGGGCGATCCGATGCAGTCGATCTACCGCTTCCGCAAGGCCGACGTCGGGCTCTTCCTGCGCGTCGCCGAGAACGGCATCGGCGCGCTGCGGCTGACGCCCCTGCGCCTGTCGCGCAACAACCGCTCCTGCCCGGCCGTGGTGGACTGGATCAACGCCAGCTTCCCCGCGGTGTTCCCGGCCATGGACGATCCGCTGCGCGGCGAGATCCGCTATCGCGAGTTCGCCGCCACGCGCGATGCGCTGCCCCAGGCCGGCGTCATGATCCATCCGGTGCTGGCCGCAAAAGGAGATAGCGCCGCGGGCGCCCGCGGCGAGGCGCAGCAGATCATCGCGCTGATCGAAGCCGAATGGCGCGAGGACCCGACCCGCAGCATCGCCGTGCTGGTGCGCGCCCGCGATCACCTCGCCGCGCTGGTCGCCGCGATCCGCCGCCATGGCGCCGCCTGGCGCTTCTCGGCCGTCGAGATCGAGCCGCTGGCGGGGCGGCAGGCGGTGCAGGACCTGATCTCGCTGACCCGCGCGCTGCATCACCGCGCCGACCGCGTGCATTGGCTGGCCGTCCTGCGTGCGCCCTGGTGCGGCCTGACGCTGGCCGACCTGCATGCGCTGGCCGGCGACGATCACGACGCCACGATCTGGTCGCTGATGAACGATGCCGCCCGCATCGAGCGCCTGTCGGCCGATGGCCGCCGGCGCGTGAGCCACGTGCGCGAGGTCTTGGCCGAGGCGCTGGCCGGGCAGGGCCGGCAGCGACGCCGGCGCTGGATCGAGGACGCCTGGAAGAAGCTCGGCGGGCCGGCCTGCCTGGCCGGCGCGAGCGAGGCCGCCGACGCGCAGGCCTACTTCAATCGGCTCGACGCTCTGGATGCGGCGGGGCGCTTCGTGCTCGACAGCCTCGAGGACGACATGGGCCGCCTCTATGCGGCGCCCGATGCGCAGGCCGACGGCCGGCTGCAGTTGATGACGATCCACAAGGCCAAGGGGCTGGAGTTCGACACCGTGATCCTGCCCGGCCTGCACCGCGAGGGGGCGGGACGCGATACGCCGCTGCTGGCATGGGACAGCTTTCCGCTGGCCTCGGGCGAGCGCCTGATCGCCGCGCCGGTGAATCCGCGGCGCGGCAGGACGGCCGGCGAGCCGACCGTGTATGACTTCCTGCAACGCATGGAGAAGGAGCGCAGCCGCAACGAGGAGGCGCGCGTGCTCTACGTCGCCGCCACGCGCGCGGTGCGCCGCCTGCATCTGGTCGCCGTCGCGCAGTGCGAGGAGGGCGGGGCGCTGGTCGAACCGCGCGCTGCTTCACCGCTGGCGCGGCTGTGGCTGGCGGTCCAGGCGGATTTCGAGCGGGCGGTAGCCAGCGCGGGCGCCGCCATGGAGCCCTCGGCAAGCGACGGGCTGGTCGACGAGCTTGCCAGCTTCGTGCCGCAATTGCTGCGCTTGACGCAGCCCGCCGTGCCGCCGGACTGGCGCGCACCCGCGCTGCCGGCATCAGTCAGCGACCCGCGCGAGGACACCGCCGATGCGCTGGCGGCAGCGGTGGGCACCCTGACCCACGCCGTGCTGGAACTGATCGCCGCAGACCCGGAAGGATGGCCTGCGCCGCGCGTGACCGAGCGCCAGCCCGGCTTCGAGCGCTGGCTGGCCAGCCGCGGCTGGCCGCCGGCCGAGGCGCGGGCGGGGGCGGCGCGAGTCGCGCGCATCCTGGTGGCGACCCTGGGCAGCGCGGATGGCCAATGGGTGCTGCGCCGCCGGCAGGACGCGGCCGCCGAACTGGCGCTGACAAGAGTCGGCGGAAACGACGACGGCGCGCTCTGCGTACCTGGGACTCCGCTTCGCGGGCAGGTAACCCAGGTCGTCGATCGTTGCTTCGTCGAAGACGGCGTGCGCTGGATCATCGACTACAAGACGGTCGACCTGGGCCCCACCGCCGATCTACGGCTGCTCGCGGTCCATGCCGGGCGCTACCGCTCGCAGCTCGAATCCTATGCCGCCCTGTTCGCCGCCGAGGGGCTGCCGCAGCGCCTCGCGGTGCTCTATGTTGCGCATGGCATTCTGGCTAGTCTGGAATACAATCCCGATTCCGACTGAGGTTTGTGGGGGAGCGACATGTCCGACAAAAAATACCGCCTCGTGACGCGCAGCGATTTCGATGGTCTGGCCTGCGCCGTTCTGCTCAATGAACTCAACATGATCGACGAGATCAAGTTCGTCCATCCCAAGGACATGCAGGATGGCAAGGTCGAGATTTCCGAAAACGACATCACCACCAATCTGCCGTTTGTTCCGGGCGTGTTCCTCGCATTCGATCATCATCTCTCCGAGACCTTCCGCAATCCGGGCGAGCGCCCCAACCACATCATCTATCCCGACGCGCCCTCGGCCGCGCGCGTGGTGTACGAACACTTCGGCGGCAAGAGCAAGTTCCCGCTGGCTCTGACCGAGATGATGCTGGCCGTCGACAAGAGCGATTCGGGAAATTTCACGCGCCAGGAAATCCTCGATCCGAAGGACTGGGTGCTGCTCAGCTACATCATGGATTCGCGCACCGGCCTCGGCCGCTTCCGCGAGTTCCGCGTCAGCAACTACCAGTTGATGATGGATCTGATCGCCTACTGCCGCAACCACAGCATCGATGAGATCCTGGCCCTGCCGGATGTCAAGGAGCGCGTCGATCTCTACTTCGAACACGCCGAAAAGGCCAAGGAACAGCTCAAGCGCCACGCCAAGTTGCACAAGAATCTCGCGGTGCTCGATCTGCGCAGCGAGGAAACCGTCTTTGCCGTCAATCGCTTCATGATTTACGCGCTCTTCCCCGAAATCAACATCTCGATCCACGTCATGTGGGGCATGCAGAAGCAGAACACCGTGTTCGCCGTCGGCAAGTCGATCGTCAATCGCACATCGAATACCAACGTCGGCGAACTGATGCTGTTCTACGGCGGTGGCGGCCACGAGAATGCCGGCACCTGCCAGATCCCCAACGACCGGGCCGATCATGTCCTGCAGGAACTGATTACCACCATCAACGCCGACGGCTGAGCCCTGGCGTCTTCCCGCCGCCGGCGCCGCGACAGGCCCGTGCCCGGGCAGGCTGCCAGAGCAGACTTGCCAACGGCATGAATCGCGACTATCCTGAAAAGAAAAAGAAAGCCGTTCAGTAATTGCTGAACGCAAAGGGGGAGGAGCGCAGTGGCCACCGGCCAAGCCATTCATCGTCAAACAGTATTGCCAGCAGGCAATGACACGCCATCAGGCGGGATCGTGCTCAAGAAGCTGTCGCCGGCCGCCGACGGCGCCAAGCGCATGGCGACGCGCGATGGCCCGAGCCTGGTGTGCGTGCGCTACCGCGAGGACACGGTGCGCGGCCGCCGCCTGACCACCGTTGAGTTGATCGTCGACGAGCGGCCGTTGCCGCCGCCGCTTGCCGTGCGCGTGGCCTACGAAGAAGTCGACTTGCGGAGCCAGGTCAAGGCCGCCGGAGGGACTTGGGATGGAAAGCGCAAGTTGTGGCTGCTGCCCAGGGCGGCGGTACGCAAGCTAAAACTGGCAGATCGGGTCGTTCCGGAAAAGGCCTAAATATGGACACATCGACATACCCATATCTGGATACGTTCTTCCATATTTGGGCAGAAATGCCTGGATATGGAAGTCTTGCCGTGACGTCTACTTAACGTTAGCCCTCAGAAGATCTACGCCGCCAATTGGATCAGGATCCGCTCATGTCAGAAAGTACAACACGACTACAAACCGCGCAGTGGGTGATCGAGCGTCAGTTGGCTTGGATCGTGGCAGCAGACGCAAAGGTAGCCGTAGTTATAGCTATCGACACAGCGATGATCGCAGCACTCGCCACAGCATTCGCAGCGGCGAAAACCCCCGCTCCTTGGGCAATTACACTATCGCTAATAGCGGTGCTGTTCACTGTGATTGCTATGGCGTGCGCCGCAGCCTCTTTGCTTCCGAGAACAAGTGGGCCGCAGAGTTCGCTTCTTTACTTTGGTACCGTCGCTATGAGCCCCCCTGCGGACTACGTCGAAGCTTTCTCCAAAGCCAGCGTAGATGAATTGCTCCAAGATTGGGCACTTCAAATTCACCGGAACGCAGAGATCGCGGCGCGCAAGCACCTTTTGGTACGCCGAGCTGTCGGTTGGTCATTTTCCGCCGCGCTCCCTTGGATTTTCGCCGTTGGGTTACTTGTCCGACCATAGGCAATCACATAGATGACCTTTCGGGAAGAACTCGATGAAAAGGTACGGCAACTCGCGCGGGAGTCGTGGGGCGACGTCCCAGACGGATACGCCGTCCCGGTACCCGATGATTTGACGTTTGGCAACACAGGGCGCCGCCTCAGTGCATGCGTCTTATACGCTGATATCTGCGGCTCGACGAAGATGGTAGATGCGCTAACCGATACCCTGGCAGCGGAGTACTACAAGGCATTCCTGCACTGCGCGGCGAAGATAGTGAAACGAAATGGCGGGGATATCACCGCCTACGACGGTGATCGACTTATGGCTGTCTTTCTCGGAAAAGGCAAGGAAGACGCTGCGGTCGGTGCTGCGCTTGAAATAAATTTTGCGGTAAATGAGATCGTAAACCCGCACTTCGCATCCATCTACGCTATCCATCATCGAGTGCTTCAGCACACAGTAGGTGTTGACTCCGGCAGAGTCCTCGTTTCAAAAACTGGCGTTCGAATAGACAGCGACCTAGTTTGGGTTGGGGCTGCTGCAAACTATGCTGCAAAGTTGAATAGCTTTGATGGCCTCGACTCTGATTATCCGCTTCGAGTTACTCATGAAGTTTTCGCAAAGCTCACTCGCTCGTCCCTTTTCGGAACCAACGGCGATCAAATGTGGGAAGGTCCATACACGAACATTGGTCAACGACAGCACTATCGAACCCGGTTTCAAAGGCAATTCCCTTGACCTTAAACATTCATTCACAACAAACCAAGCCGATGTGGGCTAACCCGGCGGTCGACCTCGTTCGCTTCGCTCTCTGGACGCTGCGCGATGAAGCCGCGCCGGTCACCTTGAACGTTGGGCACCTACTCCCATCCAGTTACGCACCCGAAGGAGGTTCAATGGCGCTTCATAGAGTCACCGGTGAAGATTTGCGCAAGATTCATGGCGAAGTTGCTCAACTGATCAACCAACGATTTCTTGTTACAACATTATCAATCACGCTGTTTGGAGTGGTGACAGCTTGGGTGTTGTCAAAAGTTCCCTCGACAGCAGGCCAGCCGGTGGGTGGGCTTGTCTATGCGCTTTCAATTCTCCATATTGCCTTACTACTAGTCTTGTTCGGTTTGCAGCACTCCCTAAAGAGAATGCTCCGTATGTTCTCTACCTACTTGGTCGTTACCGAGGCTTCGGAGTGGGAACAAGACTGGAAGACGTTTCGTGCTGAAATGAACTATTTCGGCTACTCAAAGCCGATCGCGTTTGTTTATCTTTTCATGTCCCTCGTAGTATGCGTATTGCCCCTGGGCCTCGTAGAGTTCTATGGCCTTACATACGCGCCGTTCTCCGGATTAATTACCCTAACTGTCGTGTCTGTTGTAGCCGTTGTTATCGTCGCTTTGCTGGGGCTCGGTGGGGTGGCTGATCACGAAAAGGATGCAGAACGAAAATGGAAAGAACTCAAGAACGGTGCCCAACCCATCATTCCACCGGACGCTGCACGATAAAGCCGCGTAGCGCCGGTGACTTCAAACGTTGGGCCACAACATAACCATGAGCAAGAGTATCGCCTATCTGAAATTCAGATCGCTCCTTGAACAGGAGATCCGAACGTTCTGGCATTTACTTTCCTCACTTGAGTACGCGGAACGTTGGCTTATCGAAGAAAAGCCTGTGAGGCTTACTTTGCATCCGGGCGACGACCGCTATCCGTTTAGGGCAATAGATATTTCACCCGCCGAATTCGTTAGCGAACAGGCTGACATCAGTTCTCACCTACGAGAGAATACATTGGTAAGTTTCGTAACCACCTTCGAGTGCTATTTGTCTGAGCTATTGGAGCGCTTAATTTACCTTGAGCCTTCTCTTCTCAATGACTCGGATCTACAAATACCAGCTAAGGAAATGGCTGGTGCGGTACAAGATTCGGATATGAAAAGGTGGCTTGCAGTAAAAGTTACCGACAAGTACTTGCGAAACAAAACGCATGCGGCAATGATTTCCAGAATGGATACTTTCTGCAAAGCAGGCGTATCAAAGTCACTTGCGAATGAGATTGCCGAGTGGTCGAGGTGGGCCTTGGTCAGGAACAGCATTGTTCATACCTCTCGACAGGTAACCGCGGAACTGGCTAAGGAATGGCCAGAACGCTTTCCGACAGCCGGAGGCCCAGTCACACTAGAAAACAAGGAACTGGCCAGGATTCACCACTTAGCACTAAAAATCGCCGATGCAATTGACGCACGTGCAGTTGCAACGCGAATTCATAAGCACGACGAATTGTTGATCGCGCGAGAGATCTTTGTTCATCGAGGGATAAGTGAGCCCAACAAGCTTAAGGCGGCGCTAGGAAGTGTTATGCCTGTAAGAGTTACGAGAATAGACATCGAGAAAATGCTTGCCGCTCAACGTCGGGGGAACCATCTTGACGCGTGGGAGCTTTCAGTACGTGATCTGGACCGCATCATTGCCTAACACTGCGGTCACCAGGGACGACCAAATAGCTGGCTTTGCCGCCTATTTGGTCGCCCGTTAACTTCGATAGGCCGAATCAAACACTTTTCTCGCCATCTCAGCAATAACAACAACCATGACCGACGTGATCGAACAGCCCCCTTCGGTGCTGAACGCCTCTCCAGGCGATGTTTTGTTCTCTCGCATGCGTATTCCGTACCCTGGACTGATCCTGCAAGGGTTTTCGCGGCGACACCGCTATGGACCCGAGATTGAACCGTTTATCTCATTCAAACAGCTTCAATACTTCTTAGAGTTCCTAGAGTTTGTCGTCCTTACCGAACGGCTAATTGTTCCGGTTCCACAGTTCTCAAAGCAAACACAAAAAATAGTTAACAGTAAGCGCCATTGGGTCGACTTCGCAATATTTCAAGCTACTGGAGACTTGTCGCTAGATACGGAGTGTGTCGTTGAAAAGCTGACAAGAGCGGGGGTGTTGTTTGAGTGTGGGATTGCAGTAGGCGATCCCACAGCAGATGACGTAGCCGCTCGATTGCTCCCAACGAGCCGCTCTCTCCAGAGTCAGTTCTCCACTTTCTTACGGCGCGCCACCGCAGCGGGAATTTCCGACCCCTTCGCCTACGCTACAGCGAGCATCGCCTTCTGGTCGGGAGCACCACTCCACGTTGCTGAAGCAGCGGGACTTGCAAAGGTGCCTTACGTTCTGGGACACCATGAAGAGCTTCACCTGCAAGGATTTGAGAGTGAGAACCTGAAGACACGTAAGTCGGTCGCTGAACTGATGCTGGATCGATTGAACAGTGGCGCTCGAAAGGAACTCGCACAGATTGCACAGCTCGGCGTTCTGACCACGTTCCCTGAAACACCGATCGCCTCTTTAATTCTGCAGAGGGCGACCTCACCCGTCGGTCTTTTAGATGCAGCGATAGAACTTCGCGCCGAATTTACCTCATATCGCAGGCACATGAATCAGATCGAGCATGATCTAGCGAATGAAAGCCAATCACTGAAAATTCGTCTTAAGCGTGCCAAGGAACTTGAGCAACTCGCTTCCTCTCTATGGGCTGGGTCAAAGACTGACCTTAAAGCATCCGCAATAGGAGTTTCCGAAGCTTTGTTTGCCTTACCCGAGATAGTAGCCGACCCGACAGCTTCTACTCTAAAAGGGCTCGCCACAAAGATCGCGGCACTCCCAGTAGACGCTGTACTTAACCTGTATAGAAAGAGAAAGATTCGTTTGCTTCTGAAGGCAAAGCGGTCATTCCTGCGAGGCAGCGATCAAACGGCAAACATCGCGCGGGTCCTAAATGTAGAGCCTAAACTTGTAGCGTTATCACGCACATTGGCTCAGCCACGCCTTACGGCGAAGTACGCCGCTAAACACCCAGAAGAAGCTGCAGCGTGGTATGGCACGCAACAGGAAACGTCGCAAGCCCAACCCATCAATCCACCGGACGCTACGCGATAAAGCCGCGCAGCGTCCGGTGATTTCAAACGTAGGGCTCTTATATGCTCGAAGAAACTTTGGTCTTTGTTGACGGTGAGAATATCTCGATTCGCTATAGGCAGATGACCTGACTGGTTTTATCGGACCAATTCGATCTAGAGATTCGTGGCCCCGGTTGTTGAACTGACTTCGCAACCCCGGCGGAATTCCGCCGGGGTTGCGTACTGCAAACTCGAATGCGGTCGG
>Ga0172379_10008719_pt1 | contig 12686 bp, 5 predicted proteins | sample GrowelOW334metaG_FD_119756 | JGI IMG/M metagenome (GOLD analysis project Ga0172379, IMG submission 119756) | Groundwater microbial communities from an aquifer near a municipal landfill in Southern Ontario, Canada - Groundwater well OW334 metaG | ecosystem: Environmental > Aquatic > Deep... | reverse complement strand
CCGCGCGGGCAGTTCTGGAATTCAGGCTTTCCACTCATGAAAGCCTTGACTCGGCAAGGCAGGCCGCGCGTTCCCTGGCGGGCAGCGGTCAGTTGGAACCTCGGGCTCTTGAGGCTCTTTCCGTAATGAGCGGCGAAAAGGATGTCCGCGATATTAAAATCGAATCACCCGAAGCCGCGGGCGAATACGCCACCTACCTGTCCGGTTACCGTATCGCGCCGGAACTTGCCGATCTCGATGATCCTGCAGCTGTGAAGTCCGCATCCGCTCCCGCGGGAAACTCCCCAATCGTCGTCGTGCGCGACTGCGAAGCCGTGAACGCGGACGCCGCCACCGTCGCTATCGCCCGGTTGGCGTACCGGGACGCGCTTATCAAGCGGCAGCGCTTCCGCGTCGTCGACGCTGATTCGCGCAAAGGCGCGGTGGAGGAACTGGAGCTGAAACTGTCGGGAGCCGCGGCCGGGGAAAAAGATAAGGCCGTCGGCGATTTGTTCGCCGCCGATTTCGTCGCGTCTGGCTCCGTCGTGCGAACCGACTCGGGGTGGCTGGTCGCGTACACCCTTTCCAAGGCGGCCGACGGCCGCATCGTAGCCGGGGATTTCGCCGCGGCCGCCGACCACTCGGAAATCATCGGCGCCGCGGGCCGCTTCGCCGAGGCGCTCGACAAGGCGGCGGTACGTTAGAGCCGACGGAAGCTCGTCTATAAGGCTCCGCGCGACTTGAAGTACGGGGCCATGAGCGCGTTGAAGATCGCTTGTCTTCGTTTCTTGAAGAACAGCGGCCCGTCGATTTTGCCCACGATTGGCACCCGGATGATGTACGCGCCGTCCAGCTTGTCTTCCACTTTGAGCCTCCCGAAGCCGGTTCCCGCGGAAGCGAACAGAGTCCCGTAGCCCGCCCCCAGGAAATTGCCGAAGCGGTCCTTCGGAATGAAGGTTATAGTCAGTTCGTTGACCTTCATCGCTCCATCCAGGATCGAGTATTCGAGTTCGGGCTTCGGCATCGCGAGCGCGGTGCGGGTGACGACCCGTTCGTATACGCCGCCTTTGGCGTCCTTCATCGATATCTCGAAGTCGACCCGGTAGGAACCGGGAATCGAGGTTTCGCCGAATGCCGCGGTCAGGCTTCCGCCTTTTTTCAGCGCGTTTTTCCTGATGAAGCCGAAGAAGCTTCCCAGACGAACGGAAGCGCTCGAACGCTTGCTCAGCTTCTCAATGACTTCTTTCTGCGAAAACACCTTCCGCAGCTGTTCCCGCGCCGCGTCTGGCGCGGTGGAGTACTGGCCTCCCAGCGCCGACGTGATGAGTCCCGGCTTCGTTCCGATGAGGTTTGCTGGCGTCGCCGACGGCTTGTCGATCCTGGCGTAGACCGCGGGGGCCGATTCGACCGGCAGGGGGCCGCGTTTAAGCTTGAGCCCCAAGGGCAGCGACTCTCCGGCCCAGAAGACGAGCGGATGCGGATCGACGGCGTACTTGATCTCTTTTTCATCGGCGATGATCGAAAGCAGGTAGGGGTAGTTCTTGATGCCTTGCGGCTTTTCCTCGAACACGCGGAGCTGGTAGGGGAGGGCGCTTGAGGACGGCGAACCGGAAATTTTCGCGGTGCAGATCAAGAGGCCGTTTTTCTTCGTGGTTTTCTCGAACTTGACCAGGTGCTTGCCTTGCGCCAGCGTAATATCCAGGGCCGATTTTCCCGCCCAATTGAGGCAGACCGTCAGTGACTTCACCGACGCGTTGAGACCGAACGTATACGTTTTTCTTGCCGATGCCGTGAACGTTTCCATGGATTTACGGACGATCTGCGGGCTTGAATAGGGAAAGAGCGAAGGCAGCAGCGTCATGAAGGAGTCGAAGACGAGCGGCCAGATAAGGCCGTTGGTGTAGTACTGACCGTCCGTGACGTGGGAGACGCCCGCGAGCGTCGCGAACCAGTCCGCGCTGCCGCCGATGCCGAGCGTGTGGATCGGAATCGGCTTGTCCGTGGTACGAACCTGGATGTTGCCCATACCGGGCGGGTAGCCCGTAGCCGCGAGCGCCGTATCGATAGTGAACTCGTCGTAGCCGGGATGCGCGATATCGTTGTCGTTCAAGACCACGAACGGCGGGACGTTCTGCTGGCCGTCCGCGAGCATGACGATCGATCGGTAGCCCCGGAAGGAATAGGGCACCCCGTCGTATTGAAGAATGGAGTGGGCCCACGCGAGTCCTTTCCCCATCGCTGTCAAATTGCCGGCGCCTCCCCAAACCATAGCCGCCGATACGGCGGCTTCAGTGAGAGCCGACTTGTCCGTGAGGTCCATCGTCTTCGCGCCGTCGCTGGAATACACGACCAGGCCGACGCGGTAATCGGTGGACGCGACATGCGTCAGGAGGTAGCTCACGAAATTTATCACGGCGTCCTTGGCCCATTCGACTTTTTTCTTAGGCGTTCCCGCGAAGGTCGCGTCGGAATTCATCGAGCCCGAAACATCCAGGACGAAAACGATGTTCTGCGGCGCCTTCGTATCGACTCCGGGACAGGCCGCGGGCGCGGGGGGCGTCGTATAAGCGGGCGTCGCGGCGCCCGACGCGTTCTTGAGGATTGCCGAGAGAGGGATGGAGGCGGTCTGGGCGACATCCGCGTCCCCGTTCGCCACGGTGTAGCGGACCGAATAGGAGCCGTTCCCGAGATCGGAGAAATCGGTTGCGGCTTTGCCGTTGATAGTGATCGAGTCGGCGAGGAGCCCCCCGACCGCGGCGTCGGTGCTGATCGTCGCTGTCAAGGAGTCGCCGATTTTGAGCCAGCCGTCGGATGGGTCGTAGACGACTCCGGTGATGGCCGGCAGCGCCGCCGCGACCGTTTTTAGTACGGTATCCGTCGCCGCGGTTCCGACATTGCCCGCTTCGTCCGTCAAGGTGAGCGACAGGGTCAGGGTCCCGTTCGTCAGGGCGCTTACGTCGATGCCGGTCGGGACCAGCGCGGCCACGTCCCCTTGATCGGACACTTTCTGGACACCGCCGTCGCCGTCGCTGCTGATTTCATACGCGTAGCGCGCGCCGACTTCCGCCCCGGTAAGGGTGAACGCGAAGGCGGTTTGGTTTGCCGCGTCGATGGGATCGGTCGTGATGGAGACGACGTAGCCGGAGGGCGGCGTGTTGTCTATCGTGTAGAGCGCGATCCCTGAAGGCGCGCCGCAAGGGTTTCCGGCTTTGTCGACGGCGGTGATGCTTACCGTCGCGTCTACCCCGTTGTTGCCGGAAGGAACGGGCCAATCGTAATACCATTCCAGATTCGTCGTTTCAGTCATCGGTTGATTGGTCACGAAGGATCCAATGGTTATTCTAGGCGCGGAGACGTCGTCGATGCCGTTCGTATCGATGAACTTCGCGGTGATGATAAGGCTGCCCTGCCGTACGCGGCGCTTGCTGCCGCGGTTGTCCGTCAGCGAGACCGTCGGCGCGGTCGTATCCACGACGATGGCCTTCGTTCCGCTGATGGAAGCGGCGCCGCCGACGACCGGAAGCGTGAGCGAGGCGTCTTTTCCCGCCGCGTCGCGTATCGTGCCCCAGTTGAGCGAGAGCGCGCCCACGGGGGTATAATCCAGGTCCGCCGAATTCTGCCCCGCGCCTACTTGATACTGGAACGCGAGCGTGTCCGTCCCCGAACCTCCCGAGTAGACTGCTGCGCCGCCCGAATTGAGCGCCAGCGTCGGCGTTCCTCCGGCGGTGTCCACCATCACCGGTTCGGAGAATTTCACGGTTATATCGATCGTCCCGAGAACTTTGTAGTACCCGTCCGTCGAACTGGATTCCACCTTGAGTACCGTCGGCGCGTGGAGATCGATCGAATAATTGAGCGTGAGCGGCGCGGCAAGGAGCGTGTTGCCGGTGTCGCGCAGGTCGGTTCCCACGGCCGCGCTCACCAGGGCGATCGTGAACGGGCTGGGCGGCCCGATCGGATTGACGAAATCCACGGGGTCGGACGCGTTCGTTAGGGTGACCAGGTTCAGGATCTGGTCGTGCGTCGGCGTGAACGCGATGCCGCCGTCCCCCGCGCCGCCCGCGTCGTATTTTGCGCCGTTCGTCGCCGCCGCGTCGTTGAGCAGTTTGGAGAAACAGAGTGAGAAACCGGGCGCCGCCGGATAATCGGCAAGGATCGAACCGGGGAGAGGGCTCGCGTACAGCAGCCGGGGCGCCGCCCCCAGGTCCCGCAGCCGCGCGCGGGCGTAGAGGCCCGTGGACGCGAAATGGGTCACCGCGTCGTCCAGCGGGCTGAAAAGGCTTGAGGCGACGGTCAGGCTGAACTTGGGCGTCGGGCTCACCGAATAGTTGGCTGCCGTGTCCGCTCCTGAAATACCGGGAATGAAGCGGACTTCGATCCGCTTGAGGCTCGTGAAGGTCTCCCCGTTCGCCGGGTACACGCCCGCGACGCGCGGATCGCTCTTCGTCACCGAGTACGCGTAATTAGTCCCGTCGAAGGCGACGCTCACCGTGTTCGTCCCCGCGAGCCACCCGCCCGCCGACAGATTCACCGCCGCCGTGTCCCCCACCGCGAACGCGCCGCCTATGTCGATCGTCGCGACGCGCGTATTCCCGAAAGACAGCGGGTCCCCCAGCGCGGGCCCGCCCGGCTGCCACTTGTCCGTGATGTACATTGCCGGATCGATGAGGTAGCTGAAGACGTCGGGCGGCGTGCCGGGGTTGTGGAAGAGGCCGGAAGCGTCGGAGTGGAAGCCGGCCCAGAAATTGGCGGGAACGCTGGACGAGCCGCCGACCGAGTCGTAGACGAAGGGGATGCCCGCGAATTGGGCGTGGGTGAGGCCTGCCGTGGTGATCAATGAGGATACGGCGCCGGATGACGTCGCGGTGAAATTGGTACCGTCGTGGTTAAAAAGGACAAGGTAAACCTTGAAGCTTCCGTCATTGATCGCCGCGATCTGCTGGAGCCAGCGGCGGCCCGTCGTCGACGCAGCCTTCAGGAAAGCGAGCAGGATCGGGTTTCCGTCGAAGTTGGACATCGCGTAGGCGGTCGTCCCATCGTTGGGAGCGTAGCCGCCATTGTAAGTGATCAGAGTCGAGATATTCGAACGAAGTCCGCCAATGCTATATGGCATGGTGTTTTCTCCTTTTCAATTCAGTGAATGTTGATATTGTTGCTTGTGCTGAAATTGTTCCAGGTTGTGTTGAATAACTTTCCGATCCCTTCCTGGGTGGTGATATCAATCGATGCCCAATTTGAAAATGTGATGCAATCGTATTGCGAAGAAAAAGCGGCTTCATCGCAATAGATCGATTCAGTGGAGCTTGGGCCGTAGCTGAAATCGTTGCCGCGCAGCGTCGCAGGGTCGCTGCTTGTCGTATCATCGCTTTCAAATACGGCGATAACCGGTGAGGAGTTGTTGGTCAGAAGGAATTGATTGTTTTCTATGCGGGGGGCGCTACGGTCGATCGCAATAGTCGCGTAGGCATTTTGCAGATAATCCACCGCGGCCGATGGGGCGACGCCGCCATACAGTTTATTGCCCGTGATGACCGCGTCGGCGAAGGTCAGCGCGATCAACTGCAAACCGAAAAAATTCGAGCTTTTTATTTCACCGCCGTACAATTCGTTGGATACGATACTCAGCGACGAGTGCGTCCCGGACGTTCCCGTTGCTAATATCGCATAGGTAAAGCTTTGGGCGCTTCCGGGATTAATGTAGCATTGCGTTATATACGGAGAGGCGCCGTTAACCACTAGGATGCCGATCGCTGTGCTTCCGTAAGCGGAAGTCTTCCCGAGTATCCGTACACCCCGCATCGTCGGCGACGTACCGCAATAGATGCCCGCGTGAATAAATGCGCTTCCCCCCAGCTTGATCGTCACCCCGTCCATAACCGTGGTCGTCGTGATTCCCGCGCCGAAATTGACCGGCCGTACTGGATTCGTGGCGGTCGACCCTGTCCCCGCCGTATCCGTATCCTCAATCGTCGTTACCCGCGCCGTCGTGTCGCGCGCGTCGAAGGCGGCGTCGTAACCGCCGTACACGCTGACGCCTTCCTTCATGTCGACGACGTACGTGGCCGCGGGTGAGACGGTACACGCGGCCGAGTATACGAAGGCGGCGCCGCCGCCGACGCGGACTTCGGCGTTTCCTTTTCCCGCGTCGACGTACTTGGTTTTCGCCGCGTCTATGCCCGCCTGAATCGTGCGGTACGGTTTGAGCGTAGTGCCGTTGTCGGCACTCGCCACGGCGACGCTCGGGTCCCCGACGCAGACCCCGTTGAAGACGTCCCAGGCGAAGGTGTAGGGGAGGCTTTCTCCGGAGGCCGCTACGGTCAGGATCAGCGTTTTGTCGACGCCCGCGGTCCAGAGGACGGCGACGTTCGGGTTGACGGTGAGCGTCTTCTTGTCGGTGGACCAGGACAAGTCGGCCGGCGCTACGGTGCCGAGGGTTCCCGATAAGGAAACGCCTGAGCTTTCCTGGGCCGCCGTAAAGGTGAACGTAATCGTTTCATGCGCGGTGACGGAGGTGCCGTTCACCGGGGAGACGGTGGGCCGGTTCGCCGTGGCGGCGGCCTCCGTCATCTGGTTGAGGATGGCGTCGGAACACGAGGCGCAGAGCAGGCAGAAAGCGGCGAGCGCCGCGCGGGTGATGGTGTTTTTCATGGTTATTCCTCCCAACCGACGGTCTCTTCAGCGGTGCCGGCGCGGGACGGGCCACCCGTGCCCGATTCGACATAGGCGAAGCGACCGGCGGCGGCGGGGTCTTTTTGCGCCAGTTCCCCGAGCCATCGCTTCGCGGTGGGTTCGTCGTTGAGCTCGATGGATGTCTTGATGAGGCCGGCAAGGGCGGACGCGACGCCGGTCATCGAGGAACTCGCTTTGCCGATTTTGTAGGCGTTTTGGTAGGCATCCGAGGCTCCTTTGTAATCGCCGCGGAGGGTCATCACGTTGCCGAGGTTGTTCCAGGCGGACACGTTCGGTCCTGCTTTCAGCGAGTCCCTGAAACCGGACTCGGCTTTGTCGAAAAGACCGAAGCGGGCATAAAGAACGCCGAGTTTGTTGAAGGCCTTCGGATCGCCCTTTTTACCGCCCATTTCCGCGGCGATCCGTTCTACGCGGCCGGACAATTCGCGTTCGATGAGGACTGTCATCGCGGCGTTGTAGCGGGCGATGAGTCGGTCGGATTTAGGCGCCTCGAACTGGGCGTCGCCTGAGGAGAGGGCGACGGGTTGATAGATTTTCCACGCGTCATGGGTTGGGTAGAGAGCGGCCTTATTCTGGGTTGAGGCATCCCGCCACTGGCGGGCGCCGAGCTGCCAGGCGCGATTGAAGCCGTCCTGCACGGCGGTGATCTCCACGGGCACCCAGGCTTTGCCGTTCATGACTATCATATCTTCTTTTCTGGAGAAGAAAGCCTGAGCGGTATCGGCGTCCATCGCGAGCGCGAAGGCGATATAGATGTGGCCCGGTACCGTGATGAAAGCCGTTTCTATGCCCGCGGCCTCAAACAGGGCGACGGTCAGGATTGAAAGGTCGTCGCAATCACCCGCGCGGAATTCCAGACTTTGAGCGGGAAATTGCAGGTAATCGATCGCTTCTTCCTTCTTTTCCAACTCGGTATACGGCGTGTTCGGGTCTACAACGTAGCGCATGCCATAGAGACCGAGCGCCTCAAAGATGCCGAGCGCTTGGCGGAGCTGCGTGTCGATAGTCTGCCAGCCGGAGCCGCGTACAAGACCGGCGACTTGCTTGGATAGGCGCATGACGGACGGCTCGTTCATGGTGGCGAAGGCCGCGACGCGCCGGTCGTCGCTCCAGGTCATCGCGTTGCGATGGTTCACCTGCGCGGTGAGCGCCGTCTTCGTCTCCCGCTTGTTGCCCGCGTAGGTGTACTCAACCATCACTTCGGCCTGGGCCTTGGTAGCTTCCAGCGTGCTCAGGATCGATCTATTAAAGAGCGCGTAGAGCGGCACTTCCCGTTCCTCGCCCTTTTTCAGCGTTTGGATGACGGCGGATTCCTTGGGCGCGTCCATGTACTGGCGCACGAAGAGGCTGACCTTCACGTTCGTCGCCGGGCCGTTCTCATCGTTGCGGATTTTGATCGATCCGAGCGGAGCCGAATCGTAATACTTGTAGAAAACGGGGAACACCGGCGCGAGCGTGCCTTCGCGCAGCTCCAAGCGTGGTTTCGGGTTGATCTGGCTGAAGTTGATTCCCGCCGAAAGGCGCACGGCTATGCCCTGGTAAAAGGGCGCGGACGCGGCGAATTGGTGGACGTACTCTCCTCCGGCGACGATACGGAAGCTCGGCGTGAGGTAGAGCGCAAGGTCCATGCCGGCGCGGAGGTAGGGGTTGGTCGCGGGGCTCGTCCCAAGCGTATCAATGCCGTACCCGATGCGGCCCCAGCCGCTCAGGGCGATCGGCGGCAGTACTCGGACCCGGAGGCCGGGGCCGGCGCAGAAGCCGAGCGAGGTAAGGTTCTGCGACAGGTAAGGGGTCATACCGACATCGAAGGCGCCGCCGAAGAATAACCAGGGTATTTCCGGTAGAACATAGTCGGCGTTGACCGAAGCGCGGTAACCCATTTGATACCGCTCGGCGCTTTTTGTCCTGGGGAGGGGGAACCGAACCGCCGGGTCAATGCTTAGCGCAAAACCCGATCCGTCTTGGGCGGACGCCGTCGCCGCGAGGCAAAAGACCGCGGCGGCCGCAAACATTCTGATATGCATACTTTTTTCTCCTGAAGAGAAGCGTTCCAAAGGGGGATTTCGGGGGAGAGGCAAGAAGATAAACACATTTAGAAATCGACCTTAGGGCCATTCAAATAATATTCTTAACATTATACACCCTCTTCCTTTCGTTTCCCGTTTCATTCTAAGTCCGCGCTTCTTTCTCGACGAACGCGGTCTGAATTGAGTATCATTGGCTAATGCCCCCATGCACTGAACCGCGCCATATTTCCCTCTCTTGGAAGCTGACGGGTTTTTTCGTTGTCTTTGGCTTGGCGCTCGCGTTTTTTTCATTCATCGCGTTCGGGGGCGCCTCGACGCGCATCGTATTGAGGGTTGCCGTGGGAATGGCGGGTACGGCCTTTGAGTCGGCTTTCCCCAATCGCGACTCCTCCTTCGCTCGTTCCTTGGAAGGCTCTCCGAACACCGTCATTTCAGGAGTGGTGTCCAAACTTTCGTTCGTTTCGCACCTGAATCTTCTTTCGGAGTTCCGTTTATATTCGCGTATCTCCGGTGGTCCCTGGGTTTCCTTCGCCGAAGGTGAGGATGGCCGGCTGCGTTCGTCTTTGGTTGGGGAACGGGTAAGTTCTTTGCTGGACAAGTCGGAAGAGGGCAAGGCGTCCCTTTCTCCGCACGCGCCGCGGTGGAAAAAAGAGTCCGTGCCGGCTTTTCTCGGACTCCCTCAAGGTTCCGACGGTACGCGGTGGGTGGCCGGCGTCAACGTGGACGCGTCCGGTCTGGTAGAATTCCTTGAGGACAACAGTAAGGAAACGGTCTTTTTTGCGTTTTGTCTCCTTGCCCTCTCTCTTCTGCTCGGTCGTTTTTTTGCCATGCGTTTTACCAAGCCGCTCAGGCATCTTGCCGCCGCGGCGGAAGTGTACGGTCAAAAAGACAGTGCCCCGTCTTTCTCCAGCGGTCGTCGCGACGAAATAGGCGTGCTTTCCCGGACTCTTGAAGGCATGACGCAGGAGATCGAACGGCGTAGAGCCGATACGGAAGAGCGGCTGCGGACGATGGAAGCCATGAACCGCATCGACAAAGCCGTTCTCTCCACCGCTTCCCGCTCGGAACTGCTCGCGCGCGTGGCGAGTATCGTGAACGGGCGTCTTTCCGCCCTTTCGGTTGCCGTGGCCCTTCGGAACGAGACCCACTCCGGCTGGGTGATCGCGGCGCTCACCGGCGACAACGCGGAGAATGAAAAGGCCTTGGTGGAGGGGGAAGCGCGCTTCAGACCGCTTATCGACGATGATTTCATTGACGCGGAAACCAACCTGCGGATCACCGGATACTACGAAGCTCCGGTGTCGGCCGCGCCGCCCGGTTTCGTCTTTTTCGCGTACGATGTCATGGGCGCGAAAGGCGGGAGGATCGTCGCCGCGCCTTTGTATGTCGATTCTCGCTACCTTGGCTCCCTCGTCATCGCGCTGGCGCAGGATGATCCGCTTTCTCCCGCACTGCGCCGGGAAGTCTCCATGCTCGCCGACCAGACGGCGGTCGCGCTCCGATCGATTCTGGAATACGAGGCGAAAGAGGAGAACTTCCTCGGCATACTCCAATCCCTGACGCGCGCCATAGACGCTAAATCCCGTTGGACGGCCGGCCATTCCGAGCGGGTGGCGCAAACGGCCGTCCAGCTCGGTTTGCGGCTTCAAATGACCGAAGCGGAATTGAGATCGCTCAGAATCTCGGCAATCTTGCATGACGCGGGGAAACTCGGCGTCAGGGAAGCGATATTGGACAAACCCGGAAAACTTGAACCGGCGGAATACGAAGAAATCAAGGCGCACCCGGTTCTCGGCGGGCAAATTCTTGCGGGAATTCGGTCCTTTGAGGAAGTCGTGCCCGCTATCGTCCATCATCATGAACGATGGGACGGCGCCGGTTACCCGGATAAGCTCTCCGGCGAATCGATACCGCTCTTCTCCCGCATTATTGCCGTCGCGGATGTGTGGGACGCCATTACCGACGATCGGCCGTACCGGGCGGGCTTTCCCCCCGACCAGGCGCGTCGTTTCATGGCGGAGCAATCGGGACTGCTTTTTGATCCTCATCTGGTTCGCCTCTTTTTGAATTAAACGGCGCGCGCCTAGCAAAAACCGCCACGATAAGGTAAGCCTTTCCCATAACGGGACGGCCATATATTGAAAATCGCCAATCGATTCATGATTTTGCTTGTGACGGCCACACCGCTCTGGTCATTCGATCCGACGGTGCGGCCCGGTTCGTTCGTCGCCGCGAATATGGGAGACGGGTATTGGTGCAGGGGAACGGCGTTGGCCATTTCACTTGATACGGCTGAGTTCATTTCCACCGATGGTCGAAAAATCGTTCTTCCCGCCTCTAAACTAATTCCTTTCTCAAAAGATGTGGATCTTAATCCGGGGGATGCCGTTTTGGCGGCGTGGGACAATGACGCGATTCTTTATCCGGGGAAAGTAAAGGCCGCGGACGCCGAGGGCGCCATCGTAGAATGGGAGGATGGCGGCCGGCCTTCACTCATCGCCAAAGACAAGCTGGTGCGGCCGGTCGATGCCGGAAGAGCCCGATTCCAATATGACGCGCCGGCGGCGGAGCGTAGACCGGCGTCCGACCCGGAGCGCTTCAAACCCGGCGATACGGCGGCGGCGCTGTTTCCGGATGGTCGATGGTACCTGGGTGTGCTCGGCGGGAAGGCCGGAGACGAATATCCGTTCGTTACCGAGGATGGCCGGCAAATGACTCTTGCCGCCGACAAACTGCGCGCCCTCCTCTCCGAGCCAAGTCTCGCGGTTGGGGATCCGGTGGGAGCCGTCTGGGGCCGCGAGTCGCGCTTTTCCGCGGGCAGCGTACTGGCGACGGCAAACGGCGGGGCCATTATCGAGTGGATGGACGGAATGAAACCCTGCTTTGTGGAAAACAGGAAAATATTGGTCGGTGTTGAATCGTTTCGGAAGGCGCGCGATGTGTCGGTCGCCGATAAACGGCTGACGTTTCGGACGGGCTCGACTGTGTTTGTCGTTTCCTACGCGTCGGGACGAATCTACGCCAATTCAACTTTCATCGGACGGTTCGACGCCGCGAGCGGCGCCGTCGTTGCCGCGGAGGGCGTTTCATCCAGGGCCCAGGTGGCGGAAGACGGCACGATCCGGTCCTTCAAAAAGAAGGTCCGCGGCGGACGCCTTGAACGATCGGGAGGGCTATTTCTCGGCGATCGCGTGGTCGGCGCGATCGGCCGGGACGGGTGGATTTACCGGGGAAGCACCCAGTGGGCTTCGCTCGACATACCAAAACCGACCTGGTCCGAACTTAGGATGATTACTGCAGTCTTGGTTCTGTGTACCGAGGACTTCGGGTTTTAGCGGCGCTTTTCGTTTCCGCGCCCAAGAACGTAAGCGCGAAGCCGGTCTTTCCCGCGCGGGCCGTGCGGCCGATGCGGTGCACGTAATCCTCGTAGGAAGCGGGCGTCGAATAGTTGATGACGTGGCTGACGTCGGGGACGTCTATGCCGCGCGCCGCCACGTCGGTGGCGACCAGAACGTTGATTTCATCGCTCTTGAGCTGCTTGATGGCGCGGGCGCGCTGCGCCTGGCTTTTGTCGCCGTGGATATAGTCCACTTTGAAGCCGCGTGAGTGCAATTCCCTACCGAGCTTTTCTACGGATCGTTTGGTCTCGTCGAAAATGATCGTTTTGGTGCAGCCGACCCCGATGAGGATATCGTGCAGTTTATCGATTTTTTCCGAAGCGCCGGAATAATACACCACGTTCTGTTCGACGCCGTCCGCGGTATTGCCTTCCCGGGTGGAAACCGTTACGGGATCGTTGCCGAATCTTTTGATCAGCGATTCGATTTTCTTGTCCATCGTGGCGCTGAAGAAAAGCGACTGACGGCTTTTGCTCACCTTGGAAAGGATCGATTCAACATCGGTGATGAAGCCCATGTCCAGCATGCGGTCAACTTCGTCCAACACGATCCGGTTGAAGAAGTTGAGCAGGATCGTGCCTTGGCCGATGTG
>Ga0172379_10008718_pt1 | contig 12687 bp, 15 predicted proteins | sample GrowelOW334metaG_FD_119756 | JGI IMG/M metagenome (GOLD analysis project Ga0172379, IMG submission 119756) | Groundwater microbial communities from an aquifer near a municipal landfill in Southern Ontario, Canada - Groundwater well OW334 metaG | ecosystem: Environmental > Aquatic > Deep... | reverse complement strand
GGCCAAAAAGCTGCTGGATAAGTTGCGGAAAAAATGGCGGCAGAAAACACGCTCGATGTCGGATCAGGTTTTTAATACGGCCAATGGTGCGATTGATTTGGACGCGTTGAACATGATGAATGATGCCGAAGGTGCGATGGCAGATGCAGGATCTGGACAGGTACGATTCGGTCACTATACGGCGGTGGTCGTGTTGATGTCGGAAGACGCAACGTTGTTGAAAAACAATGTGGATTCGGTGGTGAAGGCTATCCGCGATATGGGGTTTACGGCGCGGATCGAGTCAGTTAACGCTGTAGAGGCATATCTGGGGTCGTTGCCTGGGCATGGTGTTCCTAACGTGCGCCGTCCTATTTTACATTCGCTTAATCTGGCAAACCTTCTGCCTACTACAGCGTTGTGGGCTGGGCCGGAACAGATTTCATGTCCGTTCTATGGTGATGATAATGCGCCGCTGTTGTATGGGCGCGGGGCTGGTGCGACACCATTCAGGTTGTCGATTCATGTTGGTGACGTTGGGCATACGTTGATACTGGGGCCGACGGGCGCAGGTAAGTCCACGTTGTTGAACCTTATTATGGTGCAGCATCGTCGGTATAAAAAGGCGAAGGTATTTGCATTTGATAAAGGTGCGTCGTCGTTTGTTTCCGCAAAGGCAATGGGTGGCGATTTCTATGATGTTGGCGGTGAGGGAAGTGCGCTGGCTTTTTGCCCGTTGTAGAACGTAGACAAGCATTCAGAACGTGATTGGGCTGAGGGCTGGATTGATATTTTACTGACGTTGAATGGTGTTGTCGTTACACCGCGTCATCGAGGAATTATCCAGCAAGCACTAATTTCCTTGGGTAATAGTTCGCCTGATTTACGAACTATGACGCACTTTCAGGCATCTTTACAAGATCATGAGTTGCGCAATGGTTTGGATTCTTATTGCGGTAATGGGGCTGCTGCGAGTTTGCTGGATGCAGAACATGACAATTTAGGCTTAGGTGATTTTCAGGTGTTTGAGATGGAAAACCTGATGAACATGGGCGAGAAGAATCTGATTCCTGTTCTTTTGTATTTATTTCATCGGATTGAGCAGCGGCTGGATGGATCGCCGGTGCTATTGGTGCTGGATGAAGCCTGGTTGATGTTGTCGCATCCGCTGTTCATGGAGAAGATCCGCGAGTGGCTAAAGGTTTTGCGTAAGGCAAATACCGCTGTGATCTTTGCAACGCAGAGTTTGGAAGATATTACGAGGTCGCCTATTGCACCTGTGATTTTTCAATCCTGCCCAACGAAAATTCTGTTGCCGAATCCTGAAGCTCGTAATGAATTATCCGCAGCGGCATACCGGATGATCGGGCTGAATGAACGTCAGGTTGACTTGATCGCAATGGGAACGCCTAAACGAGATTATTACTATATGTCGCCATCTGGCCGACGAATGTTTTCTTTGGATCTGGGCGAGGTCGCGTTGGCTTTTGTCGGTAAAAGCGGGAAAGATGACATTAAGCTGGTCAAGGAGTTGATTTCAACTCGTGGTGAAAAACGCTGGGTTGGCGAGTGGTTGCGTCGCCAAAGACTGAGTGGATATGTTGGGAAAGTGCAGTTCGGGGAATGGATGGAATAGCAAATGGTCTTGCGCGCATTGTTTATATTACTTGCTGGTTCTGCTTCATTTTCTCAAGCGGGGGAGATTACTTCAGAAATGAATGCTTGTTTTAATGGTGCTGCACAATACCATTCGGTTAATCCGGTTGTTCTAAAATCTATTGCGAAGGTTGAGTCTGGATTCAATCCAGGAGCAATAAACAGGAATAAAAATGGTAGTTATGATATTGGTGTGATGCAGATCAATTCATCCTGGTTGAGCGAACTTGCAAAGTATGGTGTAACTTCCACTTCGCTGCGTGATCCCTGTACCAGCATTTATATTGGTGCATGGATACTGTCCAAGGGGATAAGGAAGCACGGCAATACCTGGCAGGCCATTGGAACCTATAATTCAGGAAATAAGGCGATTGGTACTCGGTATGCTCAGAAGGTATATCGGGTAGTGACCGCTACCGGAACGCAAAGGTAAAGTTTGATGTAATTCTTATGTAGGAAATTCACTTAACGTCGGGATAAATAATGTTCAAAAAAACGAAACGAGAATTTCAGGTTGCAGGCAGCTTTCTTGGCGGGCGAGGTCTTGCTCTTGTACTGATTGCGGTGGTATTGACTGTATTTGAAAGTGAATTCGGGATTGGATGGTATTGGGCTATTCCTTTTCTTATAACAGCGAGTGCTGGTGTTTTTTGGGCGGAAATTAAGCTGAGAGCGCTTGCAGATAGGCGCGTATTTAAACAGTTGGATGTTGTTGTTGATGGGTTGCGCTACTTGGGCGATGAATCGGTAAGTTTGGCGCGGCGAGAATTTGTTTGTCGGGTTCAGAGTCATGACAAGACTATTAACAAGTCAATTGTTGAGCATTTATGCAAAACACAGAGGGGGCATTTTTTCCTACTTCAATATTCACATGTGCTTGGTGTCATTTATAATGTGACAGTTATTAAATGTGTAATTGAGGTTTTGATGGAATCATACCCTGACGTGTATGAGCTAGAGTTTGGTGCGGTTGAAGTCGCTTAATAATGAAAAGGAAGATGCTATGAGTTCACGTATGTTGAGTGGTTTTCTGATGGCAGTTTTGTCTTCAACGGCATTCGGTTATGGGATGTCTGATGACGATGGCGTTTTAAATGCAAGTGCGGTTGGATCTGGAAGTACAAGTGGTCTGCATGTGAATGTCACCATATTCCCGAATGCGGCTGATGTGGGGCTTCAGGGGGCTGTTTTTCTTGGCGCTCGACTGCCTTCCTTGACTGGTGGGAATTATCAGTATTTTTATTACAGCACTTCTCGAAAAGGGTATGTTTCCTACGATGGAAATCAACAGCATATCGAGCCATTTGCAAGATACGATGGCGGTGTGCCTTCGGTGGTGACATTGGATGCAGGGATGGGGCAGGATTGGTGTAGCAATGTAAGGATGCAGTTCTTTGTTGGCGTTGGTGTGCTGGATCGCCAGCGGTCAATGATGGTGCAGATGGCGAAGGAAGGTCGCATGGGAAGAGTTGATCCCAATACGGGCATTGTTACTGAGAGTGTCTCTCCGCAGGATGTAGCGAACTTGTCGGGGCGTGCATCAATGGGGAGAGGGAAGCTCGATCCTGAGCAGATGGCATTGACGTTTGTTCAGAACGACGGGATAAGAGGAAAGAAATACCGGGGCGTGTATTCTGTCGGGTCTGACTGGAGTTGTCAGAACAACAATAACAATTAAATAGTTTGCTATAAACTAGCAAGTGTGCAATAATAAATACATGGAGGCTGTGATGAGAATTTTGTTAAGCGTAGTTTTAATGGTGGTGTCCGGGTTGGCTCAAGCTGGATCGGTTGCTGGTACTGGGGGTTCATTAGAAACGACCCAGTATCTGAATTACAGCGAACTATATAATCAGACCAACCAAAGCATGTCGCAATTGCAGACACAAATGAACCAGTTGGCGAACCTGAAGAAACAGGTTATGGCCGGTGGCCCGATTCAAGACTTTGCGTCCACAAAGCAGTTGTTCGGCAATGTGGTTAGTACGGTCAAGCAGGCGCAGGGGATAGGTTATGATTCTCAGGTGATGGCTGGACGGTTTAGCTCGCTGTATCCTGATTTTAACCAAAAAACGGGAACAAACTTTTTTTCGCAGTATGGTAATTGGAGCAAAGACCTTAATGGTATGCTTAAAGCTTCGATGGGGACTGCAAACCTTCATGTGAGCAACTTTGCTAACGACGCGACTACTAACCAAACTTTGCAAGACAAGGTTAAATCTGCGAATACGGCAGAGAGCCAGGTGGCGGTGATTAACGCTGGTAACGAAGTGGCACTGGGGACTTACCAGGAACTGCAACAGATGAGGCAGATGCAGGCGGTACAGTCTGCGGCACAGACCTCATTTATGGCGAAACAGAATTCTGAATCTGACAAAAAAACTGCGGATGCTCAGAGTAATAATGATATGTTGAAATATGGGCCAGACTGCGCGCAATTTAATGCCGATGGCACACGTAAGGTAGCAGGTGGATGTACTAGGCAACAATGGACAGATTGGCATAATGCACATTAAAAGGAGTTTTCAAAATGAAAATCGGTAAAAAAATTATTGTCTTAGCTATTTTTTCTCTGTTTTTAACAGCTTGTGACGAATCAAACAAAGAAAAAGCTTTGGTCGAAGCGGCGAAAGAAGACTCAAAACAAAGTCAGGCAATGCTTCATTATGGCCCCGACTGCGCGCAATTCAACAAGGACGGGACGCGTAAAGTTGAAGGGGGATGTACAAAACAACAATGGGCCGAATGGCACAAAACACATTAAAAGAAAGTGCAGAAATGAATAGCCATAAAATCACTGTGTTTTGTAAACATAAGAAAAATCTTTTTTTCTTTTTGTTGATAATATTTTTTTTATGGCCCGACATTTCTAATGCTAAAGTTTTTCTTGACCCAATAAACAGTAGTTTTAAATCTGGTGCGGGGAATTGGCAATCAATTGTTTCAAGTTATGCACAATCATTATTTTGGAAGTTGGTGTTGCTTGATTTTACATGGACAACAATTGTATGGGTTAAGGACAGAAAAGAATTTGGAGAAATTCTTACCGGTATAATTGGAAAAATTTTAACAATAGGATTTTTCTTCTCATTATTACTTTCAGCCAGTGACTGGATTCCTGCAATAATTAACTCTTTTAGTGATCTCGGTAAAGCAGCCGCTACGGCTGCAGGTGCTGATGTTGGAACCTTAGATTCAGTTTTTTTTACTGGATTAGATTTAGCCAACGAAATGCTACTAAAACTCGCAGACAAAGATATTTTTGAAAGAATTTATCTGATAATTCCAACTGCTTTTGCTTGCATATGCGCGTCTATTGGTTTTGCACTCATTGCGGGTCAATTATTAGTTACACTTATTGAAAGTTACATTGCTATCTATGCTGGAATCATCATGCTTGGATTTGGTGGTTCACGTTGGACAAGCGAAATGGCAACCGCCTATTTGAAATTTGCAGTGGGTACAGGTGTCAAATTGATGTTGTGTTATATGGTAATAGGCTTGGGTTTTAACTTATTTGTAAATGCAATCCCAGGCGATATGCTGAATGATCCCGCAGCATATTTGTTTTATACATTCCATGTTGTAGCGCTTGTGCTTATCTATGTTTATGTGGTTTTCAACATTCCCGGACTTGCTTCAGGGATGTTGTCTGGATCTCCAAACATGTCATTGGGAGGCATGGCCGGTGCAGCAATTACAGCTGGGGCGGGTTTGGCTGGTGCCGGAGCTGTTGCCGGTTCTATGGGAGGTAAAGCTGGCAGTATGCTGGGTAGTGCGGCAGCAGAAGCCGGTGGCGCAGGTAAGGCATTAAAGGCTGGGTTCGACCAAAACAGAAGTACGGGCATGGGGTTTGGTGAGTCAGCAATGAAAGCTCCGGTGCCGGGTATAAAAAGTGCAGCCAGTATGGTTGGGGCTAAGGCTGTGGAGGCTGGCAAGAGCTTGGCTGAAGGCGGTAAAGGGATGCTTGGTAAAGCTGGTGATGCAATAAACAATTCAGCAGGCGGGAAGGTCGCGTCGAATATATCTGGCGGTGACAAAGGTTCTGGTTCTGCGGCTGATAATTCAGGTGCTAATAGTACAGATCCGGCTAGTGGAGGAGGTTATCCAGGAGGGCTTGCTGGGGATCTGGCTGCTAGTGAGAATGCATCTGGTGGTGCGGCAAATTCTGATGTAGGAAGTGGTGGTGCGTCATCTGGGTTGATTGATACCAGTTCCAATTTGCAAAGTGCATTAGGTTCGAGAGCGGCGTCTTCCAGTGGTAGTTCTACTGCTTCTGGGGGTGGATCAGGTAATGGCGGACAAACGTCGTCTGGCAGTGATGCTGGATCTTCTACTTCTTCTACCGGCAATGCAGGTAGCGGTCAGGGTGATGCCTCTGGTGCATCGGTTGGTTCAAGTGATCCGCATACGAAATTGTTGGAATCCATGAATGCGAATCTGGAGGCGATGGCAAATGGGCCAGAGCAGGCTAGAAAGCTACATCAGAAAATTTCTTCTTTGAGAGATTTTGTACCGAATGATGGTGCTACGGTGCAAACGAGTGGAATTTCTATGGGACATACTAGAGATTGATATTCTTTAGCGTGGTGATGGTTGCGCGTCCTACAGGACGCGGTTTAAGAGGGGTGGATAGTGAATAAAAACGATGTAAATCCTTATGTGGCTGGGCGTGAAGAGTGGGATGACCGGATGATGTCAGTTGCCAAAACTTCTCACGCATGGAAGGTGTTTTCGTTTTGCTTGGTCGGTGCGGTGGTTATCTTGGCGGGTGGCCTCGCATGGGTAGGAGGTCAAAGCAAAATTGAACCTTATCTGGCTATTGTGGATAAAACGACATATCAGGTGCATGTCGTTGGGCCAGCAGAGAAGTTGAAGTTGAACGATCAGATGATGAAAGGGATTGTTGAAAATGAAGTGCGCACATTATTCGATAATTTGAGAAAAGTAATTGCGGACAGTCATGCGCAAAAAGATGTAGTGACACAGGTTTATTCAAGGATAGCTGGCGGAAGTGGAGCGGCAAAGTTTGTGAGTGAATGGTATGCGCAGCGTGATCCATTTAAGGCATCAGAAACTGGAACGGTTTCGGTTCAAATTACGGCTGCATTGCCATTGAGTGAGCAGTCTTGGCAAGTTGAATGGACTGAGACAGAGCGCAGTTTGACCGGTGAAGTGCAAAAGGTAACTCGTTTGAAAGGGGTGATGACATATGTTTTGTCTCCACCAACTGATAAAGCTGAAGCTTCCAAAAATCCGATAGGATTTTATGCGAATCAGTTGTCCTGGTCACTTGAAGGCTCGTTGTAAATGAGTGTCGGTGAAAATAAAGCGTCGGTGCGTTTTGATGTTGGTGCAGAGTCTTTTGAGTTGATCGTACTGGCAGCAAAACACCGTGGTGTCGCTTTTCAGGATTTTATTGTGTCTTCGGCATTGCAGGCTGCGAATGAAGAACTTCGCGAATTTCTTAGGTTGGAAAATAACAGGACGGGGTTAGTGTCATGAAAAGGAAATTTATTATGGCGATGTTTGGTTTGTTGGTTGCAAATTTTTCTATGGCACAGCCACAGCCAACTACGGTACGTAAGTTTTTAACGGTCGATGAAGCGACGCTATCAGCTGTGAAACGATGGCAACAAACGGGCAATGCAAAACCGATTGTGAGCGATGACGGCGTTGTGTTGTATCCGTTCGGACAGTATCAACCAAAGGTAGTGTGTTCGCCATTGCATGTTTGCGATATTGCATTACAGCCGGGCGAAAAAGTAGTCAGTGATCCATCGGCGGGTGACTCTGTGCGTTGGGATATATCCAAGGCGGTTTCAGGCGTTGGGGATAAAAAGGAAATACATGTTGTCGTAAAACCGAAGGATCTGGATCTGGAAACGAATCTGGTTGTGAGGACAGACAAGCGTGTTTATCACATCAATCTGGTTTCACGCAATGAAGGTGAGTACATGAGTCAGATCGGGTTCTATTATCCGTCTGAGGTGGTTGGTGGATGGGTGGAGAGTGAAGAGCAGGTTGTTGCGGCAACAAAAAAGAAAGAGGGCGAGGACGTTGCCGAATTGTCCGTTGATTTGAGCAAGGTTGATGCTGATTACGAGATAAAGGGTGGTACGGCTGAGACTCGTCCAGTGCGTGCATTCAATGATGGTGTGCGCACGTTTATTCAAATGCCAAAAAATTCCAGTGGTTGGGAAGCCGGTGCGTTGGTGTTGATCGGCAAGGGCGACGAAAAGATGCTGACGAATTATCGAGTCAAGGGACAGTGGTATATCGTGGATAAAGTGGTAACTCATGTGGCGTTGTTGCTGGGAGAAAACGGTAAGGATAGCCGTGTGGATATTCAGAAGAAAAAAACCGGTTGGTGGAATTAAGCGTTGATGAGCCACACGGCCTGTCAGTCCTGTGTTGATGATATTTTTAACTGAGAGATATTTATATGGCTGAGGATGATGTTTTCGCGATAGGCGATAAGGTAACTCCAAAAAAGGAACCGTTGAAGCTTATCAATAAGATTCCTGGCATTACGCGGTTGAGTTCAAAGCTTGTTCTCGGCTTGTTTGTCGTAGGTGGTCTATTGTTTGGCTTGCTTATGTTTGCACTGGATGGGATGGACGATAAAGGCGCATCGGCATCGAGCAAGAAAAAAAAGGAGGAAACACAAAGTGGTGCGGTTGCGGCTGCGGTTGTTCCTAAAGCGGTCAGTGAGCGTCCAGATGGTGTGCTGGGTATGTCTGCTATGCCAAGTTTTCCTGAAAAAGTGGGTAGCGGCCCTTCGCAGTTAACGACAAGCAACGGCAATCCGGTTATTGGTAAATCAAATGTTCCCGCGTTGCCGGGCGATAATGGCAAGGACGTTGTGGTTCAGAAAAATGGAACGACAGTGATTGTGCCTCGGCTGAATAATGACGGATCAGTAAGGAATTCAAATAGTGACGGAACAAAGATTCCTACCCAGGAAGATCATTTGAAGGAAGCGGCTGTACAGAAGCGCTATAGCATTCGTGAGCAAGCTGTTGATTCGGGTGGCGCTGTAAAGGGTTTCACAGATGAAGGAGTTCAATCGTCGCTTGGTGATAATGGGCGCACAATGGCGCAACCTGCGACATCAACGCAACCTACTTCTGGCCAGATGTTAGCTGCTGCAAATAATGGGCAGGATGATCCAAACAAACAGGCGCGGAAGGAACGATTCTTGGAGGCAGCGGCTACGGCCAGGGATGATGGATACCTGAATTCCTTGCAGAAAGAACAAATTTCCAAATATGAGTTGAAGGCCGGTGCCATTATTCCTTGTGTGCTGCAGGCAGCGGTTAATTCAGATTTGCCTGGGATGGTGCGTGGGATCGTGACGGAAGATGTGCATGACAGCCGAAGTGTTCGGCACTTGCTCATACCGAAAGGAACGCAGACAGTTGGCACATATGATAGTCAGGTTGCATTTGGACAAAAACGATTGTTGGTGGTTTGGAATAAGCTGATTTTCCCGAATGGCTCTACCATGATGCTGATGGGAATGCCTGCCGCAGATCAGTCAGGTGCGGCAGGGATGACGGGTGATGTTAATAATCACTGGATGTCGATCTTTGGTGCGGCGTTGGCTACGAGTATCATTTCAGCTGGTGTACAGGCTTCGCAGCACCAGGTTGTGAATACAGTGAATGGTGCGGCTCAACAACCTACGATGAGTCAAACAATGGCCGCATCGTTGGGGCAGCAGTTGGGCCAGCTTGGTATGGCAATTTCGCAAAAGAATATGAATGTGCAGCCGACAATTGAGACTGCAATCGGCACTCGGTTCTATATAAATGTGACTAAAGATATGGTTTTTTTGAAGCCTTACTGAATTTTTTGTGTATGGCTTGCTAGAAATAGGTAAGATAGGGGAAAATATAACGTTAATTTATAAACCATAACTATACAAAGAGGGTTAAATGGCTGACAACGAGGATACAGCAACTCCTAAGCGAGTGACGCTATCACGGCGTGCAAAGCAAGTAGGCCGCCCCCAATCTCGCTTCAATCCAATGAAAGTGGTTCAAACTCGTGTGCCTGTGCCAATGTACAAGTATTGTAAAATGGTTCAGGCATTACGCTTTCATTCTCTGACGGCCATGTTCGCAGATATGGTCATGCAATTTAGGAAGGAGAAGCCCTGGGAGCATGGATTGTACTGGCGCAGGCCGAAAGCGGCAGTGACTTATCGTGATGAGTCATTAGGTAAAACAGGCTGGACGCAAATTAATATCCACCTCGATGAAAAAGTGAAAGATGATGTCGAGTTGCTGTGTAAATCACTGGATATTTCGATGGCGACGTTCTGTTATACAGCGATCTATTGGTGGATTGAGTACGTTTATCCAAATAAATAGCCTGAAGACTAAGCCTGACAAAAAGCCGCGATTTTCGCGGCTTTTTCATGTGTGCAAAAAAAGATGATTCCTATGTAAGAAATATAATAGTGCAATAAAAAACTAAATATTTATTGTGTATTTCTGGCAATGCTAGTAATATGCAATTGTGCTATTTGATGTGGACGAGGTTTGAAATGAAGATTGATGAGTTTGATCGGAGGGTGAGGTTTTCTTTGATGAATGCGCGGTTAAAAACGGTGAAGGCTGCACGTTTGGTATTGGTTGAAGGACTTAGTCGATCTGAGGCTGCTAAAAAGGTAGACCTGAGTGTGAGCGTGGTGAGTCGAGGTGTGAAACGAATTAAGGAAGTGAAGTTAGAGAGTGTGTGTTGTCCTGAATGCGGTAACATATTCAACGTCTAGGGGCAGCGGTATCCTGTGCATGGCTTGTAGCCATGCATTTAAGAGAGGAAAAGCGATGGCAAAGGTTATTTCGATTATCAATCAAAAGGGTGGTGTTGGTAAAACCACCACAGCGTGCCATTTGGCGATGGCGGCGGTTGAACGTGGGTTGAGCGTGGCTTTGGTGGACTTCGACAGCCAGGGTAATTCAGGGGCTATTTTGTCGCGGAATCCTTCCATGAATCGAGAGCGCGAGGGTGGTGCGCAGGAATTGTTTGATTCTATGGAGCCGGTCTTTGCTGAAACGGAGTTTGGAATATCTTTGTTGCACGGCCACAAGTGGCTGGAGGAACTGGATATGCGTGACAATGTGCTAGATGAGGCTTTAACGATGCGTGATCGCATCAGGTCACTGCCGTTTGACTACGTGCTATTTGATACGCCGCCAGCGCCTTGTATGCGTCAGATGGCACCGCTGTTCTGGTCTGATTTGGTTGTGGTTCCCGTTGAGCCTACCGAGTTGTCGATGTCGGGTTTGGTATCCATGATTGAAACGATCAATCAAGCACGTCGGGTTAATCCAGGTCTGGCCTATCGTCTTATGGTCAATCGGCACATCAACAGTTCCGGTCAGCAGCGGTTAATCCTGGATGATTTGAAAGCCAAGTTGCCCGGAATGATAATCGGCGAGTTTAAGTTGCGTGTTCCGGTCGCAGACGCGCTTTCGCATGGCGTGCCGGTGTGGAAGTATACAAAAGATAAAGCACTCAGGCAGGAATGGTTAGAGTTCTGCTATCGTGTGCTAGATTTGGTAAAGTAGTACATTAAATTTGAAAGGTGATGGACATGAATACAGCAAGCAAAAAAGCGAATAAGCCGACAGCAATGAACTTTCTTGGCTCACTTACGAGCGAAGAGCGCCCAGTTGTACGTTTGGCATTGGATGTTGTTCAGCCAGATCCTAACCAGCCTCGGCAGACATGGCATGGGCAAGATGGATATATCCCACCGGAGGCTCAGACTGAGCTTGAAAATTTGGCACAGTCTATCCGGGATCAGGATGTTATTCAGCCGATTATTGTTCGTGAAGTTGGGCCAAACTCATACATGATTGTGGCTGGAGAACGTCGTTGGAGGGCGGCAAGATTGGCCGGTAAATCCGATATTCCGGCAATCGTTCGTCAGGATATGTCCGCGCTCGATGTTGAAATGGCTCAACTCGCTGAGAACGTGCAACGTGAGAGTATGTCGGATCTGGATACGGCTAAGTTCGTTAAGTCGATGCTGGAAAAATACCCGAACGAACTGCAAAAGAAGGATTTGGCTAAGTTGCTGAATAAACATGCCAGCTATGTAAGCCGAATGATGGCATTTGTTGATGAGCGCTGGTCTCATATTGTCGATACCGGACTGATAACGTATGCGTCGGTTCTTGAGCAGTTCCGTGGTCTCTCAACAGAATCACAGGCTGCTTTGCTCGATAAGGCGAAGGCTCGCGGTACACCGGTTACTGCGGCTGATGTTCATGGTGCTAAAAAAGAGGAGCGGAAAGAGTCGAATTCGGCAGGCAGCGGCGGTGATCTTGAAAAGACATCATCTGAGAATGCTGGTCGCGATGATGAACCAGGTGACAACGATCAACAACAAGCCGGTGGCGCACAGGATGATTTGGGAAAAAGCGTTCAAAACATTCTTGAATCACAACGTGTTGAAGGCGAGAAGTACCAGTACAAGCCCGGCACAGATCATTCTGAGGGCGAAACAACAAGACAACATCTTAATGATGCGGGTGCTGAGGTGGTGAATGGTTTGCCTACTGACCCAAGAGAGGTTGTGAAGCGTGATCGCTTTTCCGAGACGCAAGAGGTTAAGTTGTCGTTGGGCCAACTGGCGAAGCTTTTGGATACCGTGGCAGTCAATGACAACGCCTCGTTAACGATTTCGCTCGACGTTGAGTTGATGCGTAGTGCGATTGAGAGTCTGGGTGGCAAAGTGCCAGATGATGCTAACTGGATGCAGATGGCGCTGGTTGAAAGTTTGAAGTAGTTATTGTCACAGACAGCATGACGCATTCGCGTCATGCGTTTAAGAGGGGGTGAAATACCTCCGAACTTCAGGAGCAAGCATGGGTATCAGAATTCCACTCGGACTAGACAATTATAAACTTACAAAAGACAAGGTGAGTGTGCCTATCGTTTGGGATAGTGATACTGCAATTAACGGACATATGTTGATTGCCGGAGATTCCGGTACCGGTAAGACTCATCGTTTACGTGAATTGATTTCAGCGT
>Ga0172379_10008717_pt1 | contig 12688 bp, 31 predicted proteins | sample GrowelOW334metaG_FD_119756 | JGI IMG/M metagenome (GOLD analysis project Ga0172379, IMG submission 119756) | Groundwater microbial communities from an aquifer near a municipal landfill in Southern Ontario, Canada - Groundwater well OW334 metaG | ecosystem: Environmental > Aquatic > Deep... | reverse complement strand
GCCGCCGCCGCGCGCCTGCCCGAGCTAGAAGCGAAGCTCGCCGCACTCGACGCGCCTGAGATCCTCTACACGGACGAGGACTTCAAGGTGCTTCCCATGGGTGTCCTGTACTGCCGCGAGTGCCTGCCGGAGAAGCACTGGACCTGTCAGAAGCACCGCGCGGAGTTCCGCGCTCACGTTCTCATCATGAGGTCCAAATGAGCCTGATCGCCAAGGTCGCCGCGCGCGAGCGCGCGAAGGACGAAACCGAGATGAACTCCCTGATCGAGCGCATGCCCAAAAGGGTCCGCGAGTACGTCGCCAAGCTCCATTCCGACCTGGAACGACTCAAGGCCGAGCTGAATCCGCCGGCTACGCCCACCCGCGTGGAAATCCACCACTACATGAAGCCGCCGCAGTACTTGCCCGACGACTCGCGCATCCGGTTCCACCTGCCCGCGATGCAGGGCTACATCGAGGTCACCGTCGGCACCGACACCATCGACGTGCGCACGGACGGCTTTGGCGGGCTGGTGGTGCTCCCGATGGCGTCGAACTCTGCCAGCCTGATGGTCGGACGGCCGAACACGGTGGGCCGATGAGCACCCCCAAAGTTCCGGGAGATGTGTCAGACCTGGGCGTCTCTGACGAGAAGCTGCGAGAGCACTGGAACGGGGGCCAGCCGAGCATGCTCGGGGCTGACACGCTGTTGAACGAGGCTATCCGGCGCGGCGCGGTCATCGCCGCGCTCGGGGGACAGACCGTCTGCCCGGCATGCAAGGAAAGCCCGATGGACGTCTCCTGCGCCTGTTGCGGGCACGGGTACCCGGCGAAGGCCGAGCTGGACGAGCTGCGGGCACAGCTTCTCGGGGCCGAGCAGATGCTCGTCGAGCGCCACAAAACGCTGAAGCACCAGAACGCCCTCTTCGAGAAGCTCGACAAGGCCATGGCGACGCCCGAGCGAATCGCTCAAGACACCGCGCTGGTCGGCGGCTTCGTCTCGTCCTTGGACCTGACCGAGACGGCGGAAGAGGTCGTCGCGCGGGCCTGCGCTCGCCTGGAGTCCAAATGAGCCTGACCGAACTGGAGATTCAGCGGTACACGCGGCCCATCAGCGCGGAGCTGGACCGGCAGAAGGAAAAGAACGCGAAGCTCAAGGCCCAGGTGAAGGACCTGGAGGCGCAAGTGGCCGCCTGGAAGCACGACGCGAACAAGGAATGGGGCGCGTCGGCGACCGAAAGAGCGGCCAAAGACGCGGAAATCGCCAACCTGAAGGCGCACGTCGATGCGCTGGAGTCCGGTATGTCAGAGGACGCGAAGCGCATTCACCAGCTAAGCGCAGACAGCGATGCCCCCCAAGCTCGCGTCGAGCTGCTGGAGCTGGCTATCCGCAAGTCACTCGCCCATGCGACGGACGAGAAGTCGCCTGGGACTGCGCCGCCGCGCAACCGGATGCAGAACATGGTTTGCTTGCTTAGCGCAGCCCTGGAGGCCAAGTGACCGGGGACCTGTGGCTCCAGCGTCGCGTCGCCGAGGCCATGGACGCGCTCGTGGTGCCGTACCAGAGCCGGCAAGACTTGCCCAAGCTCGCCCGGGAACGGGTGAGGAACGCGTTCGAGGCGCTGCGCAAGCTGATGCCCGAGCCCCTGAGCTACCTGGTGATTGCGAACGGCTGCGGAATCCGGGACGTCAGGGAAGCCATCACGCTCAACGACGCCCGGCGGATTGCCATCGCTCAGAAACCGGCCTTCGAGCACGTCTGTGTCCAGGCCGACGTCAAGGGCCTGCGCTGGACAATCGAGGTGTACAAGTGAATCGCCCGAAGGTGGTCTGTCTCTGCGGCTCGACCCGCTTCTACCAGGAGTTCCAGGAGGCGAACTTCAAGGAGACGATGGCGGGGCGCATCGTCCTCTCGGTTGCCTTCGCGCCCGGAGTTGTAGAGCACGGCGAGCGCGTTGGCATCACCCTCAACGAGAAGGTGATGTTCGACGAGTTGCACATGCGGAAAATCGACCTCTGCGACGAGGTGCTCGTGCTCAACGTGGGTGGCTACATCGGGGACTCCACGTTGCGCGAGATCGTCTACGCGAACAAGCACGGGAAGTTCGTTCGCTACCTGCACCCGGAACTAGAGTTGCTCCGCGTGCGAGGCGGCCGATGAACCCGCTCCTCAAGGCCTGCGTCGCGCTCATTCAGGCCGTCGAAGGCGCGACCATCGACGACCTGCGCGCCGCGCGGCAAGAACTCGAAGGCCTGCCGGGGTTTCACCCGGCCGGGATGATCATCCGGTCCATGCTCGCGGACCAGGCGCAACGGTTGGCCAACGAGAGTCGCGGCGAAGCACAACGACTCGCACAGCCCCGGGAGGGCGTATGAAGAAGACCGAACTTGCTGAAAAGCGGATGCAGTACTTCGAGGTCACCGGCAAGCGAACGAATCCGTACGCGGGCAACCTGATTGGGTTCGTCTACAACGTCCGCGCGGACACCATGGAACAGGCGATGGTGCTGACGCGCAAGATGGTCGCCAACATGTACGAGCAGCGCGTGAAGGTGGCGGCGTTCATCAAGGTCGAGCTGCACCACGTCGATTGGCTGGAGGCGCCGTGAACTTCTTCGTCGGCCTGTACTCCATTCTGGTCATCCTCTGCGTCCTCTACCTCATCGGGTACATGACCGGCCGCGTGTGCATCTCGCGAGAGCAGTTCGAGCGGGAGCAGAACGTCCTTCAGAATGTCCTCGTGGGCTTCATGGTGTCCTTCTTCCTGGTCACCATCCCCACGGCCGTGTTCACCCTCCTCTGGTACGCGGTCCCCGCGCTCGGGCATGCCGTCCTGGAGGTCCTTCGATGAGCACCCTGGTCGAAGGCCTGGTGGGCGCGCTGCTACTCGCGGCCGTGTTCGCGTCTCTGTGGGCAACTGGCTGGGCGGCGATGCGCGCCGACCGGCGCTGGGGGCTGAACCTCTTTCACGGGTACGACGAGCATATGCTGTTGACCGCGTTCCTGGGATTCGAGGTCTACACTACCGTGTTCGCCATCGGCATCGCAGCCTGTGGCCTTTTTGGTATTCTGCTGCCCGCGATCGGGCACGTCGTCCTGAGCCTGGTCCGATGAGCGCGCGGACTCCTACGGACAACGGCAACGTCCGCCACTGCTGCTCCTGCGGCGACACCCACGAGGGCGGCGTGTGGGCCGGGGACACCTGCTCGGTCACCGAGAGGAAGGAACGCATCGAGGCCTTGCTCAAGGGTAAGGCGTTCGAAGGGCAGCGAAACGTGCTCAAAGAGGCGCTTTATCGGCTTGACGTGGCCGAGGAGGATGTCCTCATGCACCGAGGATTCGTGACCGAGGAGGATGTCCTCATGCACCGAGGATTCGTGACCGAGGCCGAGGACGAGTTGCTCAAGGCCGCTGACGAGCGCGATGCGTTCGCCGAGGTCCACAAGGCCGAAGCAGACCTCGCCCGAGCCAAGTCTCGCGCAGCCGGCGCCTGTGGCTGCGGCAGCACGAAATACCCAGCGGACCATCGTCCGTGGGACCACGCAGGATGGAGCCCCCCATGAACCTGGAGCAGATTTCGGACGAGCAGCTGAAGGCCGAGCTGGAGCGGCGCGAGATGGCGGCGAAGGTCGCGACGATGCCGAAGCCGCTGGCGAAACCGGACTACTCCAAGCTGGAGGAGGTGCTCAGCACCGGCATCATCAAGATCATGCAGGCCAATAAAGCGCCAGAGGACTTCAAGCAGTACATCTTCGAGGCGGCAATGGAAGCGAGATACGGGACGAACGTCTGGACCTGGTACAACGCGAACACCTGAGAGACCCATGAACGAGCTGAAGCCGCAGGTCGAGTGGCAGATGAATGCGTGGAGCGAGTCCCAAGCGAAGGGCCGCATGGGCAAGCCCTCGTGTTGGTCCACGTGCACGTTCACCAGCGAGGCCGAGGCCCAGAAGGAACGCGCGCGCGCCTGGAGAAGAAGTGGAAAAACCACGACGGCGCAGGGGCTCCATACGTGTTCGACCTCTACCGCGTGGAGCGCACGCTCGTGCCCCGGAGGATGGCCCCCGGAGGAGCCGATGAACGAGCCGAAGCCGATAAAGTCCTCGTTCGCGGAGCAGGAGGCGAAGCGGGCCGAGGTCGAGCGTCAGCTCGCGCGCAGTCACCGGGAGCTGGCCGAACGCTTTCTCTTCCACTTGGTGGCGACTGACTGGGACGGCCAAGGTCCGCCGAGCGTGCTAGTTGCCCAGGCATTCGGCATGGCGACGATGTTTGAGGCGTCTATCGCGCTCATGGACGAGCGGGAGAGGGCCGTCGAGGCCGGGAGGAAACCGTGAAGCCCCGCACCGAAGAAGAGCGCCTGCAGTCCATGGTCGCCATGGCCGACAAGCTCTCGCGCGCCTTCGACCAGGCCATCGACTCGTGCCTGGGCCCGAAGCCCCAGGGCACCGACGGCGCGGCGCTCATCGCTGTGCTCCAGCACATGCTCCGCAAGGCCAAGGAGCACTTCCCGCACAAGGAGCTGCACGCGGTGGCGGATAAGATGGCAGGGGCGCTGGCGGCGACCGAGACGATGCCCGGGGCGCCGCCTGGGGTGCGGCATTGAAAGCCTTCATCGTCATCTACGCCGACGGCAACGACCTCTACTCCGAGGACTGCATCGATGGCGTCTTCGCCACGCTCGACGAGGCGCTGGCGCACATCAACTCGAACGAGAACAGGAACTGGCACCACATCGAGGAATGGGACGGCACCGAGTGCGCCCGCGCGCTCGATTACGAGGGGAAGCCGTTCTTCTCTTGACCAAGGCTTTTTCTTCACGTATGACGCTGCACCGAGAGGGCACCATGAAAGAGTGGCTCGAAAAACTGAAGTGGGACGGCAAGAACCGCATCAGCTTCGTCTCCGAGGACGTCCTGGGCTCGAAGGACTACCTCGACCGGGACAAGGTGACGCAGCTCTTCAAGGACGCGCTGCGCCGCGTGTACCATCCCGGGTGCAAGCTGAAAAAGCACCTGGTGCTCGTGGGGCCGCAGGGCATCGGCAAGTCCGCGTTCCTGCGGAATCTGTTCGGGCAGTGGTACGAGGACTTCCGCTTCGACGGCGGTGAGATCGGCGAGCGCACGGCGGACGCCTGGGGCGCGGAGTTCGACCCCGGCCAGCTGAACAAGAAGGGAAAGGCGTGGCTCTCCGCGACGTCGGACACGGTCCGGCCCGAGTATGGCAAGCGCGCCGGGAAGCACCCGCGACGGTGCGTCTTCGTCGGGACCACCAATGACATCGCCTTCCTTCACGGGCCTGGCCGGCGGTTCTCGGTCGTCCACTGTGGCCAGATACGGCTCGCGAAGCTGAATGTCCGCCAGGTCTGGGCCGAGGCGATGCACTACTGGGGGTGGTAGGTGAGCGCGCACGCGAGCCCCGTCCTGCGGCCCATCCAGATGTTCCCCATCGGGAACCGCGTCCTGGGCCTGTACCAGCACACCAGCCGGCCGCCCAGCTCCGCGTACTCGCTCTACTGGGAGGACGGTAGCGGCGCTCGGGGCGGGGACTGCGTGCAGCACAACATGACGGCGCACGAGGTGTTCAAGGTGCTCGGCGGGCTGCTCCGGGAGGCTAAGTGATCTTCTCCGAGGACGACATCAAGAAGGCCGTCAGTGCCGCGCGCGATGTCCTGTTCAAGACCTCGATCGATTCCCGGCCTAGCGCCGCGTGGGACGAGCCGGACGAGGCCTTCTACCGCCGCGTGGTCGAGCACGCGCGGGGCAAGCGGTCGGATGCCGAGATGGCCACCACGGCGAACCTCGCGCCCGAGCCCGCCGACCTGCCACCGAACTTCTTCATCCACGCTTGCTCCAAGTGCGGCGCCAGCACCAGTGCCAGGCGCATCGACTTGGGCCCGCATCTGTACCTCTGCACCGGGTGCCAGATGAACCTGTACGGCCGCATTCCGTACCCGGAGCCAGCATGAGAGCCCACTCGCCCCGAGGGCGCGTCGAGAAGCGTAGCCTCCAGTTCCGGCTCGAAGCCCTGAACGACCAAGTCGAACTCGCCGTGTATCACCTGCGGCTAAAGCGGGACATCCGAGCAGCCAAGATGCTCGCCGTGGCAGCCGCTGAGGAGCTGCAGTGCGTGAGCCACCAGGCTCCGGTCTGGTGGGGCCGCCACCTGCTCATGAGCGAGCTGTTTCACCGCGCGGAGCGCGCCGAGGCCGGCAAGTGAGCGCCCGCCCCAAGCCTCCCCCGCCAGTGCCTGAGCTACACCGCTGCTCCGTGTGCAGCTTCGACACCGCGAACCAGCCGACGCCGAGGGGCAACTACATCTGCTGCTCGTGCCAGATCAACAACCTGGGGCGCGTGGTCTACGGCCCGCCGGAGGAGAAATGATCCTCGCCGCGACTGGCCATCGACCTGAGAAACTCGGCGGATATTTCCCGAACCCGCTCCAGGAGTGGCTTCTCCAGAGGCTTCGCGAAGAGCTGACTCGCCTGAAGCCGGCGTCGTGCGTCTCGGGCATGGCCCTGGGCTGGGACCAGTGGTTCGCACGGACGTGCTGCGACCTGGACATTCCCTGGACGGCTGCCATCCCCTGCGACGGGCAAGAGAGCCGCTGGCCAGAGGATGCACAGCGCGAGTACCACGCGCTGCTCCGCTTGGCTGATGAAGTCCACGTCGTCTCCCCGGGCCCGTACGAGGCCTGGAAGATGACCGCGCGAAACGTCTGGATGGTCGAGAACTCGACGCACATCCTGGCCTGCTGGAACGGAAGCGAGGGCGGCACAGCGAACTGCTTCCGCAGCGCGGAGGCACGCGGCCGCTCGGTCAAGGACGGAACCATCATTCTGGTGCAGCCCAAGGACATGCCCAAGGCTTTGGGCTCGGAGGACCCATGGTGACTCTCGACTCGTTGCAGACACTCCAAGCGCTGGCAAAGGCGCTCGGGAAGCCCTGCATGTTCGTCTCCACGCGCGGGGCCGACGGCAAGGGCTTAGGCGAGATCCTCAAAGCCGCGCCGTATCTCGACGGGCACGATCAAGTCCTCTGTGACCAGAGCGGGTACCTGGTCTTCGACACGGCCGAGGAGATGGAGAAGACGTTCGAGCAGACCGTGGGCGACGACGGGCCCACGAAGCTGAACACGTACTCGGGCCCGGCTCGCGTCTATGCGGTCACCTGCGGCGCGGACGGGGAACTGCAAACGGAGAACACATGAGCCTCTTCACGCTTCACCGGGGCCGTGCTTCGCCCACGACGCGGGACAACGTCCAGGCCCGGCTCGTGACGTTCGGCCCGATGAGCCAGGCGTTCATCCTCCCCGACGAAGAGTGGACCGAGTGCCCTCGCTGCGGCCAAACCAAGGGCGAGCACGACGCCGGCTGCGACGGGGGAAACCGCGACGAACAGCTCCTGGCCTGGCTCATCCTGGAGTCGGAGAAGTGCGAACTCGGTGCTCTGCTGGGAGAGATGCGGCGGCGCTCGAAGGAGCGCTCATGAGGCGCGCCGTCACCAAGCGCCGTTTCGAGGACGTGCTCGTGAACCCGCTCTGTGGGACCATGCGCCGCTGCGAGGTCTCGAACGTGCTCTCGTGCGGCCACCTGTTCTCGGTCCGGGGGCAGGCCAAGGGGAAGTCCTTCCGCCTGTGCCCGCTCTGCCCGAGCCCGAGGGCCGAGTACCAGCGGGCCCGTGCGGTGACTCACCCACGGTGGCCCAGGAGCGTTTCGACCCTCTCCAGGTCCAGGGTCACGCCCGAACGTCGCTCCTGAGCCCGCCTGGGCGGCCGATTTTCGCGACTACTGCCAGAGGTTCTGCACCGCGTTCCGAATCGCGACCTTGACGTCGTGCAGCCCCTGCCTGATGCCCTCGTTGTACCCGGAGGACTCCAGATTGCGCCCTGCGAGAGAGCCCAGCTGCCCCGAACGCGCGAAAAGTGCCGTCCTGACGAGTTCGCGCAGAGCCGCGCTCATGTTTCCGCCCGTATTCTGCTCCGCGAAGGCCTTCACAGCGTCGAAAAGGTCCCCTTCGAGCTGCGTTCCGACCATCGTGAGGCCCTGCCCGCTGCCTTTTCGTCGTCCCATGGGGCCCATACTACCCCGAATCACTAGTTAATCCCAAGCTGGAGAGAGGCCGGCGTTTTTTCAGATTAACTAGTTAATAAAATGAAATGTTTACATACCTATGGGTATGTAATATCATCCGAGCCCAATGTCCCGCCCATCCAAACCGCCCCCGGCGCTGTTCAGCCACCCCGAAGTTGCAACGTTCATCGCGTCGCATCCGCACCACGTCGGGCACCTGAAGCGCTTCTGCGCAGCAGCTGAGCTGGCAACGTGGGACCAGCTACTCTCGCTGGACCGTCAGCAAGGTGCAAAAGCTCGCGATGCGATGCGTTCTAGCTTCTCCGGGCCGACCGTCTACCACGCAGTGAGCGCGGCGCGTGCGCTTCTCCGGCATCTAGCAGACCGGGGAGTTGTCGCCACCAACGTGCTCGACAGCGTCCGCACCGCTGGGTCCGTTTCTCCCATCCCGATATTCAACGTGCTGCAGCCGGGGCAGGATGAGAAGCTTCTGGCAGCGGTGAAAGGCTCTCACGCGGCGCGCGACCTGGCTGTGCTCGCCGTTCTACTTGACCACGGACTGCGCGCTACTGAGCTGGCGATGCTCACCTGGGACCGGCTATACCAAGAGCCTGACGGCCGCTGGACGATGACGTTCATCGGCAAAGGCGGGAAACCCGCGCGCATGCGCGTGAAGCCGAGGACGATGGATCTGGTCTTGAAGCTCGGGGGGTCACGGACAGGCCCGTTCATCCCGAAGGTACCAGGCGTCGCACTTACGCGGCAGGACATCTGGAGCATCGTGCGGCGGTGGGCAAAAGTCATTGGTAGCCCGGTGACTCCACACGGGTTACGCGCGACTTTTATCAGCGGAGTGCTCGCACGCACGGGCGACCTGCGCAAGGCGCAAAAGATGGCTCGCCACGGAAGCCTGCTGAGCACCGAGCGGTATCTACGGCACGAGGTGCTCGATGACGACTGACCGAGGAGCCATGACCCGTGACCAGTTCCGTGAAGCCGTCTTCGCCCGTGACGACCACCGCTGTGTCGTCTGCCAGGCGCCGGCTCAGGACGCGCACCACATCATGGAGCGCCGGCTGTGGCCCGACGGCGGGCACATCCTTGAGAATGGCGCCTCGCTCTGCGCCAAGCACCACCTAGCGGCCGAGCGGACCGACCTGTCCTGCGAAGCTCTCCGAGATGCGGCCGGCATTGGACCCATCGTGCTGCCACCGCACCTCTACCCGGACCAGCCGTACGACAAATGGGGTAACCCCGTCCTCCCGAACGGCACCCGTCTGCGCGGCGAGCTGTTCTTCGACGAGTCCGTACAGAAGGCTCTGGCCGGCGTCCTCTCGCTCTTCACCAACCGCGTGAAGTACCCGCGCACGTATCACTTGCCCTGGAGCCCTGGGGCCACGAGCGACGACCGAAAGATGGTGAACGACTACTCGCTCACGGACTGCGAGGTGATAGTCACCCTCAAAATGGACGGCGAGAACACCACCATGTACCGCGACAGCATGCACGCGCGGTCGCTCATCTTCGAGCCGCACCCGTCCAGGGACCGGGTGCGTGCCGCGTGGGGGCACATCGCCCACGACATCCCCGAGGACTGGCGCGTCTGCGGAGAGAACCTTTACGCGAAGCACTCCGTCGGGTACTCGGACCTGGAGGGGTACTTCCTGGTCTTCTCAGTTTGGAACGAGAAGAACGTCTGCCTCGCGTGGCGGGACACGGTCGAGTGGGCCGCGCTCCTGGGCCTACCCACGGTGCCGGTCATCTATCAGGGCCAGTACGACCGCGAGAAGGTCGAGCGAGCGTTCGAACCACACAAGGCCTCGCACGAGGGCTACGTCATCCGCTGGGCCAATGCGTTCACGTACTCGATGTTCCCGGTCGCGGTCGGCAAGTGGGTACGACCGAATCACGTCCAGACGCATGGCGGGTGGATGCGGCAGCGGCTGGAAGCCAACGGGCTGCGAGGCGCCAAGTGACCCGTCCCTGGGCCCCCGGCGAGAAAGAGACCTTGGACGGACTCACCGAGGCTGACATCGAGCAGGAGATTCGCGAGTGGAGCTGCGGGCTCGACGCGCTTCTGTACGCGGCCGCAGCTCACGCCCACGGCGGTCCGTGGGCTGTGCCGGCTGCGCTGCGGACCGAGGCCGAGCTGACCATCCAACGAATTCATCGTGAACTCCACGAAATGATCGCGCCAACCGGCGAGGTCGTGGACCGGTGACTTCTCTCCTGACCTGGTGGCAGTCCACCATCGCGCCCTGGTTCCACCTCATCACGAGCTTCATCGTGATGGACTTGCTCATCTTCTGGTTCGTGCGCCTGATGAAGCCCGAGAGGGCGCCCGCACCCGCGCCGCCCGCGCGCAAAGGAACGTACGCCGTGCAGAAGTGCCCGTGCGGCAGTGGGTACTGGATTGTACGGAGCAACGGGCCGAATGGGTATGTGAACGGCCCGGTGCCCATGGGCGAGAACCTGGCCAGGATTCTCCGGGAGGGCCAATGACCTCGCCCGTGTTCACCGAGCAGACGATGCCCAACGGCGCTAAGGTCTGCTTCGACTGGCTGCCCGGCGCCAAGGTTTTCATCGTTTATGCCTCTGTAGACGTGCGCGAAGTGGCATACGTCTCCGGCAAGCAGGAGAGGATGGTCTACCCCGAGCTGGACTTTGACCACTCCAACGAAGCGCAGGACGCACTCGACGCGTATGGACACATGGCCCTGGAGTGGCGCGCGAAGACCGTAGATCAGGTTCGCGACGCTGTGGCAGAGTGGGCTGAGGACTCGGGCGTGAAGAGCTGGGAGTGGCCGTAAAAAGGTAGTTGACACGCACCGGAAGGCGTAATACAAGCAGGGCCGAGAGGGAGCACCCATGCAAGTTTCCGAACCAGGAGTCATGCTCACGGGCTTGGACGCGGACGGTGGCGTCCACGTCATCCAGACCGACGGCCAAGGACGGGTCCTGGTTTCGCCCGAGTCCCAGCAGGTTCCGCATGGACTCGGCGGCGGCGCGGGCCTGTGCCTACTAGCCATCCTCTTCGGGGTCTACATCTTGGTCGGGAAGGCGTTCCGATGAGCAATTGCGAGTACTGCGGCCACACGCACGGCGACCACGACTACAACGCGACGGGCGACGACTGCATCGCCTGCCGCATGAACGAGAGGATTTGCCCTGGCTTCGTCGCGCCCGAGTCCGCCCGTGAGCCGGCGAAGCTCGGCGACCAGCAGGCCTTTCCGAGGCCCGACTACCCGGGCATGACGTACCGGCAGTACCTCTTCGCCCAGGTGCTCGCGGCGCTCACCGTTACGGCGCCGAAGCGCGTCGGCGGGATAGGCAACCTGGTCGTGGACGCCACCAATATCACCGACGCCGCGCTCGCGGCCCTGGAACCCACCGCGCCCAAGGAGGGCTGATGAAACCGTACCTGACCGCCCTCGCCCTCGCTCTGGTCGCCGCGACCCCCTTCGCCATCATCTCCTGCACTCTCGGCCCCGTCGCGCCGGGCGCGCCCGCGCCGAAGCCCACGGCGGACTGGCCCGCGTTCCCGAGCACGTCCATCTCGAACCGTGGCATGACCTACCGCCAGTGGCTCATTGGTCAGGCGCTCTCTGGATGCATCATCAACCATCTCGCCCTGCAGTCGCCGGCCGAGTGCGCAGTCGCAAACGCTGACGCCGTCATCGCCCTGGAGGGTAAATGAGCACCTGCAACAAGCTGGTCACCGAACGCTGTGTCGTCACTGAACATCACCATGGACCTTGCAGAGGGCAGTTAGCTGCCTCGCAGCAGTCCACGATCGACGACCTGGTCGCCCAGCTAGCTCAGGCCCGGGGCTCGAAAGAGAGCGCCATGGCCATGAGCGAGCAGAACCTTGCCCGCGCGCTCAGGGCCGAGGACCTCGTGCAGTTCCTGCACGAGAACCGGGAAGACGGTACGCTGCCGGCCGCGCTCGACCGCGCGGAGAAGGCCGAGGGCGAGCGCGACCTGGCGCGACAGCAAGTGCAGCGGCAGAACGGCATCATCAACGCGGTCATCGACCCGAAGACGGACTCGAACTTCACCCCCGAGCAGAACCACTACCGGCTGCTCGCCATCGGGGCGGTCGAGGCGAACGGCTGGGTGGGCCCGACCGAGGTCGCGGCGCTCAAGGCCAGCGCTGCCATGGCCACCGCTTCGCTCGACCAGCTGAAGGCGAACGGCTGGCTCGACCCTGCCGAGGCCGACGCGCTCAAGCGGTCGGCCACGAGCATCCGCGTGGGCGACGCCATCGACCGGGTCAACCAGGACGTGCTCCTGAAGCGAGTCGACGAGCTGGACGCTCTGTGCGGCCAGCGCCTCGCGGCGCTCGACGATGCCCAACGCGAGGCCAAGAACATGCGCGTGGACCGCGACGAGTGGTACGCCCGGGAACATCGCGCGCGCGAGCGCCTGGCCGAGGCCGAGCGCGAACTCGGCAGGCTCAAGGCCCAAGACGTGACGGAAGCCGACCTACGCGACCGCGCGGACTCCGCTGAGTGGAAGCTCCAGCGCGCCCTGGAGAAAATCGAAGCCCAGGAGAAAGACTCCGGCGCGGTGGACCTGTACCGGTCCCTCCAGGACCAGCTCAAGGCAATCAGTCAGGCCCTGCGCACGGTCCGGCCGCCG
>Ga0172379_10008716_pt1 | contig 12691 bp, 4 predicted proteins | sample GrowelOW334metaG_FD_119756 | JGI IMG/M metagenome (GOLD analysis project Ga0172379, IMG submission 119756) | Groundwater microbial communities from an aquifer near a municipal landfill in Southern Ontario, Canada - Groundwater well OW334 metaG | ecosystem: Environmental > Aquatic > Deep... | reverse complement strand
TTAACTTTTTCCAAATCACTCGTATCAACTTTCAACGCGTCTTCTAATTTTCCTTTTTCAAAAATAAACTGCGCCTCTGTCTTTGAAGCCTGACTTTTATCTCCGCCCTTAAGGAATGAATCTATTCTCTTTCTTTCCTTACCAACATCTATTTCTGATAAATTTTTGTCATATACTTCCTTGTATCTTTCGCGTCTCTCTGTCTCGGTCATTGGCGTTTTCTTTTCTTCATTCGCAACCTGCGTCTCGGCTCGCTCGCGCGCCAAATCTTTTTTCAAATCAGTATCGCTCATATTTTGCCGCTGCCGAGTTGTGGCTACACCCTGAATTCTTCTTTCCAAACTACTAACATCTGCCTGGCCGCGGCTAACTTTAAATTCCAGTTCATTCTGTTCTTGAACTTGTCCGGCTGCCTGCCGTTCGCCAATCGCCGCTTCTGTTCTTTGTTTTAATCTTTCCGCTTGCAACGGATCAACCGACCGCATTTCCGAAACTGCCGCACCAGTTAAACTATCCGCGGCACGCTGCACTTTTGCCCTTGCCTCCTTGCCGCCAAAAGTTGCCTGAGCCATTTCCCATCTGCTCATCTTGGTAGCGGCTCTCGGATCAACAACAGAGGCCAAGAATGCCCGGCCGCCAGCCATCCGTTCGGCGCTTCTCGCCATACCTTCCGCCTCGCGCATCGTAGAAATATTTTTTCTTCTCTTGTCTCTTGCTTCTTTTCTCCGTTCAGAAAAAGGCAAGGCCACTCCGGTTTTTGAATAAGTAAAATCCGAAACCGTGCCTGCGCCGCTTTTAACCGCGCCTTTTGCCTTACCTAAACTCCAACTTCCTGTCTTCTTAAGGGCTCTCCATGGCGCCGTGCCCGCTCTTCTTAAACCAGACAAAGCCGCGCCAGCCGCCCCAGAACCGACAATCCCCAATTTTTGCGTAAACATTAAACCGACCAAGAGCATTGTTACCCCGACAACAAGTGAAGACAAATTATTATATTGTCCAATATCACCCAAACCATTAGCTGCATCCAAAGCCGTGGAATCAACCCCAATTTCCGTATTGGCCGTACCGCTGCCGGCCACAATCAAAGACAGCCAAATAAAGAAAGCTAAAATCGGCCCGGAAATAACATATTTAGAAAATTCATCCCACCATTGCTTGGCATATTGCTGCCCCTGTGGAAAAGAAGCTAAAAGATACGCCAAAGGCGAAAGAACAATTAGAGTCCAAAGAATTACAATTCTCGCCACGAGCACAACCATCAAAACTCCTACTGTAATCGTCGCAATCAAAACTACGATTAAGGCTAAAAAAGCCGTACCGACTAAATCCCACTGCTGACCAGACTCACCCGCCTCATTAGCAAGGGTTTCAAAACTAAACATTTTATTAATACCCATTGCCTGGAAAAAATTCGCCCCGGCGGCGGCTTGAAACGCATTAACAAAGGTCAACATTATAACTTGGGCGAAATCAATGATAATGCCGCAGATTGTTTTACTAAAATTAATTAAAACTGCCATCAACAAAAGTTTTGGCAGTAATTTTTTGTATGAATAAGCTTCAACCCGCAAAATTGTGGCAATGGAAATTACAAGCAAAATCAAAATGAAAAACATGTTGGCCAAATCGCGAACAATCACCCACCCGGTAATAACAGCCGCGGCTCCCAAAAAATTATTATATGCCGCCACATCCACCAGTAAATCCACCACCCAAGTGAAAAGTTTACCTAAAAGCTTGGCTAATCCGGCGAGTAGATTAACCATGATTATATCAAAACTGGCAATTGCGTCCTGAATACCGCTGGAAATTTCCGTAATACCCCAAATCGCGAGTGCTCCACCTCCAACCCAACCTAGTGCCCTGGCAGCTCCCGCTTCCGCCGGCTTGGAAAAACTAAAAAACCCAAAAGATAAAATCCCCGCGAATCCAACCAATACCAAAATCGCCACCAAGACATTCTTTTTTGGGCTAAAAAATTTAAACATAATTAATCTATTTTTCCCTTACTTCTTCTTTGTTATATTATACTACAAAAATAGACACAAGCCAAATTTAACTAAATAAAGCCCCAATAAATATGGCTATAAGAATAAATCCCGAAAACAATCCCAAAATCGTACAGCCAATATAGATAAACGGCGCGGCAATAACGCCTGCTGTTTTTTTAATCCCGCTCGCTGCCTCCCCCGCTCCTTTCATCGCACCCATCATTCCCCCTCCCCCCGTTTTTGATAATTTTTTTTCTTCTTTTTTAGCTTTTTCCACCATCGTTTCCCCCGCCACCAAAGTTACCCGGGCAGTTACGGCTGATAAAAATCCTATCGCGAGAAATACAGCTCCGATTAATAAAAGCGGCAAGCCGATAATAAGGCCTATTATTGTTAACCCCGTGCCAACACCAAAAGAAACCAAAATTGTACCAATTCGTTGGAAAGCGAATGAAACTGCCTGTTGTGCCCGGCCGGTTAATTTAATCCCCTGCCCAACTTTTTTTTGCGCCGCGGCTTGCGCTTTTTTACCCAAAAGCGACGTCTGAGCCGCTTGTTCAGCTTCTGGCGATTCAAGTGTTTCCGGCTCTTCTTCTGGTATTTCTTCCTCTGGCCCTTCATCCGGCTGATTTGCTGACGCCATTTGCGCCTGGCGCAATTCATTTTGAAAATTTTGTTCCTCGGAATTTGCCATTAGAAATGAGATAAAGTAAAAATGGTCCGCGTCTTTTTTCCCGCAAACTTTTATTAATATATTATAACATAAAAACCTCTATTTTAGGAGTCTCATTTCTAGCTTGACAAAAGCCCGAAATAAGCTAGATTTAAAGTAGAAAAAAGCGGCGCAAGGGTGCGCCGCAAAAATTCGCCAAAGGGCGAAAAGGGAGGGTTCGATGACGAAGTTCTGGATGATGGTGGCAATGGTTCTCGGGCTTGGCCTTTTGGCCGGATGCTCCGACGATGCGGCGTGCACGGATTGCTCGTGCAACTCCGCGCTCTGCGACGGAGGTGACACGGCGAGTGATGTCGGTGCAGACGCCGACTCGGACGCAGATGCGGATCCCGACGCTGACGGCGATACGGCCACAGAAGACGGCGACAGCGAAGATTCGTCGTGCAGTTCTGATGATCCGGCGCCTGTAATCGTTTTCGTTCAGCCGACGGACGGCGCGGAATTGATCGGGGTCCAAACCGTGGAAATCTCGGCCACCGACCGCTGCGGTATTCGCGAAGTTACCCTGGCCGTGGACGGCGCGCCTTCGGCAACTTGGACCGAGGAACCGTACACTTGGGCATGGGACACGAGCGGACTCGTGAGCGGTAACCACACTCTCACAGCCACCGCTACGGACGTGATCGGCCAAACGGCATCAACAACTATTGAAGTTGATGTCCAAGCCGAATGCCTCACCCCAACCGACTGCCCGCCTCGAGTACGCATCGTGTACCCTACGGCTGGCTCAAATGTTTGCGGCACGTTGAACGTCGAAGCCACTGCTACCGGCGAAGATGATGTCGCCCAGGTGGAATTTCTGGTCGATGATGTCCTGCTTGACACCGATGATACCGCTCCATACCAAGCAGAATGGATCACCACGAGTCTGGCTGACGGAGACCATACGCTCACCGCTACGGCCCGCGATGCAAGCGGACAAGAAGCGTGGCATACGGTGAGTGTCACTGTGGAAAACGCCGGAGGGGCTTGCGACAACTTGCCCACAGCCGTGATCGTGGAACCCGCGGATGGAAGCTACGTGCATGGCGACGTGGCCGTGCGCGTGAACGCATCAGATGACATCGGAGTCGTTCGCGTGCGCGTCTTCATGGACGCTGGCATGATCTGGGAAGACACGACAGCTCCCTTTGAAGGCGTCTGGCGCACAGGCGACTTTGCGGAAGGTCCCCACCTGCTCCGGACGGAAGCCACGGACACAGCGGACCAAACGAGTGCGGAGGCGTCCATTGAAGTGGACGTTGACCGCACTCCTCCGACGATCAACATCACGAGTCCGTTCGACAGCGAGATGGTATCGGGCACACGAACCGTCACTGCCAGTGCGACCGACAATCTCTCTGTCGCGAGTGTGACATTCACGGCAACCGGCAGCCTAACACGGTCGTTCACTGACACCGAAGCGCCGTTCGAGTGGCCGCTCACTTTCCCGCCGATGTCAAGCTGCGGCGACGATGTCACAATCGAAGCCGAAGCAAGCGATCGGGCAGGCTGGACCGCCACTGATACCGTCACGGTGATGCTTGATCCTCCGGACGAAGTCTGTGACGGCCGAGACAACGACTGCGACGGCGTGTGCGACGACGGCTTTGAATGCTGCGCGGGACGGTCAGGCTGTACGGACACGTGCACCTTCCCCTGCTTCCCCGAGATGGGAGGCCCGTGCAACGCCGTCTCCCAATGCGGCTGCGGAGCAGGACAGCGATGCGTTATCGGCGCCTCGCTCGTGGAGGAGTGCATCACGGCAGGAACCGACCCCGTCGGGACATCTTGCGGCAGTACTGACAACTGCGTCCCGCAGGCTCAATGCTACGAGTCTGGTTCCGGACGTGAATGCAGACAATTCTGCTCTCGGGCAATTGACTGCCCAACAGACTCAGTCTGTTATCCTTCAATCCCCGGTGTGACGAGCTATGGGCTTTGTGAACCATCTGTCGATTGCGACCCCTTCACCGGAGCAGGCTGCGCTCCCGGAGAAGGGTGCACTTTCGCCGACTTTCCGGCAGTTGAATTCTGTGAGCCTGCTGGCACAGGCGCACCGGGCGATACCTGCGATCGCTCTACGCCTTGTCGCATTGGCAGTGTTTGCGCCAGCATTTCCGGATCCGCCCACTATTGCATCAAGTACTGCTCACTTGATGGCGGCGCCCCTGACTGCTCCGATGTCCCGGGCACGGCGTGCTTTGACGCCGGTCACACAACCGTTGGCCTCTGCATATAGATGAACTGCCCGAACGAGGGAGAGGAGCAACAAACCCCGCGAACTTTCCGAAGAGGAAGGATCGCGGGGAATTTTTTTATTCAATCCTTAATTTATCTTCACTATTTTTTGATACTTTTTGATATAATATAAATGGAAATACCAACGGAGCTTGACAAAAAGGAAAAAATAAGGTAGATTAAAAGGTGTTTTTTTGATTTAAAACCCAGACGAAATCATGATATTCTTCGAGTGATCCCGCAGTATGTAAAGTAGCTCTCGACAAGCTCGAACAGTAACATTCTTTCGCTTGGGCTGCATAGCCCCAGGCACGGATAACCCGTGTTTGAAACAAAAAATCCGCCAAGGTGGCGGGTTTAAAAAGGCAGGTTGTCCGCAAAGCGGACGGGAGGACTCTGATGACGAAGTTCTGGATGACGACGATGGTTGCGATCATGGCGCTCGGCCTCACGACCGGATGCCCCGACGACGGCGACGATTGCGCGAGCGATCCCTCGCTCTGCGACGGAGGCGACACGGCGAGTGATGTCGGCGCGGATCCGGACACGATTGAGGAAGACGCGGATCCGGACGGGGGCTCCGACACGGTCTGCCCGACCTGCTCCGTGGCAGGCGACTGGGCCATCTACTATGAAAACGATGACTCCCCCTCGACTGTGCGCCTCTTCCAGGAGGGGAACCACATCACGGGTTACAATTTGCGCATCGGCACCTACGATGGAACCATCACGGACGGACACGTTTTCATCCGCTGGACGTGGGGCAGCGAAGACCACTGGATGGATCTGACCGGTGAAATCATCAGCTATGCCCGCATGGAGGGCACCTACGTTGCCTGGGATCCGCCAGGCGAGGTTCACTCCTGGTACGCCGAACGTTTGACCGAGTAGTACCTTTCCCGAACCAAACCCCGCGAACTTTCCGAAGAGGAGGGATCGCGGGGAATTTTTTTATTTATTTTATTTTATTATAATGAAATTTTCATCATTTCTTGGTATAATAGGGACGTGACATAAAAATGCCAAACGATCTTGACAAAATCGTAAAAATGAGGTATAGTAAAATGTGAGTAAAAATAGCTTAAAACCCAGACGAAAGAGCGTAAAATAACGCTTTTTCGCTTGGGCTGTATAGCCCCAGACACGGAATCAGCCGTGTTTGAAAAAGGAAATTCCGCCCAGCGAGGCGGAGGGAGGATTCGATGACGAAGTTCTGGATGGTGACGCTCACGATCCTGGCGCTCGGTTCCATGACCGGCTGCCCCGACGGGGACGACGACTGCTCGATCGGAGCATGCGACGTTTGCGGGAACGATTTCTGCGGAAGGGCTGAGGGCCTGAGCGGCTCCTGCCCCGAAGACTGCGGGGACGGGTTCTGCGGGGACGGGTTCTGCGACTCGGGCTACATGGCCTACGAGGACTGCACCGCCTGCCCCGAAGACTGCACGACGGGATGCGAGGACGCCGGCGCGGATGGCGACGCGGACTCGGACACGACCGAGGACGACGGCGACACGAGCGAAGTCGCCAATTGCCCGAGCGTGGCCGGCGACTGGGATTTCGTCTATCGCCAGACATCGACCGGCTTGGAGGGGCACTATCCCGTAACCCTCGAACAGGAGGGGTGTCTCGTAACCGGTTGGGACGAGGACTGCGAGTATACCGGCTCCGTTTTGGAGACAGGCTATATCTCGCTCTTCCGCGATTGCTACACCTATGACCGCACTGTCACCGGAAACTTCCAGACCCCTCCTCACATGGAGGGTAACTGGTACGAAGAAGCTACCGACGGCACGTGGCGCGCCGACCCCCAGTGAACCAAAACCGGCGACGTATTCCTGAACAAGTGTTCAGGTTTACGTCGCCGGTATATTTTTTTATATAAATAATTTTTCTATCTGGGCACAACGATTACTTTACCCGCAAAATCTGTCCATTGATACACACCCGATCTTTCTAATCCGGGATCACACTCATCCAAATAGCATCCATTACTCGTCGGGCCGGCTCCGCCCGGACACGTTCCATTACACCACCCCCAGTTATCTTTGAGTTGAACTCTTGGCCTGAAGACGCAGCAGGAACCGGGACCGTCCACCCCGCCATTCACATCTTCGGGGCAGGAATTTTGGGCGTAACATCCATTTGAACCAGGATTACTAGAGTCGGCACAAGCCTCGGGCAATCTGTCTCTATTGCAAACATAAAGATGTGAAAAACTAAAGTATCGGTCGGTACAGGCGGCCGTAGAATGGGCAAAATCGACGTTGTTGCAAGCTTCCCTGCCAAGATGGTTTTTATAACTGCCTGTGGTATTGCCGGACACATCTCTTCCGTCTGCCCAATCAACAATAACCTTCTTAATCGGTCCTGTGTTCTTGTCGGCCGTGCCGAAGAATTGGGCGGTTGCCCTCAGTTGCCCGCCGTAGCCGACAACGTTCTTGGGTTCGGCAAAACCCGCCGAAGTAAGGCCAGTCCCGTCAATACCATTAACAGAAATTCCATTAACCGACCTGTCGCCTTCAACCATTAAGGGTTTACATAGTTCTCCAGTACATTCAGAAATCGGCCAAACTTTCGGCGCCGCGGGCCAACCAACAACTGGCGAGCCTTCCGGTAACGATCCCGTTTTACTAGTGATGTCTATAGCTTCCTCCTCTAAACGTTCGTATGCTCCAAAAGAACCTGTGGCCAAAGTTGCGTTACCCGGCACACCTCCTTTATAATTCCACGTCATAAAATCGTAAGATTTCGCGAAAAGTTGGCTTATCCGCTCCTTGGCTAGAGCCAAGCTTCCACCACTTTCAACCTCAACTCTCGAAGGCGGCTCGCTGCCTTTGCGTCCACAAATGCCAGCGCACACGCCCTCGCCAGTAGGATTGCAAGAAAACGCCCAACAGCTGTTATCGTTTTCACAGCGTAAACCAGTTCTTTCACCGTTGAGGCATGTTCCAAGCACGGCTATTGGCTCGCCAGAAGCCTGCATCCCTACACAAGTAGCCCTTCTGGCACTCTCTGAGCCGCCTAAAACCGGGCGTACAGTACTGGGGCAAATGCCTAAAGGATCGCAGGCCTCCCCTGTTGAACAAACATCTGTATGTCTCGGACTCGAATCACAGGCCTCATAACATTGATAGTCTTGGCACGATACGCCCACATTACACTCTACGTCTCCGACAGGAGCTCCCCCGCTCGAGCACGCCGAGGCGCCAGAAGTACAGGGCGTACCGGCAGGCAGGGCTGTGCGGCTGCCCACCCAAAGATATGGGCGAGCTTCGTTTATAACCGGTCCGGTCGCTGAATCTCTGGTAATTGGACTGAGTGAGTAACCCGGGGGGCACTCGCTGTCCGCTAATGGATCCACCGGCAAAACCGCGGTTGAACTGTCATCTTTTAAACAAGTGGGAATAATCAAAGCCATTTGGTTCGTCTGGCTAGCGATCCCAAAGGGATTATTCGGCGTTCCATAGCCGTAATTAATTTCAGGATGAGGCGCCGCGGCAAAAATTCTATGAGTTGATAGTTCCCAAACCTGGTCGGTCCAGGCTTTATTTTCACCAATGCCTTCCGAAACCTGCACGGTCGTTTTACATCCGAAATAAGACTTCTCGCCAACGGCGAACGATTGAATTCCAACTTTTTGACAATCAATCATTCCCTTGCGCCCGGCTGCGGCGTCAGCAAGCAGGCGCGAAGACACCCTGCCATGAATAATAAAAGCATCCATTTCCCCATCGTCGTTTAAATCTACCCATCTAGATTCGACCGTTTCTCCCGATCCTTTCAAGTCTGCGGCGGGGTTACAAGCCAACTCGTCCTCGTGCTGCGATCTTTTGGGGACACAATAAAAAATAGTTCGATTATAATAATACCCTGTGCAGTTATCGCCATCGTCTTCGCAGGGCGCCATAACTACCCATTCGTTTTTTAAATCACAACATTTTCCTTCGTCATTACAAAATCCATTGCCCCAGTCCCAACCGCATCTCAGAGACTGCTCCGCTTCGCCAACATCACCATCACACCAGTTATCAAAGTCGCAGCCCGGCGGCATCGTGGCCGCCATCCATAGGGCGGGACCGGTTGAAGCGCAAAATGGGCCGCGATAGTTAAGAACTTTGTATGGATCAGGAGCTAAGCAGAAATTAGCCCCGGCTATATCAAAGCCCGCTTCGGTATAATTATTATAAATATCAGTTGTACCTGACAATTGATCAATCGGATACCAAGTTAGGCAAGCAAATTGGTCCGCATTGCCATTGATTGAAGTTGCAGTATCGCGCTCCAAACAATAACCCAGCCACCCCAAAACCGAATCTTCGCGTTGCGGGGAAACACACTGGCCATCGAGCGAGGCTCCTATGCGGCAATTAGCATCTGTAGTACAAATTTTTCCGGGAGTCGTTCCCCCGACGCAAACACTCGGGATGGAACCGAATGCCGGATTTTCGCCCGTTTCTTCTGAAAAATATTTTGTTATCGCGCCACCGCTATAAGAAACTTTTTTATAAGAACATTCGCAGGCGTTCGGCAGATAGTTATTTACACAAGTCCAGCCTGTTTCGCAGTCATCACCGCCTATTGTGCAATAGCTGCCAACTTCACTGCCCTTGGTGCAAACTGCCACTCTCTGTCTTTCACAAACATTGGCGCCGGTGAAACCAGGCTTTTTACTTTTTATATTTTGGCTAGTCGCGTCCCAATCGCTTACAACCGTTGTTGGGAACGGCGATGATTGTTCAGGATAAGCACGGCAAGAAGTAGTTTCGGCGTTTGACGGATCAATAGTCAAAACCGTTCCGGGGGCGAAAGGATCGCCACGGAAATTTGTTACGCAAGTGTGGTTGTAGCACTTTCCTCTGTCTCCGCACCTTGAACCATTAATTGTGCTAGCGCAATAACCGCCTGGATTGGCGCCGCAATCAACTGATCCGCCGTCCACGTTGTAACAACTGTCACCGACAAAAACTAATGCCTGAATCGGGTTGGAGTCGGTTCCAATATTTACGCCCCGCAAATCAGGCGCCTGATATTGATTGAAAATGGAATCGCCGGAATAGTCCATTCCCTTAAAAGTAATGTCACGAGAAACATATAAGGCTTTGTCTAGAATTTTCCTATATGTCTCCGGTTCTTCCACCCACTTTGTACACTGTGCCGTCGCTTGGCCGACCTTAGCATATTGACGGCAAGCCATAACCTCCGCACACAAAGTTTTCTGCCGGCCAGTTTGAGAATCAAAGGTGGAATTGGTACCAGAACAATCAATCCACTCACCGCAGACGCGATCGCGGCGAACCTGAACAAGACGATTGGCATCGTTAATTTGGATAGGAAAATATCCACCACCGCCCCGTTGTACAACCGTCTCTCCCCTATATGTAACTTCGTACCCGGCGCTGCCCGGACCGCTACTCATTAACAGACTAGGAACTCCGCCACTGATAATGACACTTGTGCATCTCCACCCGCTGGTACCTGGAAAAACAAGAGCTGGACCGGGACAATCGGCATCTGTTTGGCAAACTATGCCGGGTATAGATTGTAATCGTCTATTGTCTCCCCCGAGCCCTAAATGCTGAACACAAAATCTACACTCTGTACCCGTACACCCAACTGGTGCAACAAGTCCGCCTTTATCTCCTGCTTTGTTTTCAGAATTTAGATATGTTGCGTTTGTATTATAATTTAATTGCGGATTAGTCGTGTCATTAAACAAAACACACCCGCGGCTTTGTGAAGCCATGCCATTACAATTTCCCGAACTAATTTTGTCATTATCAATATAATAATAAGCCGCGCCCAAAGGATCATCAGACGTATCAGCCGGATCAACAAATTTAGTGCATTTGTCGGCTTGTGGGATACACTCGCCAACCCAGCCGGAATATGGACAAGAACGTTTGTTGTAGGCGACAGTACAAGACGTACCATCTTTACCCGTCGCGCCATCCGTTCCCACAACACAGGCGCAACCCGTGGCAGTCTGGCAAACATACGGCAAGCTGCAATTGGCATCGCCATTTTTCCAAATATTATAATAGCCGCCAGTGAAGTTCGCTGGGTCGCAAGCTTCGATCGGATCCGATGCTTTTTCTTGCTTTTTAAACCATCCTGAAACACTTTGTCCGCCAACTAAGACATTATTTTTCCACTCACAAAGTCTCTTTCCTGGATCCTTAAAATATAATTTTCCGCCATCGGTCGTGGTATATTCTTCGCAACTCAAGAATCCGACCTGACAAAGAATTCTCCCTGTCGGGGAATTATAGAGCGCCGGATTGGCCAAGAGGTTTACCGTGTTATAAACCGGTTTGCCGCTCTCATCAATCTTCACGTTACCCGACGCATCCAGAGTCGGCGAACCGAATTCGGCACAGCCTTTGTTTTGCGCGGCGCATTTATGTGCGTCATCTACTACGATATATGCGAAAGAATCGGTTGGAATAGTAACGTTGTCAGATAATCTCTCCTCTTCCGAGAGGGATGGATCACTATCGTTTTCCGTATTGAAAGATTCCGTAGTGGCTGTTGTATTATTGTTAGTCTTTAATAATTTCGCGCAACCTGCGACGTCGGGCGAACAAAGCCGCGAGAAAGATTTCAAATAATGAAGGCCATTCGCGCGATCATAATAACTTTGGCAGCCGAGCTGGGCTTGAGGCAAAAGCGCGGAAAGAACACATTCATTTCGCTCCGTGCTCCACGATCCCCCACTTGCAATGCAAGAATCCAAACTGGTAATTGATGTATTAACCGCGAAAGACCGATCGCAGGAAGTTGGCGTCACCCAAGAATTTTTGACTACATAAATATACGACTGAACTTCGCGTAAAATTATATTATCAATATAAACTGGCGTTGTTCCCCCAACCGCGGCTATCCGGAAATTTTCGCCTCCGCCGACAACGCTCCAATCAACATAAACCGGACCGAGCGAAAAATATCGCCAGTCGAAAGAAAGATCTGTTACATTTCTTGTCGCTGAACTAAATTCCTTACCAGCGGAAGCGGCACCTAAGAATTTAATATCTAAACGGCTGTTTCCCTTCGCCCAGAAAGACAAAGTATAAAGGCCGCCCTGACGAACGGTTGAACCTAAACTTTTATCTATTGTTCCGCCAGCTCCAAAAGACAAAGATTTTCCGCCAACAACTAGTGATTCGGAACTTATGGTTGGCAAATCTGCTTCATCCCAACCGGTTGCCGCGCCATCGGCGGCGGCGTCAAAATTATCATTCAAAACCACAGCTGTATTTGCTCCGGCATTGCCGCGATAAGCCCGGCATCCGACCGCTTCATTCGAACACGACCGCGATTCGGGCAAATAAACATTATAAGCACACTCACTCTTTACCGCATCCCACCTTCCGCCAGATGTTCCGCAATCGCTTGCGCTGGAAATTGTTTTGCGATATGGATGGCAATCGTCAGTCACGACGATTGTCTTTGAATATAAGCGATAATGCTTCAAACCAGCCGCGTCATAAAATTCTCGGCAGTCAGGATTAGTTAATGTATCAGCTTTAGTGCAAAGGCCAACAAGTGAAGCGCCATTACAAGTTAAGCCATCGGGCATAAGAGCCGTACACGGAGGAATGCCACCGCTCGGATCGCTATCTGAAACTAGAGCGCTAAGCACGTTGCTCATTTTCAAATTCCAAGTTTTTAACTGATATCCAGCCGTGTCAGATCCTTCCCAAGTATAGAAAGACCTTGAAGTCGCGCCCGGTTTTTCGCAGCGACG